>ENA-ORND01000583-ORND01000583.1-human-gut-metagenome-genome-assembly--contig:-NODE-583-length-31148-cov-5.605024_pt1 | contig 31148 bp, 18 predicted proteins | sample MGYA00242111_ERZ509014 | MGnify/ENA primary metagenome ERZ509014 (study PRJEB26280, sample SAMEA2338694) | human gut metagenome | biome: human gut; feature: human-associated habitat; material: faeces... | reverse complement strand
TGAAGGAGGTAAATATGGAATCGGACTGTTGACAAAGCAAGTTCCGCTACGTTTACAAACTATCCCTTTACCTGGTAGAGAAGAGGTCCGCACCTTGATTCTGGCAGAATTTGAGGATTATATCTATTGTTGTACCCATCTGTCATTAACGGAAGAAGACCGTATGAAATCTTTGGAAATAGTGAAGTCATTGATTGCTTCCTATAAAAAGCCTCTTTTTCTAGCCGGGGATATGAATGCTGAACCTGAATCCGATTTCATCAAAGAATTGCAAAAGGATTTTCAAATACTCTCCAATCCGGGAAAGTATACTTATCCTGCTCCTGATCCAAAAGAGACCATTGATTATATTGCCGTGTCAAAGCAAAACGCTACCGGATTTGCTGTCATATCTGCGAGAGTAGTTAATGAGCCAATGGCTTCCGACCATCGTCCCATACTTGTGGAATTGCGTACCGCTGAAAAGGCAGACAAGATATTCCGTACTAAACCTTATTTGCAGAATCCTGTGGGTAATGGCATTACTGTGATGTGGGAAACAACCGTTCCTTCTTATTGCTGGGTGGAATATGGCACAGATACTACCCGGCTGGAACGTGCGCGTATGATTGTTGACGGTCAGGTGGTCTGCAATAACAAGCTGCATAAAATACGTATAGATGGCTTACAGCCCGGACAGAAATATTATTATCGTGTGTGTTCGCAAGAGATGTTGCTTTATCAGGCATATAAAAAGGTATTTGGAAATACAGCAAAATCGACCTTCAGTGAATTTACTCTTCCTGTTGCTGATACAGAGTCTTTTACCGCTATTGTTTTTAATGATTTGCATCAACATACCAATACTTTCCGTACTCTATGTAAACAAATACAGGATGTTAAGTATGATTTTGTTGTTTTCAATGGTGACTGTGTGGATGATCCTGTGGATCACGAGCAGGCAACCACATTTATCAGTGAACTGACCGAAGGAGTGTGTGGCGATCGCATACCGACTTTCTTTATGCGTGGCAACCATGAAATCCGCAATGCCTATTCTATCGGTTTGCGTGACCATTTTGATTATGTGGGAGATAAAACTTATGCCTCTTTTAACTGGGGAGATACCCGTATCGTCATGTTGGATTGTGGAGAAGATAAACCGGACGACCATTGGGTATATTATGGCTTGAACGATTTTACTCAATTGCGTAATGAACAGGTTGATTTTCTGAAAAAAGAACTGTCTGCCAAAGAATTCAAGAAAGCAAAGAAACGTGTCCTTATTCATCATATTCCGCTTTACGGTAATTATGAAAAGAATCTCTGTGCAGATCTGTGGACTAAATTATTGGAAAAAGCACCTTTTAATGTCAGTCTGAATGCACATACCCATAAATACGCTTACCATCCGAAAGGGGAACTGGGTAATAATTATCCAGTTATTATTGGTGGAGGATATAAGATGGACAGTGCTACGGTGATGATTCTGGAAAAGAAGAACGATGAATTGAGGATTAAGATGCTGAATGTAAGGGGAGAGGTTTTACTGGATATAACAGTCTAAAGTCTCTAATAACTTTATAATTCATGGAGGTGCGCCAGACTTCTAGACACACCTCCATGAATTAGTTATTTCATAAAGTGCTATTCGGAGAAATATGTATAATAGAAATTCTCTATATATCCGTCATAGTTTTTGCTTTCCTCTTTGATACAACTATTTTCGTCATATTCGAATGTGTAAGTAGCTGTACTGGATGAATGTTGCCAACCACTGCTCGTATGGCAATTAGCCGAAGCTTTTCCAAAGAGACCAGTTTCAACCAGCCAACGACTAGCTCCACTGCTTTCCGCATAGATGCAATGTGCTCCGCTCACATTAGGCACGGCAGAATAGGTCTGAACTTTAAACTGCTCTACTCCATCTGAAAATCTGGTCCATTGCATAATATTTCCATTTTCTATGGTGATGTTAGATGCAATATTGCCATTCTTTTCAGCTTTGGTCATGTAGCCATTCTCATCATAAGTATATTCGTAAGTGTTCGAACCATCTACAAAAGTTGCAACATAACCTTGGTCGTTTAAAGTCATGTTATATGCGTTCTTACCTGTCACTGTGATATTATTTCCGTCATAAGCAAAGAGCCATTCTCTATCCAATTCTCCTTCATATAACCTGTATACACGTTTTACAGTACCATTATCATTATATTCGTAATACCATTTATCCCAGTCGTCCGCAAAAGTGGCTATTCGATAAACTGTTACTTCAGAGGTTGTTGTAAAAGTGATTTCTGCATAGTCTGAATCTTCAAAATAGATTGATCCGGTTTTTTGAGCTTTTACTTTGAATGTATAACTTTTTTCCGGCTCTAAACCTGTCAGTTGAATTGTATTTTGGTCAGTACTTTGTTCACTACCGTTGTTCAAGCTATAAATATAAGCTGTTGCGTTTCCTATGGCTTTCCATGTAATAACAGCAGAACTCTCTTTTACATCAGGAACAGTAACTTCCGGTTTATCCAGAATGTTTGTACTGGGATGATTGTCATCATCACTGCAAGCAGTCGTACCTAGTACTACTGCCAGCATGGCTAATAAGTAAAAATACTTTTTCATGTTGTTCTATTTAAGGTTAATAATTAGTTTCCGGCAACTACTATCATTCCCAAACCAACCAGGAAGAAGATAAACATCAAGGCCAGTAGTTGATTAACAGATTTCGTTGAACCTTTAAATTCTTTCCAGATAAATACTCCCCAAATAGCGGCAATAAGTGGTGCGCTTTGTCCTAGTGCATAAGATACCGCCGGACCAGCTTCTCCTGATGCGATATAGCTGAACGCGGAACCAAGTCCCCATATCGCTCCACCAAGCATTCCGCATATATGAGTTTTCGTGTTTCCTTTAAAGTATTCGGAGTAGCTGACTTTTTCTCCGACAAAAGGATATTTCATTACTAATGTGTTGAAAACAAAATTGCTTAGTAATACGCCTATTGAAAAAACAAAGATGGCAGAATAAGGAGTCATCATTCCTATAGCAGGAGAATTGAAGTTTTCTACGTCCATACCTTTCACTACGAACCTGTAGAACAAAGACATCAGTACACCGGCAATTAATGCAATGATAATTCCCTTTTTGTTGTTTTTCCTGCTTTCTTCTCCCTTTTGCATTTTTCCGGAAGCCACTCCATTGCAAATGATAGCAATAACAATGAGAGCTACACCGCCAAATAAAAGCAAAGGATTACCAGTTGGAATTCCCAGATAATTGACGATTACCCCTAATACCAATGCAATGCCAACTCCTAAAGGAAAAGCTACAGACATACCAGCCAAGGAAATAGACGCTGAAAGAAGAATGTTTGAAGCATTAAATATTACGCCCCCCAAGATAACCCAACCAATGCTGTCTCCTGATGCTTGTCCCAGATCTTCCAGGAATGAACGTCCGGTATCTCCATGACTACCCATAGTGAAGCCTAGCAAGATGGTGAACAATACCATTCCAATCACATAATCCCAATAAAAAAGTTCATAACGCCAATTTTTGGAAACTAGTTTTTGGGTATTACCCCAAGAACCCCAACAAATCATGGTTACGATGCAGAATATAACTGCCAATAAATAACTGTTTACTGTGAACATACTATTAGTATTTAATTGTTAAACATGAATTCTGTTATTTAAATATAGTATCCAATCTTCCCAATAAGTGAAAACATTGGCTTCTTTACATTTTCTTGACCGGAACTCATGTTCCAGGTCCGATTCTTTCAAAAGGATATGTATATTACTACTAAAACCATATTCTTTTGATTCGGGGAGTATCTCTATCCAGCATCTGGGATATCTTTTGTAAGAGTTGACTGCTTTTATAAGATTTTGAGCATCATTTTCGTTGCCGATGGCATTTACACAGACTATGCCGGTAAACAAATTTTCTCCCTGAATGGCTTCTATACCTTCTTTGATATTATCTCCCAAAGTGATTAAAGCCCGCATACGTTGGGAACCTCTGATGCCGGAGAGTTGCTTTTCTATATCAGAAATTGTTTCTGACAGGTCTGTGTTAGCTTTTACGAAACAAAGAACAGCAGGCCATGTTTTATTCTCATCTACCATTTGATGAAACTGACTGACGAGAACCTTTTGCTGTTGTTCGTTAATTTCTCCCTGTACATAGATAATAGGATATTTTCTTGTGCTTCCTTGAGCCTGTTCCGGATAATAGACCGTTGCATTGGCTGTTTGGATAAACGGAGTCTCATTCGGAAGACTACTCTCACTATTTCCTGACCGCTTTCCATTGAAATATTCGTTTATGAATCTGAATGCTTTGGGCAGTGCAGTATTCCAGCAGGTGAAATCATGTCCTCCTGAACGTACTTCCCATTCATGAGGTATTTGTCTTTCCAGTAATAATCGGTGCAGTTCTTCATTACTTTCGCAAAGAGTACCTTCTTTATCTCCAATATCCAGCATGATGCCAAATCCTTTTAAATCGGAATTGCGGAGGGTGGAAAGAATGTGGTAGGGTGAATGTTGTTTATAGTAACTGGTTAGGCGCTGCTTACCATTCTTTCCCACTCCTCCGAAAATCCGTCCCCATTGATTGTCCCATCCTTTTTGTGGCCCTTCTTCTATGTATTGTTTTTCTGTACGGATGGATGGCGATAACGCAACGACAGAGCCGAATAAGTGGCGGTTGCGCAGACTAACGGATAATGCTCCGAATCCTCCCATAGAGAAACCAATGATCGAACGTCCATTAATATCCTTGCGAGTGCGATAGTTGTTATCTATATATGGAATCAGTTCTTTGATAAAGAAAGTTTCATAAAGGGAGCTGCTATCATAAGTGTCACTGTAATAAGACAGGTAACCGTCAGGAATAACCATAATGAAAGGTTGAATCTTTCCTTCTTTTATCATTTTGTCCATTACACGGGCAACGTTGCCGTATTCGAGCCAACTGGTATAATCACCTCCTATTCCATGAAACATGTATAAGACTGGATATTCTGTATCTGAATGTTCATAACCTTCCGGTAAGATAATGGAGTAGGAGACTTCTTGCTTTAGGGACGGACTGTAAATACTCATCCCTTCTTTTTCTATGGGAAGTGCCCAAGCTCCATCTATACCTGATAGAAATAGGATAATATATAACAGTATCTTCTTCATATTATTTCTTTATTAACTGTTCACCAATATAATAACTCATTGAATAAATACCTGTTTGGGCGGACTGTTCACTATCCAGTCCGTTTCTGACACGATATTGCACCGGAGCTTCTGCACCTCGCAATCCATTGAACAGAGTAAAGATGCTATTGTAGTTGCTGCCTTCGTCTGTTATGTCCAAATAATAGATTTTGGCACGATTCTCGGCAGAAAGGTTGATAATATCTGCGTCTTCTGCAAAGAAAAAGTTGATAGCAGGGGCATTGCCTGTTGACTGATTGTATAAGTAATCAGCTTCTGAACCGTATGTTAATCCTAATCTGAAATCTGCATTGCTTTCCGTATGAACCGTCTTTTCCACAGCATCGGTAATAGCTGAAAAATTTGTTTCATTTAGAATCATTTCTTTCACATTAAAACCTGCGATTATCATACGTTTGATTTGCATAAGAGAATCTAATGCCACTGCTACCTTCTTTGTTGTAAGATCAACATTACCTTCTCCTTTGCTGTAATAAAGAACTTTGTAAGTTAGTTCGGAATTGTAGTCATCCGGTAGCCATAGTTCGATATTGGAATTACCTACTTTTATGTTTTTATTAGTAGCATGTAATTCCTTTGTGAATTTTTTCAGAGTTTCCTGCGGATAGTTTTCTCCTTTGAATGAACGTTCGATAAAAGGCAGTGCCTCTTTCATGGATTCACGCCAATAACTGTCAGTGTGGGCACCGTTCCGTACACGATATTCGTGCTTGATATTTTTGTCCCGTAATAGAGAATGTAATTCACCGTTTCCTGCATATAGTCTTTCTTCATCATCACCGCAGTCTATGTAATACCGTACTGTTTGAAATGTGGAACTTGGTTTATCTTTGAAAAAGTGTAGCGGACATTGGCTTTTATAATAGCTTGTCAGCCTGCCTGTTCCTGTCTGGCCGCTTCCTCCGAAGTTGTTTCCCCATTGAAGATTCCAACCGTCTTGTGACAAAGAGATGTATTGTTCATCTGTATTTAGAGAGGGACTTAATCCTATTGATACCGAGAATGTTTCAGGATGTTGCGATGCTATACTTAATGCCCCGAAACCTCCCATGGAGAATCCTGCAACAGCTCTTTCCGTCTTACTGGCTGTTGTTCGGAACCGCTTATCAATCAGAGGCACGAGTTCATTAATGAACATATCCATATAGTTGAACTTTCCGTCATAGCGGTTGCAAAAATAAGAGTTGAAACCTTCTGGCATGATGTAGATCAATGGGCGAATACTACCATTGCTGGTTTGCGCATCAGCTATGCTTTGAATATTCAGACCTGAAGGTCCCCATGAACTTTGGTTCCCTCCCCAGCCATGTAGAAGGAAAACTACTCCATATTTACCCGTACTTTCCGATAGATACTCTTGAGGCAGTAATACGGAATATTTGATTTCTTGTCCTAATATTTTGCTGTAAAAACTTTGATCGGGATTATAGCGTTTGGTAAACAGTTCCGGTGTATCGGTCTGTTCGCCTTCAGACGGACTGTTATCATCAGACGAACATGATGACAATCCGTAGGAAAATAATAATAAGGCTAATAATAGGAGTAGTTTTCTATTCATGGCTTCTCTCTTTTATTTATAAGGATTGATTGGCTCTGCCGGTGTGGATGAATAAACCACCATGTCTTTACATTGAACGGCATATTTTTCATTCGGATTAATCCATTTAATAACCAGTTTGTGAGGGCCTTCCTCTAAATCATAATTATAGAAAATGTCATACTTTCTTTTTATGTAGTCATAAGGCATTTCTATGGTTTCTACTTTCTTGCCGTCAATGTAGGCCTCCAGGATGGCGATGTAATTGTCATTACTATCTTTAACATCTTGTCTGATCATCCCCATTAAAACAACTCCCTTGCCATTGAACTCAAATGTTTTTTCTGTACCGAGATCATATTTGATAACTCTTCTTTCAGAAGGATATAAGCCTTCAAAAGAAACTTCCCATGCTACGGTTTTTGGCTTCTGAATCGTGGTATAGTATTTATCTCCTTTTATTTTTCCTCCGTTTGCTTTTAATACATCACTCAATAGTTTGAGATTAATGTCGTATACAGAACTTAAAGAGATATCTGTGTAAGGGAACTTAATATTTTCACATCTTTCGAGTGCCGGTTTCCAGTATTCGGGGATAGCCTTGTAGCCTTGTATGACTCCAAGAATTCCTGCGGCAGTTGCCGGGTTACAGTCGGAATCTTGTCCGCAACGAGTGGCTATATCCATTGTTTTGAAAAAGTCGCCGTTGCCATATAAAAGTCCCATCACACAGTAAGCCGCATTGATAGTGGCGTCAATGTTAAATGCATTGAATACCCCTTCCGGGCAGCCAATCTCAAAAGCATGACGGTTTTCTATTTCCAGCCAGCATTTACGCCAGTCATCGGGATATTGTTTCCAATATTTAATAACGTCTGTGATGCAACGGTGAAATTTACTTTGTTCGGGTATTGTTTTAAGAGCTTCCGTGACAATTGTATAAATGTCGTTATTTACGTAAGCCAATGCATACATTGCTCCCATGTATACACCTCCATACCATCCGTCGCCGTAGTTCATGATATGTCCTATCTTGTCCGAAAAATCGGAGGCGGTATTTACCATCCCCGGACATATCATTCCAATGAAGTCTGCTTCAATCTGGAAATCAATATCGTCAGCGTGCGGATTATTTTTCCAATGTCCCGATGCCGGTGGCATAATACCGTGTAATATGTTATATCTGGCTGCCTGGTTGGCATGCCATAATTTGTAATCTGCGTTTGCAAAGGCTTTGGCAAATGATTCGGCAGGGGCATTTATCCCTTCTTTTTGCATTACTTCCAGAAAGGTAAGATCCATATATACATCATCATACAATCCCGGATCTTCTGCAAAGATGTCCTTACAATAGTCATCATACCAAATTATTGGAGTTTTCTCATGAATGATCGCTCCTCTGTATTTAAATTCTGTAGGACCGCCATAGGTGCATCCTATGGTTTGTCCGGCCCAGCCTCCTTTAATTTTGTCGAGCAGTACCTCTTTACTTATTTCAACTGTTTTTCCATATTCTATTTGTGCCATTCCCGATATGGAAAAGGTAAATAGTAGAATGATGTTAATCAGGACTTTTTTCATCTTAACTTATTTATTAAAGTAAAATCTATCATGTTCTTTTTTCTCTGAATAATACATTATGTCGTTGATACGAATAATGTAGTCTTTTTTGCGGTTCAGCCATTTCATTTTAACGTGGTGTCTTCCTTCCTTCATGAGGTATTTCCAGGCTGGTTCTACTTTGCGGTCTGTGTTTCTCATGGGTAAAGCTGCTACATGGTCCAGTTCTCCGTCAATCCATATTTCCACTTTAGCAACGTAAGGGTCATTGGGCTCTGCCAATCCGAACACCTCGGAACCGATGTGGCGTGTAGATACACGATTGATATAATCGGGAGTAATACTTCTTGTGCAGCAAATGTTGCCCCAGATAACAAATCCGTTACCATTGAAATCAAATTCAAATGTATCTGTCAGGAAGCAGTCTTTGCGTTCTCTATAAAGCGGATAGGTGTTTTCGAAATTTTGTTCTAAAGGAAGTACATCCGCCTTTTTGATTGGAATTTCTATCTCCCCACCAGATACTTTTCCACCTGTTTTGACTATGAGTTGTTTAGCTTGATCGAAACTCATTTGGTATGCTTTTGCCAACGACATATTCGTTCCTTCAAATGTAAAGTCTTCTACTTCTTTCAAAGGGTTTAACCAGAATGAAGGGATTTTATCATACCCATACATGACGCCGAGTACACCGCCGACTGTAGACGGATTACAGTCAGAATCTTGTCCGCAGCGTGTTGCAATATCGACAGAGTTGGTGAAATCTCCTTTACCGTAGAGCATAGCTAATGCTACGAAAGCGGAATTGAGCTTGGCGTCAATATTAAAGTTTAGAAATACGCCTTTGGGACATCCTACATCACAGTTCCATTTTTCTTGCAGGAAGTACCAGCAATCTTTCCAGTTGTCCGGGTGCAAAGAATGGAAATTGATTACATCCTGAATACATTGATGGAATGTACTCTCTTCAGGTATGACAGAGATTGCGGTTTTTAGAATCGCTTCAGGACTTTTTTCATAGAAAGCGGAGCTATAAAGAGCTGCTACGAAAGCACCGCCATAAAAACCGTCACCACTGTTCATAATGTGGCCTACTCTGGAGGCGATATCCAATGCTTCCGGCAGCATTGCCGGAGCCATCAGACCAATGAAGTCTGCTTCGATCTGGAAATCCAGATCGTCTGCATGTGGGTTATTCAACCAATGACCGGAAGCCGGTGGCATGATACCTTGGCGGATATTATATCTGCCTGCTTGGTTAGCATGGGCCAAATGATAATCAGCGAATGCAAATCTTTTGGCAAGTTCTTCTTGTGAACAATCCAGGCCAAGTTCATCAAATGCCTCAACAAACGTGCAATCGTTATAAATATCATCGAATAATCCGGGTTTCTTTTCCCACCAATATTTAACGTAACCTTCCGCCCAGGGGATTGGCTGGTAATCTTGAATATAAGTTCCCGTGAACTTAAACTCTGTAGGTGCTCCGAAAACAACACCAATGGTTTGTCCGGCCCATCCTCCTTTAATCTTATCTAAAAGTTCTTTATCAGATAACTTTAAAGTTTTTACAGGCTGGGCTTGTACGTTGAGAGCAAAAAGCCCTATAATACATATCGTAATTATTTTCCTCATTTTTCTCCTCCTTTATTTCTCATAAACTCCCAACTCGGTGATAGAGATGAATGATGATACATTCTTTGTGTATTTATGCCAGTGTTCCTGCACTTTTGCATCCATTAGTACGCGTATTCCCTTGGTTTTTACTGCCGGGAATTCCAAAACATATTGTGCAAACGGAGGTTGGAAAAATACAATATCGGTTTCGGGAAGTGCCGGAGTTGATTTGAATTTACCTACGTCATACCAATGTCCGTCATTTCCAAGATATTGAATGTTTAGAGAAGTAAACCATCCTCCGAACTCTTCCAGACAGCCCATATCTAAAACAAGCATATTGATGTTATGCTCTTCTTTCCAACCGTATCCGAAATAGTCTATTTTAGGCAGATTACTTTTGGCCGCTAATGAATAAAATACAGATCCTACGCCATCTTTGACTCCGTCATTAATTACTTCTACATTTGTTGCGTACATCGGTTTTCCAAAGGTAATCCAGCAAGAATCGAGTACTTCTTCGTTTAGTTTGCGGATATTTGCGTAAATAGTGTCAGCCTTGGGGGCTATATTCTTGGTTTTAACCAATAACTCAAAGTCTTTAGTAATTGAGTTCTTGTTATTTGCGCTTAATTGAAGGGTAATTGGATATTTGCCGGCTTCTGTAGGAGTTCCTGCCAGTTTACCGTTTTGGAATGTAACTCCTACCGGAAGTTTACCTTTTACCAGTTCCCATTTGAAATCAGCGTTTGTTCTGCAGGCAAATGAATAATCGGTAGGCTGTCCGATTTCCAAGTCCGGATTCGGACCGATACAGAATTCCATAGGGGGGATGAATTGTGCTTTAGGGTTAACATATACCATATCACCTTTCACTTTTCCTCCTTTAGAGCAAACCAGTTCGATTGCTTTGTTGTAAGTACGTTCAATCATGTCTTCAATGGAAGCATCGGGCATATCAAACCTGGTGATATTGATATACCGGTCGTTGAAGGGTTTTTCCCATCCTTCGATAGGTTTAGTCAAACTTTCGGGAAGAGACTTTGCACCATACATTACTCCTAGAAGTCCGGAGATAGTGGCTGCCTGATTGTCGCAGTCAAATCCCATTGCACAGCTTAAATCCAATGTCCGTTGGAAATCTCCTTCGCCATACAACATAGCCAAAATCCCGCATAATCCGTTCAGATTAGCATTCCAGATTGTTTTTGTCATGGCTGGTTCATCTATGTAATATTTTTTAGCCATGATTTGACGTGCTTTTACCCAATCTTTAGGATATTTGTCATATAAAGCAATCATCTCTTTTACAGCTATCGCATATCTGTCATCAGCAGGCAGTTCTTTCAAGGCTCGTGTAATCAGTTTGCGGATATCCTTGCAGAAAAAAGCGTCAGCGTACATTGCACCATATAGGACAGTGGGAGATACTGCCCACGAATCGCTTGTGATACGGGCCGCCCAATCACTTTTTCCTGCAGCGTATGAGATCATTCCCGGTGCTGTATACGCCCATATCTCGTTAATCAATTGAGGGTCGATCTGATACCAGTGCGGATTCAGATTTTCGTCACCTGTGAACGGAGGGGTGAATCCAAGATGCATTAATCCGAGTGCAGCCCTATTGGCTAGCCATACACGGTCACGGATATGATACATCCATCCTTCACGCATATTGGCATAAGTAGGTTCTACGCCATATTTCTCCATTAATAGTAAGTAGATATACTCAACATCAGTATCGTCATCAGAGAATGCACCGTTATACTTCTGCAATTTATCTATGTTTTTAGTGTAACCGAATGGAAATCTGGATTCCGGGGCAGGTTCATCTACAAACTTGTTCTCAAAAGGAAGTCCATATATGTTTCCTACCATTTGCCCGATCCAAGCTCCGGCTATTTTGTCTTTTAACTCTGTCTTTGAAATCTTCTGTGCAGAGATAAATAAGATGTTAGTAATTAAAACAAGTAAAAAGATGATTGGTTTTTTCATACTTATCAGGGTTGATTTGTTGGAAGGTACACTTTTCTATGTGAACCTTCCAATTGTGGTTAATAATCTTTGTTTTGAGATAATTTTGGATTTGCATTTAAAATATCCGTAGGAATTGGAAATACATTTCTAAAAGTTTCTGAACTTTGGTCAGGGTGTGCCCAATATTTTTTCAGATATTTTCCGAAACGTATCATATCTTCATGGCGCCATCCTTCCCATGCCAGTTCTCTGCCTCGTTCTGCATAAAGTTCATCAATCGTCAATTGGCTTGTGGTATATGCATCAAGACCTGCTCTTGTACGAATCTTCTTGAAGTCTGCCAGTTGGATAGCTTCACTTGTTCTGTTTTGTCGTACCAAAGCCTCTACGTACATTAATACCACATCGGCATAACGGAAGATGGCAAAGTCGTTGTCCATACTAACTGTATATTCTTTTAAAGAACCATCAGTCTGGTAATGCCATTTCCAGCAGCGTGCACCGTCGTATGTACCACGTCCTCCGTTGCTATTGTAATATTTTTCTTCGGGGAAGACAGGAGTATATTCGAAACCAAGATCCTTTCCGCTTAGGTCTACTTGAGGACCGTATAACCAGCTCTGACTTCTGCGAAGATCTTGTTCTGCGTATGTTTGGAAAAAGTCCGGTTGGCAGAGAAAACCCGACCATGGAGCTGCCGGAATATTAAATGTTGCTTGTGATGCAGCTTCCAGTGTCAGCGTATGCAGATAAAATGAGTTACTGTCACCGCTAGTATATACTCTGTCATACAGGATTACAAAGATGTTCTCCTTAGAATCTTCATTTTTTATATCAAAATTAGTAGAATAAGAGTCTTCAATGCTGTAAGCACCTATATCCATAATATCTTTACAGGCTTTCTCTGCTTTGTCATACATTGGAGTACCGAACCATGCTTCTGCATTCAGATACATTTTCGCAAGAATGCAATAAGCGGCAGCTTGTGTGGCCCGTCCATAATTAGTATCTGAAGGCTCCCTGTCTAGGAACTCGATATTGTCATTAATTTCTTTTTCCAGATAGTTGAAAATATATTCACGACTTTTTTGTTCCGGGTATCCGGTTTCCGTGTAGTCAGTTGTGAAAGGTACGTTTCCCCAACAAGAAATGGCTTGATAATAGTAGAAAGCACGCAATATTTTCATTTCAGCTATGATCTTCTCTTTTCCTTCAAACTGGATAGGTGATAATTCCGTTTCGTAAATAATTTCATTACATGCAGCAATACCATTAAATATCCAGTTCCATCCCCTTGTCAATAATTTATTTGCAGGTGGAATTTTATTCGTCTGGATTTCTTCATAACGTCCATTGCTGTACCAGGAACCACCACAAGCGGGAACGGCACATTCATCAGAAGCTTGTAAAAGCAATGTCCATAAACTTTGTTCGGAATTGTATCCTTGTAATTTCGTATATGCTCTACCTGCATTGGCTACCAGTTCTTTCTCATTTTTAAAGAAGTCATTCATAGCTACTCCTGTATAAACAGTTTCGCTAAGATCGGTACATCCGTATAATAATATACAGATAACGAAACTTAATATTATATTTGTCTTTTTCATGGTAATCTTATTTTTTAGAATACTATATTAACTCCAAAAGTAAATTCTGTTGTACGTGGATAATAGCTCAAACTTTCCATACCGGGTTCCAGTCCGGAAAGAGCAACTTCTGGGTCGACACCAGAATAACCGGTGATGCAGAATACATTCTGTGCAGTAAGAGACAATCTTAGTCTTTTTATCATTTTGGACGTGAAATCCCAAGTATATCCAAAGGTTATATTATCCAGTTTTAAATAAGAAGCATCCTCTATGTATTTGGAGGAATATTTATAGGTCGTACTTGTAAAATTCGTTTGTGATAACCAGTTTGATGAGATATTTCTAAGTCCGATGCTGCTTAAATTTTCATATTCCATCGCATAGTTGTTTAGAATTTCTCCGCCGATAGATGCACGCAGTGAGAAACTCAAGTCGAATTTCTTGTACCTGAAAGTATTACTCCAACTGATAGTGGCGTCTGGATAAGCGCAGCCGATTTTTTCCCATTGTTCTTCCGGTACGGAACCGTCCGCATTTTGTCCTAGCAATACATCTTTTCCATCTGTATCGGTCCCTAACCATATAGGACCGTAGAAAGTACCCAATGACTGTCCTTCTATCAGACGTTGAGTGTAGCAGGCTGCACTTGTAGACCATCCCACTTTGTACGTTCCGTTCGTAAACTCGTCATTAGTGAATTTCACCAATTTGTTTTTATTGTGCGAAACGGTCAGTGAAGTATTCCATGTAAAGTCCCTAGTGTTGAACGGTGTGCCGGATACCGTCAGCTCAACTCCTTCGTTAGTTACTTTTCCAACATTCGTAAACAGGGTATTATACACATAAGGAGGAGTCGGTACGATATAGTCATACAACAAGTTAGAAGTAGTCCGTTTGTAATAATCGAAAGTGAATGAAAGGCGGTTGTCAAACATTGTCATATCAACACCAACGTTGAACTCTGCTTTTTTCTCCCATTTTAAATCTGGATTTGCATTACTTGCAGGTTGATAAGTATTGATCCATTGACCATTGTAATAGAATTTACCGGCTGTAGTCATCATCATTAAAGATTTGTAGTTTGAGAAATCCTGGTTGCCGGTAACTCCGTATCCGGCTCTCAATTTTAAATCATCAATCCATTTGACATCCGAGAGGAATTTCTCTTTATTTATACGCCAACCTACACTGACAGCCGGGAACCATCCCCACTTATTATTGTCACCGAAACGGCTGGAGCCATCACGACGGAGTGAAGCGGATAAAAGATACTTATCATCATAGTTATACATGAAACGTCCGAAGAATCCAATATATGTGTTATCTTCTTTATTGGATGACATGCTGGCTTTGCCTTCGGTAAGATTCGTTCCTGTTCCGATGTTATGAGTCTGGTTGTCATCGAAGTCAAAGCCGGAATTAGTCATGGAGGCAGATGTGCTGTAAGTATATTGGTATGTATATCCGAGTAACGCCTGAATGGAATGTTTTCCGAAAATATTCGAGTAATTTAAAGTAGACTCATATTGTGTATCGTTTTCCTGATAGTTTTCAATATAAGCTTGCCCGTTTGTTCCTATTAAACTTGGATAATAATGTGTGTAATATTCACGTGTTTCATATTGTTCTTTGTCGTATGAAACAAAGTTCTCCCATTTTAATCCTTTTATAGGCAATATGTTTAGAGTAGCACGAATATTTGCACCATAATTATCATTTTTACTTTCCATGTTCCTTTCGTTAATGATCGCTACCGGATTGTAATATTCCATTGCTTTGATACGGCTATATCCTCCGGCATCCGGATCGCTGTCGTCGTAAACCGGTTCTGTTGGATTGTGGGTAAATGCCTGCATAAAGGCACTTGTAGAAGATGGGCTGTATTTGCGATGAATGATATTCAGGTTATAATCCAAATCGATCCATTTGTCCAATAACGATTGACGAATATTGGTACGTGCCATTAGTTTTTCGGAGCTATTATGTTTTTGCAAGCCATCGCTTTTTTCATAATTGAAAGAAGTGTGGTGTGAGAACTTCTCGGAACCTCCGGATATGGACAAATTGTGTTTATGGCTAAACGGTGTTTGTGTAATCTCTTTGAACCAATCCGTATCACTGTCAAAAATATAACTTTCCAATTCTGGACGATACTCCTTGATAACAGATTTGTATTCGCTTGCCGATAAAGGTTTTGCTCTGCGTGAAACGACTCCCACGGTGAGCTGCCCATCATAGGAAACTTCCGTTTTGCCACTTCTTGCACGTTTAGTTGTGACGATGATTACTCCATTCGTACCTCTTGTTCCATAAATAGCAGCTGCCGAACCATCTTTTAATACGTCTATAGATTCCACTTCCTGGAAGTTGATATTTCTGATATCTGCACCTGCCACCCCATCAATAATAATTAATGGACCTTGGCCTGCGGAAAGCGTGTTTGTTCCGCGAAGTAATACTTCATATTTGGCTGTCGGATCAGCACCGTTCGGGTTGATAATTTGTAATCCTGCCACTTTTCCTTGCAACATTCCCATAGCATTGGTGAATGTTCCGGGATTGAGGTCATCTTTCTTCATGCTGGTAACCGATCCTGTAAGCTCTTTCTTTGTGGTAGAGCCGTAGCCGATTACTACAACATCATTAAGTACTTTCGAGTCTTCGCGCAGGTGTATTACAAGCTGTGTCTGATTTCCTACTTGTTGTTCAACAGTTGCATAACCTACATAAGATATAACCAATACATCAGAAGGATTCGCTTTTACATTGAAGGATCCATCAACTCCTGTAATAGAACCATTTGTTGTACCTTTAACAAGGACACTGGCACCGATAATGGGTTCATTTGCTTCATCGAGGACTGTACCTCTTATTGCCTTCTGGGCAATAGCATCATTGCTCATCAAAGAAAATACTATTAACAACATACTTGTCAATAGACCGTGGATTGAACATTGTTTTATCATAATAACAGAATTAAGGATGATTATTGTATTTCTTTTCTCAAAGGTATAGATACTTGTGCTCCCATTCTGGTGACAGAAATAGAAGAGGCTTTACTTGCAAATATAATTGCATCTTTTAGATTCTTGCCTTCAGACAGAGCTACGCACAGTCCACCGCAGAATGTATCTCCGGCAGCGGTCGTGTCTACCGCTTCTACCTTGAAGGCTGGAATGTGAATAAACTCATTGTTCTCATAGGCGAGAGCTCCTTTGGCTCCCATAGTAATAATGACGGTTTTTATGCCTTTTGAACTAATATAACGAATCGCTTCTTTTGCCGATTCATCATCTGTAATGTGCATTCCCGATATGATTTCAGCTTCTGTGACATTAGGAATAAGAATGTCGACATTGGCTAATAAATCATCAGGTAGTTGTTGAGTAGGGGCAGGGGCGGGATTTAATATAACGGTAATCCCATCTTTTTTTGCCATTTTGGCTGCATAAGTGACACTCTCGATTGGAGTTTCCAACTGCATGATGACGATGGATGCCTGTTTGATGGCGGTTTCTGCTTTTTGTATGTCATCAATAGATAAAGTCCCGTTGGCTCCGGAAGCAACAACAATACAGTTTTCCCCTTTTTTGTCGACATTGATAAGAGCTACTCCTGACGGTTCCTGCGGAGTAATTCCTACATAAGTAGTGTCGATCTTTTCTTTGTGAAACATTTCCAAGGTTTCATTTCCAAAAATGTCATTCCCTATTTTGCATATGAAAGTGACATCTCCTCCTAGTCTTGCAGCAGCTACGGCTTGGTTAGCTCCTTTGCCGCCATGATTCATTAAGAAGTTTCCTCCCAGAATTGTTTCTCCTGGTTTTGGTAGACGGTCTGATTTGATAACCATATCCGTATTACTGCTACCTATCACTACGATTTTCTTCTTTGTATCCATATAATGAGTATTAAGTATTAAGGCGAATTGAATCGTAAACTATGCGCAATCGTTTGCGCAAATATAGAAATTTTTTTCAAAACAAAATATTTTTCTTGCTTTTTTCTCAAATAAAATGTTATTTTTGCAAAAAACAACCAGTAATGAAGAAAACTCTGATTGATGTATCAAAGAAAACTGGGTACTCTATCTCTACGATTTCCAGAGTGTTAAATGGGAAATCGGAGAAATATAGAATAAGCCAGTCTGCTAAGGAGGTTATTTTGCAGTCCGTTAAAGAATTGGACTATCAGCCTGATATAGTTGCGCAAAGTTTGCGCAATAACACGACATACACTATAGGCCTTCTTGTACCACACATAGATAATCCTTTTTTTGCCAATATAGCAAGTGTTGTCATCCGTGAAGCACAACGTTATAATTATACTGTCATGCTTATTGATACCCTGGAAGATCCTGTTCAGGAAAATAAGGCTATCGATTCGCTTCTATCGCGTAAGATAGACGGAATTATTTTGGTTCCAACCGGTGAAAACCCTTCTAAACTCGAGGAGATTAGTGCTAAAACTCCGATTGTGCTGATTGACCGCTATTTTGAGAAGCATAATTTGCCATACGTAGCTACTGATAATTATGTAGGGGCTTATCAGGCAACAAAATTATTATTAGAATCGGGGCATAGTAAGATTCTCTGTATTCAGGGACCAAGTATCTCTATAACAACTAAAGAACGTGTGCGCGGGTATGTTGATGCGCTTCGCGAAGCTGGTTATCAGGATAACGCAATGATAAGAGGAAATGAGTTCTCGATTCAGAATGGTTATATTGAGACTAAGTTGGCTCTGAACTCTACTACAAAACCTACTGCTATATTTGCGTTAAGTAGTACAATTCTTTTGGGAGCCGTCAAAGCATTAAATGAGCATAAAGTGAGAATTCCTCAAGATATGTCTATCATTTCGTTTGATGATAACTTATATCTGGACTATTTGAACCCTCCTATTACTCGTATTGCCCAGTCACTGGAGAATATTGGCATTATTGCTGTAAAAATGTTGATGCAGAAGATTTTGGAAGAAACTGAATTACATTCGGAGATTCTTTTGAAACCTAATATTATAAAACGGGATTCGATAAAGGTGTTAACTGATAGAAAGTAGTATTTTAAATAATAGAAAAATCCGGCTTAATGTTACCTAAGCCGGATTTTTTTAATATTAATATCGTTTTTTATGCTGCCGGATCCGGTGCTTCTCCGCTACCACCTCCTTCTCCTTTATCGTCTCCCTTTCCATCATCAGGCGTGGGAGAACTGTTGGTTTTAGAACTATCCAATTTCTGGATACTTATTGATTTTATCATGCCTTTAAACATACTTCCTGGAGTGAAAATTATTTTACGGTTCTTTAATGTGTCCGTAGTCACTTCTTTTTCATCATCCTGACTTTTGCATCCGAATGAAGGACGAAATGTTCCGAATTCTCCAAGGCTTACCGAAGCCCCGATTTCCATATAGGTTATCAGCGAATCTATCAATCCGTCAAGTACTGATTTTACAGTACCGCGTGGAACGAATCCTACTTTTGTTACCTGATCGCATAACATTTTAAAATCAACAGTAACCACGTTGAATGGTCTTGCTACATATTTTTCGGCTTTTGCCTTATCAAAGCCAAAGGTTGTTTTCTTGACTACATATTTCAGTGCCATAATTCTTAATAGTTTTAATCGTTAGTAAATCTAGTTATTATTTTGTGATCACGTTGCAAAGATATGGTATCGGAAATTGCTGTCCAAATGATTTTTAGAATGTGCGTTAATAAAATAATTAATATTGAGATAATACATTGTAATATAGATGATTGTGTATTCTTTATTATTTACACATTGTAGTTTTCTTATGTTGATTGGAAGTTTTATATACCTCTTTTAAAAGATTTTTCTGAAAAACGCTGGCAATACATAAAAAAAGTCTATTTTTATATTTATTAGAGATTAAAAGAATTAAATGGAAATGTATCAAAAAACAGTGATACGTAAAAAGACTAATATGATAAATTATAACCTGACAGCAGAACATACATATTTTACATCAGATACTCATTTCAATCACGGGGAAATTATTAGTTTTTGTAAACGTCCGTTTGTGAATGTGGAGGAGATGAATGAAGCGTTGATCGCGAATTGGAATCGTGTGATTGGTAAGAAAGATATAGTATTTCATTTGGGAGACTTTAGTTTTGGAGGTGCTGTTGAATGGAAGAATGTACTTGACCGGCTAAATGGGAAGATTTTTTTGGTCCTTGGCAATCATGATATGAAACATCTGCCGAAGGAGTTCAACTATCGTTTTGTAGAAGTCGTGATGCAGAAATATATCAAGATACATAAACAGGCTATTTATTTGAACCACTATCCGTTTTTATGTTACGGAGGTGCATATAAGAATGTATGGCAACTATTTGGCCATGTGCATACAAGTGAGAATAATATAGGTTGGGATGCCAGTCGTTTGTCGATGCTGTTTCCGCTACAGTATGATGTCGGGGTGGATAATAATAACTTTACACCTGTGTCTTTTGAGCAGGTACGATGCATTATTGAGAAACAGAAAGCGGTAACGGCAGTCAATGAAAAGAAGTAAGAATAAAGAATTTGTTGACACTATCCGAAATATGGAGTGCAAACTGTATGGTTTACCTTTTTAAATATACCACCGTCTTGCCTCCTCCATACTTGCGTATCATTCCTTCTTCTATGTATTTATTCAATAATCCGATTGCCTTGTCCCGGTTTATTCCGGTCAGTCTCATAAAATCAGTTCGGGTGACGCAACCTTCTTTTTCCAGATGTTGCATAAGGACAGTGCGGCAGTTGTCTTCATCGAGACTACCGTCGTTGCGATAGGGAGATTCCATACGTTCCAACTGTAACGGTTCCATGCTTTCGCGGAATTTCTTGTTGACGCGAAGGTTTATCTTATTCAGATGGATGGAAGGAGAGCGGATTTCTTTCTTTTCCATTACTGGCCGCCCGCATTTCAGCGATAAAGAGAAATGACCTAATTCTCCGACTTCCACAATCCAGCCTTGCTTTAACCAATGCTGTAATTCGTCAGTAACTGCTTGCAGGCATCCTTCAATGGTCGCTTGGCTGAACCCATTGCTTTTAGATACCAACTCTATGAATTTCTTGGCATCAAGAGTTCCTGATGGAATCACTCGTGCGTGAAGTGGCTGTTGCTCATCCTTTTTTTGTGGGTTGCCACTGGCATAAAGATCATAATAAACACTCATGTCTTATTTTGTTTTTAGTTATTCAGTAAATACTCTCTCCGATTGCATGGTTTTATTCGTCGGACTATAGTCCGACGCAACGTTAACTATAGTGTTCCTTTCGTCGAACTATAGTTCTTTGAAAGATAGACTACAGTCCGACGAATTAATTTGTGCACTCAAAGGTATTAATTATTTCAGGTAAATACACTAATTTGTGCATTAAATGAGAGAATACTATGTGCTATATATTCTCAATTAATATTCATTAACTTATTTGCCGTAATACTTTTTAATACCTCTTGTGTATTAGCTAATAGATATTGAACTATTAACTTTAAAGACTAATATTATGGAAAAAGATTCTCCTTTTTCATCCACCGGCAGAAGGTGTATTGTAACCCTAATGTGCATATTTGTCACTGCTTTTGTTTATGCACAACAGCAAAAAATATCGGTTAGTATCAAAGAGCTTCCTCTTAAAGAAGCTATCAGTCAGATAGCAGAGAAGGCATCGATGAATGTAGCCTATAGTAAAGAATTTGTGGATACGAGTAGGAAAGTGTCATTGGAGGTAAAAGACACAGATGTAAACAAAGCACTAACTCTTTTGCTAAAAGGGACTAACATTGGGTTCCGTTTCCTGGATGACAGTATTTTATTTTATAATAAAGAATATCAAAATAAAACTGAACCTGTTGATTCACAAGGAGAGAAGAAGGAACTGTATGTGAAAGGTAAAGTTACTGACGAGAATACGGAACCGATCATCGGAGCCACCGTATCGGTAAAAGGCTCGACTACAGGTACAATCACCGATATCAATGGTCAGTATTCCATCAAGGTACCTTATGGAAGTACACTTCGGTACTCATACGTCGGCTACCGTGAAGAAAGCGTCATAGCGAAAGCAACGACAGTAAACGTAGTGATGAAAGAGAATGCTGTCAGCCTGGAAGATGTAGTAGTTGTAGGTTATGGCGTGCAAAAGAAAGTGAATGTAACAGGTGCCGTATCTATGGTTAAAGCGGAGGCTATTGAGAACAGACCTATTACTAACGTAACTACGGGTCTGCAAGGATTATTGCCTGGAGTTAGTATCGTTTCCTCTTCGGGGCAGCCGGGTGCTGTGCCCAGCATCAACATTCGTGGTACGGGAACTATTAACAGTAGTACAGCACCTTTGATTTTGATTGACGGAGTAGCCGGGGGAGACATTAACTTATTGAATCCTTCGGACATCGAAAGCGTATCAGTACTGAAAGATGCCGCCTCATCAGCTATTTATGGAGCACGTGCCGCTAACGGTGTTATTCTTGTAACGACTAAAAAGGGAGAAAAGAAAGAGCGCGTAGTATTTCAATATAACGGATATGCCGGATTCCAGACTCCCACAGCATTGCCCGAACTTGTTAACGGAAGGGAATACATGGAACTCTCCAATGAAGCCATGAGTGCTGCCGGATTTTCCAAGCCCTATACACAAGAGGCGTTCGATAAATATGATTCGGGACTGTATCCCAACGAATATTCCAATACTGACTGGATTGACGAAATATACAAAAGCCGGGCTTTTCAAACGGGGCATAATGTGAGTGCACGGGGTGGAAGCGAGAAAACCGGATTTTTTATGTCGTATGGTTTCCTGGATCAGGATGGGCTGGTTGTAGGTGACGGATATAGTTCAAAAAGACATAATGCGCGTATCAGTGTAAACACGGAGGTGTATGATCGTCTGAAACTGACCGGACAGATGAGCTATGTCGATTTCTATAAAAAGGACTTAGGTTATAGCGGCACATCAGGAGTATTCCGCCTGTCACAGCGTATGTCTCCGTTACTTCCCGTCATGTGGCAAATTCCTGATGAGAATGGCCGGATGGTAGATAGTGAGAACTGGTCGTACGGTTCGGTACGTAACCCCTTGCAAGTAGCTTATGAGTCGGGAATGGAAGAACGAAAAACACGTGTGCTCAATGGTATTTTCAATGCAGATCTCAAAATTATAGACGGACTGAACGTAGGTATGCAGTACTCTGCAAATATATATACCCGCCAGGTGGATGAGTTTAACCCGAAGATGTTGTCTTATTACTCGGACGGTAGCCCGTTGAAAGCAAATGAAGATGCCAAGGACTATATCTCACAAAGCCATCTTGACGTTATGACCCAAACGTTGCAATTCACCCTGAACTTTAATAAAACCATAGGGCGCCACGAGTTGGGAGCATTGATGGGATTTTCGCAAGAGTGGGAAAACAGAAGCACATTGGGTGCTACACGTGATAATGTGATGGTTGAGGATATTCACGTTATTAGTGCCGGAATGATTAATTTTATGAATAGCGGAACAAAAGACGAGTGGGCTTTACGTTCTTACTTTGGTCGTGTCAACTATGCTTTTGACGGTAAATACCTGTTTGAAGCTAACCTGCGTGCCGATGGAACTTCAAGATTTGCCAAGGGCAATCGTTGGGGATATTTTCCATCATTCTCGGCAGGATGGAACTTCTCACGTGAAAAATTCATGGAGTTCGCTACTTCGGTATTGAGCTCGGGTAAGCTGCGTGCTTCCTGGGGTGAGTTGGGAAATCAAAACATTCCCGGTAATTACTACCCCTACTTGTCACCTATCATAACCGAGGAGTCTTATCCTATCGGAGCTTCTAATACACCTGTTATGGGACTTTGGCAAAACAAAATCGGTAATCCCGACATCAAGTGGGAAACCATCCGCATGCTTAATTTCGGGGTAGACCTTAGTTTTTTGAACAATAGACTGAATGTGGACTTTGATTGGTATAAGAAAGAAAATATTGATGCATTGGTTCGTCCCGATGTTCCGGCTATTGTCGGGGTTTCCAGTAGTAACGTAGGTTATGTCAATCTTGGTAAGATTGATGTCAAAGGATGGGAACTTAATCTGTCATGGCGTGATAAGATCGGAAATGTAAATTACAATCTCGGGTTCAATCTGTCGGACGCCCGTAATAAGATTACCGATTTGGGTGGAACTCCGGAGTCTCTGACCAGTACGGCTTCCGGTTCGTATCGTCGGGTCGGTGATCCGATAGGTGCTTTCTATGGTTATCTGACTGATGGGCTGGCGCAAGTGTATGACTTCGAATCGGTGAATACAACTACAGGTAAGTACCAGAAACCAAAATTTCCTCTTGTTGCATCACAAAACGGCATTGTACAGCCCGGAGATATTAAGTATCGGGACATCAGTGGTCCTGACGGCGCTCCCGACGGGGTAATTGATGACTACGACAAAGTGGTGTTTGGCGAGAAAGAGCCCCATTACACCTATGCAATCAAGGGTGGTTTGGAATGGAAAGGCATTGATTTCAGTTTCTATTTGCAAGGAGTAGGCAAAGTTGCCGGTTACCTTGAGGATGAGGCTCGGCATGCGTTTATCAATGACTACTCAATCCCTAAAAAAGAGCATCTTGACAGATGGACGCCTATGAATCCAAATGCTTCTTATCCCAGACTTTATCAGTCGCAGGAGCACAACAGGCTCTTCAGTGATTACTGGAAAGAGGATGCATCGTACTTGCGCCTGAAGAATATTCAGATAGGTTATCGTTTTCCTGCCCGGATGGTGGCACCTCTTGGTATTAATAGTCTTAGAGTATATGCTTCGGCAGATAACTTGTTTACTAAAACCGATTACTTCGGAGCTTATGACCCTGAAGTGAGGACCACCAGCGGAGATGTCTATCCGCAAGTAAAAACCTATGTTTTTGGATTATCAATAACATTCTAACCTATTAAACGACTATAAAGATGAAATACTCAAAATACTTTTTAATCATTGCTTTATTTGGTATAGTTACCTCATGTAGCGATTTTCTGGATAGAACGAACCCTAACGAGCCGGACAATGTAACATTCTGGGTGAATGAAGATCAGCTTAAAAATGCCTTGCCTCCCTGTTACGAAGCTTTACAAAAAGACTATCTCGTGAATTGGAGCGAATCGACGGCCGAAACTGTTATGTGGGGGAATATTACTAGTGGACTAAGTAAGGTTTCGGGAGGCAAGCACTCTTATACTGACGGCTTCCCCTTCACTACCTATTGGACAGGAGCGTATAGCTATATTTATCGCTGCAATAATTTTCTGGACAACTATAATAAAGCGCAGGTAGCTCAAAAGAAGAAGGACGTTTATGCCGCAGAAGTAAAAACTATCCGGGCGCTTATGTACTTTTACCTCACGGTGTTTTGGGGTGATGTACCTTGGGTAGGAGAAGTCATCCAGCCCGAAGATGCATATATCGAACGTACTCCCAGAGAGAAAGTCATCGACCAGCTCGTCGAGGATTTGAAATGGGCGGCAGAGCGTATGCCTGAAGAAAGGTATACGGGCGATAAACTGGGAAGACTCGACCGCTGGGGCGCTTTAGCTATATTGGCACGTATTGCCTTGCAAAACGAAAGATGGGAACTGGCTGCAAAAACGAGTGAATATATCATCGAAAACAGTCCCTATGGCCTGTATGAATACGAAAAACTATTTCATCACGAAGGGGATGTCGAGAATGATCCGAAAAATATCGAAGCCATCGTATATAGCCTTTTTGTACCTGAAATCCGTACACAAAGTCTACCCAATGAAACTTGCAGTCCGACAGACTATATACGCCTCAATCCAACGAAGTCATTAGTGGATGCTTATCTGTGTACAGACGGTAAACCGGCAAAAACCGGATTGGAATATTATAAAAAGACCGGTGTGCAGACCTCATCGTTATACAAGTCGCCTGAAGAGCATTATGTGGATTATTTCCAGAACAGAGATCCTAGAATGAAGATGACTTTATATGCTCCGGGTGACAAATGGCCGGGAGGAGATGACGGTGATCCTGATACGGATAAGGCCAACGAGATATTTAATCTGCCTCGTTTTGCTTCATTGCAAGATAATAACCGTGTGGGGGCAAATAGCCGTACAGGTTTCTATCTGAAAAAGTATAACGATATTGATTTGGCCGGCTCAAGTGTGGGTGGACATGGGAATCTCAATGTCATCCGCTTTGCCGAAATCTTGCTGATTTATGCCGAAGCCACTTTCGAACTACAAGGCAAGAAATTGACACAAACACAGATTGATTACTCCATCAACAGACTTAGAGATCGTGTGAATATGCATCGTATGAACCTTGACGAACTTAGCGCATGGGGGATGGACCTCGAAACCGAATTGAGAAGAGAACGTCGCATTGAGTTGGCAGGTGAAGGTACAAGATACGCCGATGTGATGCGTTGGCGTGAAGGCGAACTTCGCTTTGGACGTGCCATCACCGGTCCCAGCCTGAAAGTTTGTATGAATGATTTGGGCGCCAACCCATATCCCGATACCGGAGTAGATGAGTTTGGTGATGTTATCTACGAAAAGTCTACTGCGGAAGGCGGAGCACGCTACTTCGACGCAACGAAACATTATTTGTGGCCCGTGCCTAATCCCGAGCGTCAGAAGAATCCTCTGTTAGGACAAAATCCGGGCTGGGAAAAGTAATCATTTAAAAATAGAAACCATGTATTCAATGAAGAAATATTTATTATTGTTTTTATGCCTGACTTTGGGCGTTGCCTATGCGCAAGATACTCTACGGGTACGGGTAATGACCTATAATTTGAGATTTGGCGAACTGGCATCTTTAGAGGAACTTGCTCATCACATCAAATCCTTCAATCCTGATTTTGTGGCGCTTCAGGAAGTGGATAGCAAAACAGACCGTAAGCGTACCCCGCATCAGAAGGGGAAGGATTTTATATCCGAACTTGCCTATCATACAGGGATGTTTGGGCTTTACGGAAAAACGATTGATTATTCTACCGGTTATTACGGTATTGGGATGTTAAGTAAATATCCATATATTTCTGTCCAAAAGATAATGCTGCCCCATCCGGTCAAAGAGCATGAGAGGCGGGCCATGCTGGAGGGATTATTCGAAATGGGTAATGATACCATTGTTTTTACCTCTACGCATCTGGACGTCAACTCTCAAGAAACAAGGGCGGAGCAAATAAAATTCATTACCGGTCATTTCAAGAATTATAAATATCCTGTAATTTTGGGAGGCGATTTCAATGCGCGTCATTACTCCGAGGCAATACGTGGTATGGATAGCTGGTTTGCTGCGAGTAACGATGATTTTGGAATGCCGGCATGGAAACCTGTGATTAAGATCGATTACTTGTTTGCTTACCCGCAAAAAGGATGGCGTGTGATTAGCACACAAACTGTTCAGTCGCTTTTGTCAGACCATTTACCGATTATTACGGAACTGGAATATGTGAAAGAAGCATCGAAGAAAAAATATTGATACTCACTTATAACATTTATGATTTTCTATGATACATACAATAATCAAGTATTTACTGATTTCAATAACGCTTTTTTTCTGCTCATGCCACAAGCCTAAGACGGATATTATCACCCCCGCCAAACAGTTAATAGAACGTCAGATTGGGGAAAGAGCACAGTCTATCCACTTTGAATATATCGAACCATCCGACGGTAAAGATATATTCGAAGTGATAGCAAGCGACGGCCGGCTTACCCTAAGGGGAAGTAGCTCCGTTGCTATCTGTTACGCTTTTCATACGTACATGAAAGAGGCCTGCAAGAGTATGAAAACATGGAGCGGTGAACATATAACGTCGGTGATGCCGTGGCCCGATTATGAATTGTATGAACAAGTGTCCCCTTATGAGTTGCGCTATTTCCTTAATGTTTGTACATTCGGCTACACTACTCCTTACTGGGACTGGGAGCGTTGGGAAAAGGAAATTGACAGGATGGCTCTTTATGGTGTAAATATGCCCTTGGCTACCGTGGCCAGCGAAGCCATTGCGGAACGGGTATGGCTGCGTATGGGATTGAACAAAGAAGAAATCCGTGAGTTTTTCACTGCCCCTGCACACCTTCCCTGGCATCGCATGGGCAATTTGAACAAGTGGGACGGTCCCTTATCTGATGCATGGCAACAGAACCAAATCGCTTTGCAGCATCAAATCCTGACCCGTATGCGCGAGTTGGGTATGCAGCCCATAGCGCCTGCGTTTGCAGGTTTCGTGCCGGAAGGATTTGTGCAGAAACATCCCGACACACAATTCCGGCACATGCGGTGGGGTGGTTTTGATGAAGAGTACAACGCCTATGTATTGCCACCGGATTCACCTTTTTTCGAAGAGATAGGCAAACTGTTTGTCGAAGAGTGGGAAAAAGAGTTTGGAGAAAATACGTATTATCTCTCGGATAGTTTTAATGAGATGGAGCTGCCTATCGATAAGGAAGATAAAGAAGCGAAATATAAGTTATTGGCCGAGTATGGAGAAACGATCTATAAATCAATTGCAGCCGGAAACCCGGATGCCGTTTGGGTTACACAGGGATGGACATTCGGATATCAACATTCATTCTGGGATAAAGAATCGCTTAAAGCCTTGTTAAGCAATGTACCTGATGATAAAATGATTATCATTGATTTGGGCAATGATTATCCGAAATGGGTATGGAGCACCGAACAAACATGGAAAGTACATGATGGATTTTACGGAAAGAAATGGATATTCAGCTATGTACCCAACTTTGGCGGGAAAAACACCATGACAGGAGACTTGGACATGTATGCTAGTTCCTCGGTCAAAGCATTACGTGCCGCAAATAAAGGTAACTTGATTGGGTTCGGTTCTGCCCCTGAAGGACTCGAAAACAATGAGGTTGTTTACGAACTGTTAGCCGATATGGGATGGTCATCAGATAGTATCGACCTGGACGATTGGATGAAGATATACTGCGAGGCCCGTTATGGAGGATATCCCGATGCCATGGAGGAAGCTTGGAAACTTTTTCGGAAAACAGCATATAGTTCTTTATATTCATACCCCCGTTTTACCTGGCAAACCGTAATACCCGATCAACGGCGGATCAGTAAAATCGACCTTAGTGATGATTACTTGCAGGCTATACGTTTGTATGCTAGTTGCGCTGACGAACTGAAAAGCTCTGAATTATACAGAAACGACCTCATAGAGTTTGTTTCGTATTATGTAGCGGCTAAAGCTGAAAATTTTTATAAGCAGGCCTTGAAAGATGATTCGGAGAATCGTGTTCTCGCAGCGCAACGTAATCTGCAACAAACTGTTGATTTGTTGATGGACGTTGACAGGCTGTTGGCCTCTCATCCTTTATATCGATTAGAAGAATGGGTGGAACTTGCGCGCAATAGCGGAACAACTCTTCAGGAAAAAGATGCTTATGAAGCAAATGCCAAACGCTTGATTACAAGTTGGGGTGGTATTCAGGAAGATTATGCTGCCCGTTTCTGGAGCGGGCTGATTAAAGACTACTATATCCCTCGTATACAGCTCTATTTCACAAAAGACCGGAATGAAATCCGAGAATGGGAGGAGCAATGGATCACATCTCCCTGGAGCAACAGTACGACTCCGTTTGATGATCCGGTCGAGGCTGCATTGAGTTTAATAGAGAAAACAAATAAGTGATAGCTTTTATGAAAAAGATTGTATTGGCATTCGACTCGTTTAAAGGTTCGGTCGGTTCTTTTGAGATAGCAAAAGCTGCCGAAAAAGCGATTCAGGAGGAATTACCCGACTGTCAGATTATACGTTTCCCCATAGCTGATGGCGGCGAAGGGACTACAGAAGCTCTATGCTCTGCCCTTCATGCTCAAACGGTGTCATGTCGGGTGCATGATCCATTCATGAAGCCAATTGAAGTATCGTATGGCATCGTAAACAATGGTGCGATGGCTATTATCGAAATGGCCTCGGCCTGCGGTCTGCCATTGATTGATTCAAATCGAAGAAATCCCATGAAGACTACGACTTATGGAGTTGGAGAAATGGTTGCTGACGCATTAAAACGCGGGTGTCGGGAATTCATTATCGGGATCGGCGGAAGTGCTACGAATGATGCGGGAATAGGTATGCTGAAGGCTTTAGGTGCACGCTTTTTAGATAGCGGAAACGGTGAGTTGGAGCCTGTCGGCGAAAATCTGATAAAAGTTCATCAAATAGATATTTCCCAATTAAATCCGGCATTGAAGGAAAGTCATTTTACGATCGCCTGTGATGTTAGTAATCCATTTTTTGGAGAAGAGGGTGCGGCCTATGTATATGCTCCCCAAAAAGGGGCAAATAGTTTGCAAGTGATAGAGTTGGACAATGGGTTGCGGCATTATGCACAGGTGATAAAGGAATATACAAATATGGATATATCACAGCTTCCCGGTGCTGGAGCAGCCGGAGGAATGGGAGGCGGCTTACTTCCGTTTTTGAATGCAGAATTGCAATCCGGAATAGAAGTTATATTGAAAACGCTTCGTTTCGAGGAGGTCGTCCGACAGGCAGACCTGATACTGACCGGAGAGGGGAAGCTGGATCACCAGACTTGTATGGGAAAAGCGCTGGACGGAATCTTACGTGTCGGTGAGAGATGTCAGGTTCCGGTGATAGCGTTGGGGGGAGCGGTCGAAGCCACCGAAGCGCTTAATAGGATGGGGTTTACTGCCGTACTGCCTATTCAACCTTTTCCGGTAACACTTGAAGAGGCGATGCAACCGGAGTTTACGAAAGAAAACATAGAGAGAACGGTGCGACAGGTGGTGAGAATCATAAAACAATTTACTAAATAATACTCAATGACAGCGATAGGCGCATTAATCGGGCTTTCATTATCCATACTGTTAATCATAAGAAAGCTTTCTCCGACATACAGTCTGATTATCGGAGCGATAGTCGGAGGGTTGTTGGGAGGACTATCTTTAAATGAGACCGTAACGGTGATGACCGAAGGAGTGAAAGAGGTCACCCCGGCGGTATTGCGGATTCTGACAGCCGGAGTCTTGTCAGGCATATTAATACAAACCGGAGCTACCACGGTCATCTCCAATGCGATTATAAACAAAATGGGTGAAAAACGGGTATTTATGGCATTGGCACTCGCAACGATGTTGCTTTGTACGGTAGGCGTCTTTATTGATGTGGCTGTGATAACCGTTGCGCCGGTGGCTCTTTCGATAGGCAAGCGTCTAAACCTGTCTCCATCTGTGTTACTTATTGCTATGATCGGGGGAGGTAAATGTGGAAATATCATATCACCTAACCCGAACACCATTATAGCAGCCGGAAATTTTAATGCAGATCTATCGGCTGTAATGTTTGCCAATATTTTACCGGCAGTGATCGGTTTGTTTTTCACTGTTTTTGTTATTGTCCGTCTGATGCCTCAAACAGTGAAAAACAAAAAAACGATGATGCAAACAGAGGATAAAGAGGAAGAGAGAAATTTGCCCTCGTTAAGAACCAGTCTGATTGCTCCTGTTGTTACGATTGTTTTATTGGCATTACGTCCTGCGGCAGGAATCAATATTGATCCTTTGATAGCTTTGCCGGTAGGTGGTTTATGTGGTGCTATCTGTATGAAACAATGGAAAAA
>ENA-ORND01000580-ORND01000580.1-human-gut-metagenome-genome-assembly--contig:-NODE-580-length-31228-cov-3.653546_pt1 | contig 31228 bp, 27 predicted proteins | sample MGYA00242111_ERZ509014 | MGnify/ENA primary metagenome ERZ509014 (study PRJEB26280, sample SAMEA2338694) | human gut metagenome | biome: human gut; feature: human-associated habitat; material: faeces... | reverse complement strand
TGGCTGCGGCATTGGGGCTGCTGAATGCCCTGCTGTGGGGGTATCAGAACATAACGGGAACGGAAGCCTCCTGGTTCAGACCGGATTATTCCCTGTTCGGCACGGAAATCCGCAACATCGGATTGTTCGGATACAAAAATTTTTCCGCCCATTTCCTGTCCGTCACCGGTTTTTTCCTTTGCGCATACAGCATGGCTTCCGCCAGAAAATGGGGCATCCGCCTGTTCACGGGATTGGCGCTCATCCTCGTTTCCTTCACGTGCGGCTCGCGGTCCGCCTTCCCAAATGCCCTGGCTGGCGTAACCCTGTGCTTCTTTATTTATACCTCCAGCGTTTTCCGCAATAACAGAAAATTTTACACGGCGGCCATCCTCTTTATTATCCTGCTTTTCCTGGGCACGTCCTATGCCGTGCTGGATTTGTCCCGGGGGGCGGGCAGGCTTGCCGCCCTTCTGGATACGTTTTCCTTCGGCAACCGGCTGGACCTGTCCAAACTGGCCTGGGCGCTGGCGGACCAGGCTCCGCTGTTCGGTCACGGCAGCCGGATGTACACCAATCTTTCTACGGAGTTTTTCTCTGGAGCCAACCTCCCCAATTTTGCCCACCACGAATACGCACAAGCCGCCTGCGACTACGGCTATGCCGGGCTGGGGCTGATGCTGGCTCTGCTGGCCCTGTTTCTTATTTTCGGACTCCGGAGCGTTCTGAAATTGTCAGGAGAACATCAACGGCCCAATCCTCTGGGACCGGCGGCGTTCTGCGTATTGTGCATCGCCGCTTTCCACGCCTATGGGGAATTCATCTGGCATAACCCTGCTTTGCTTGGAGCCAGCGCCCTATGCGGCGGCATTACCTGCACGGCCCCTCTTTCCAGGGTGAAGGCTTCGCGCCGAGCCGGCCGCTGGCTTCAAGCGACCGCCGCACTGCTGATGGCCATATTGGCGCTGTGTTATGCGTTTCTGGCTTTTCCGGTCTGGAAAAACTCCCTTCAAGCCGTCCCGGCTTCATCCGGCAACCGGCTGCCCATGCTGGAAGCGGCCGCCTCCTGCAGCCTGGACCCGGATTTGGTGCGGCGCAACATTCTGCATGCCGCAGGCAGTTCTCCCCCCCCAAGCCCAGCCCGGCTCAAAGCATTGGAGCATCAGGAAGAAAAAGCGGAACTCCTGAGCCCCGGGAACCACGGCCTGACGGCGGCTAAAAGCCTCCTTTACATCCTGCAGGGACGCCTCACGGAAGCGGAGCAACTGCTCCGCCCATACGTAGAGAGTCCCGGCAGGTTTGACGACCGTATGTTCGCCTGGACTACCATTTACAATAATATGCTGTATTCTTGGAGTACGGCCATTGCTGCCCAGTCCCCCGGACGCGCCCTGTCCATGGCCATGACGGCCCAGCGCCTGATGTCCGCCCAAACGGACCGGTGGCTGTATTATGGGGCCCTGGATCCCGAAGTCAGGAAAAAACACTACTCGCGCCTCAATGAGCTCAAGATGCTCATCATGATGCTCCAAGCCCGCGGAGCGGTACCCGACCCTTCCTGGAGGAAATAGTATTCCGGAGAATCGGGAAAAAGGAATATGTGCAGCAGCCGTTATATCCTTTTTCCAGAGAAGCCGCTCCATACAGAAGTTTCCCCGTCTTATCCGGTTTCTTTTTTACCGGATTCCACGTCAGCTTATTTGTCCACGGAACACAGAGCGTACTGCAGCCAGAAAGATGAAAAGCCGACAGTTGGCGCAGCAAGTCCGCACAGGCGTTACGCCGGAATTTTAAGCGGATTCAGCTATCTTCCGCCGGAAGCGGCAGCCTCTCCGGAACAGAATCGTTTGTTTCTTTTTCCCCCAATCGCGGACTGCCTCGGTTGGCGGTCCCGTAAAACGCATGTCCCGACGCAGCTCAACAGAAAAAAACTTTCCCGGCTCTATTCCTTTATCGAATCTTTTTGTATGAACATAACCATCAAACGAATTTATGACCCCAAGGAACCCGGGGACGGATACCGCGTCCTGGTGGACCGGCTCTGGCCCCGCGGCATTTCCAAGGAAAAAGCTTCCTGGGACGAGTGGCTGAAGAACATAGCTCCATCCACGGCGCTCCGCCAGTGGTTTGCTCATGATCCAGTCAGATGGGACGCATTCCGCAAAAAGTACGACGAGGAACTGGATGGAAACGGAGAAGCCGTTTCCCATCTGCTCCGGCTGGCGCGGAAAGGGAAGGTTACGCTGCTGTACTCCGCCAGAAATACGGAGCACAACGAAGCTGCGGCTCTGAGGGATTACCTTTTGCAACGGTTTGCTTCATAAATAGAAGCATATTCCTGCACAAACTCCATCCGCAAGCCCCAAATGCTGTCACGGGAACCTATGATACGGCAGGATTTCTTCTCTCGTTCATGAACAAGCGAAGAAAATGGAAAGGAGGTGAATACAATATGGCCAGCAGTTCCCACATGGGTGGAAGTCATAAGGGCAGTTCCAAAAAACGCTCCGAGACTACCACAAGCAAAACCGGGCGGCGCATCAAACGCGATGCTTCAACCGGGCAGTTTATGAGCGATAAAAGCTCAGGCTCCAAGGAAAAACATTAATGCCCGCGAGTTTTTCGCCTGATTCAGGCTCCGGATCCGGTCCGGAGCCTTTTTATTTTTCTCCGCATCCGGAACACGAGGAAGTCTTCCGCCATCCACTCAGGCCCAATTCTTCAAAAGCCCGAAGGCCCAGCGCTTCAGGGGCTTTCCGGTCTCCGCGAATCACAACGGCAAAAGGCTCTTCCCTGCCCGGAACGTAATACGCAGCCCGCAGAACCAGTTCCTCTCCATCCGGATGGGCGTAAACACCCACGGGCGTGGAACAGTTCGCACCCAGACGTACCAGGAAAGCCCGTTCCGCCAGCGCACAGGCAAAAGATTCCGGATCATTGATGCCTTCCAGCATTTCCGCCGTCTCCCTATCCGAGGAACGGCATTCCATTCCAACGATGCCCTGCCCCACAGCAGGAATAAAAACTTCCACCGGCAAGGGACGCATGTAAAGTTTTCTTCCTTCCACAAGGGTTTCCGGCGCGTACAGCCCCAGGCGTTCCAAACCGGCCCTGGCCAGAATCACGGCATCCCAGCCGGGATGTTCCACCAGCTTTCCCAAACGCGTAGGCACATTCCCCCGCAGGTTTTCAAACCGCAGGCCGGAACCCCAGTACGTGCGCGCCATCAGGCGTCGGCGCACGCTTCCGGTAGCCAGCGTTCCGGAACCGTTCCAGTCCGGTTCTTTCGTGATAAGCACATCCTCCACGGCAGCACGGGGCAAGACGGCGGCCAGCGTGAAGCCGGCGGCAAGCTCGCTCGGCACATCTTTGAGGCTGTGCACCGCTACGTCAATGCGGCCATCCCGGAGGGCGGTCTCCAGTTCCTTAATGAAGATCCCCTTGTCCACCATGCCGGAAACGCGGGCCACATCCGCCAGAGGAACATCCGTGCGGCGGTCCCCAATAGTATGGATGATTTCACAGCGCACGTCCAGTTCCGGATAACGGAGGGAAAGGGCAGCACGGACCATATCCGCCTGGGCCAGGGCCAGGGCGCTCCCGCGGGTGCCGATAATGAGGGTATTTTTACTGGTCATAAAGAGCGGAATCCGGAAAATATCTGGAGATGCTGTCCCGGATGATGGCCTCGCACCGGGAAACCTCCTGCTCTCGGCTGCGCTTGGCTTCATCCGCCAGCTGGGTGAGGGTATCAATATCGTAGAGATACACTTCGTCAATATCCGCCACGTCTGGAGAAATGTTGCGCGGCACGGAAATATCAATCAAAAAGAGGGAGCGGTATTTACGGGAGGCACGCAAAGGCAGAAGCGTTTCCCGGGTGATGATGCAGTGGGGAGCAGCGGTGGCGGCCACCACCACGTCAATATCCCTGAGATAGTTCCCCCACACGTCATACCGGATGGCCTGGCCCGCCGATCATGCCCGCCAGCTCTACCGCACGGTCAAAGGAGCGGTTGGCCACATAAATGCCCTCAGCACCCCGGGCATGAAGGGCGCGCCCCGTAACGCGGCTCATCTCGCCCGCCCCCAGAATAAGGACGCGGGTGCCGGAAAGATCCCCGAAAATTTGTTCCGCCAGCTCTACTGCCACGGATCCCACGGAGGTTGCCCCGGCATGAATCTGGCTTTCCGTCCGCACTTTTTTACCGATAGTAAAGGCTTTCTGAAAGGTTTTGTTGGCGCAGGCTGCAGTTACTCCGGCATCTAGGGCCGTCTGGTAAGCCGTTTTTACCTGGCCGAAGATTTCCGTTTCCCCCAGCACCATGGAATCCAGGCCGCTCAGCACGCGGCACAGATGGCTTAAAGCATCTTCTCCCTGATGGCTGTAAAAATAAGAAGCCATATTCAGTTCCCCGCGCCCATCACCCAGAAAATGGGATAAAATGTGCTCCTGCGCATTTTCCGGAGCGTTGGACCAATAATAAATTTCCATGCGGTTGCAGGTGGAAAGCACAACGCACTGGTCCACTCCAGGAAGGGAACGGATGCGCTGTCCTTCTTCCCGGAGCTTATGGGACGGCACGGCAAACCGCTCCCGTATTTCCACGGGAGCGGTCCGGTGATTCAAGCCTAAACAAACCATTCTCATCAACTTACCAGGAAAATGCTCATGGATGCAATAAAGAGGGCCACGCAGCAGCAGGCCAACATCCTTCCCGGAATGCCGCGGCGGTAGATGAACCACAGCAGGACGCTGTAGCCTGCCGTGAGAAGAATGACAATGGAGGTCTTGGCCGCATTAATGGGGAGATCCCCCCGCCACCCAAGCCATTCCCCAAGCAGAAGAAGGAGGAATGCCACAAGAACCAGGCGCTTCATGCTGGCTTCCAGTGTACGGATGGGAGGAAGCACACGGCAGGTGCCGGGAATCCGGTGTCTTTTAAGACATTCATTCTGCATGCAGAACGCCGCCCCCGCGGCAGCGGCCAGGCCGCCGGCTCCGTAGGACATCATGGCTATGCCCACATGCGCCGTCACCCAGAAGTCATGCGTGCCCTGCACGTCCGCTCCGGAACGGCCTATCAGCAGGGAAAAAACCGTCAGCACGGCAATAGCCGGAGCCGTAAAGATGCCAAGCACGGACATTCGGTAAGCACGTCCCAGCATCAGATAAAAGAGATTGATGCTCCAGGAGAGGAAGAAGAGCACCTCTGAAGCGCCGCGGATGGGACACATTCCCGTCTGGTACGCTTTGACGCATAGCGCCCCTGTCTGGAGAACAAAGAGGCACGCCATCCAAAGATGGGCATATAAAAACCGCCGGCCGGAAGCCAGCAGGCGCCATCCCAGCCCTGTGAAAGCCAGGGAGAGGATGAGAGAGGCAATGGCCCACCAGTTATCGTTCATAAATCCGGCCCGGAAATGGTTCAGGAACGCAAATCGCGCTCAATGACAGCGTATGCCTGGTGGTTATGGATGGATTCAAAATTTTCCGCTTCCACCCGGTACCAGCTGAAGGCGGAATGACTCTGCGTTTTCAACGCCACGTTGCGCACCAGATCTTCCACAAAGACAGGGTTTTCATAAGCCTTTTCCGTCACCCATTTTTCATCCGGCCTTTTCAGCACGCTGAACAGGGAGCAGCTCGCGCAGGATTCCACCAGGTCAATCAGGTCTTCAATCCAGACGGGCCTGGAAGCAAAACGCACGGAATAAGTAACCAGCCCGCGCTGGTTGTGGGCTCCGTAGGCACTCATGGCCTTGGAGCAGGGGCACAGCGTCGTCACGGGAACGATAACTGTCAGCTTGAAATCAGCCAGTTTGTTGTTCGCTTCCGCCTCCATCTCAAACCGGACAACGTAATCCATGAGCCCTTCAATTCCGGTCACAGGAGCGTTTTTGGAGCGGAAAAACGGGAATTCCATTTCCACATGGGAACGGCGGGGCAGTTCCCGCGGAATGGCCAAGGCCGTATGTACATCCAGCAAAGGGCCATGCTGGTGCAACGCCTCCACAAAACGGCTCATATGGGTGCCCTTGAATTCTTCCGGCAGATCCACCGCCAGAGAAACCGTCGCCACAGTGGACTGGATGCGGTTGAGCTTGTCCTGTATCTGGATGGGGAAGCGCAACCCTTTTACGCCCACCCGGTCAATGGAAATATTGCGCGTATCCGCCTCGGACTGGGTATCTTTCAGTTCCTGCATGGGGAAAAAGGATAATGGGTGGAAATAAAGCGGGAGTCTGCCCTGTTACCGGACAAACTCCCGCCTGCAAAGACAATTCTACCGAAAGAGATTTTCCTTGGGGCTTGTTACGGCAGAAGGTTGATGGAACGGGCCCGCTTGATTTCACGGGTTACCTTGCGGTGCATCTTGGCGGACAGCCCGGTCACACGGCGGGGAAGAATCTTGCCGGTTTCAGAGGTGAACTTGGACAGAAAATCAGGATTGAGCAGATTGACCTGATCCATCGGGATGTCGAGACGGCGGCGCGGCATCTGGCGATTGCACGTGCGGAAACGAATACGGCGTTCTACAGTCTTGGGTTCAGTGGACATAATAATAAAGATAATCGATAAGCCGAACCAGTTAACGCATTTCACGATGAAGCGTGCGGCGCTTCAGGAAAGGATTGTACTTAATCTTTTCCAGGCGGCCGGGAGTACGCAGGCTTTTTTTATTGCGCGTGGTGACGTAGCGGGACGTAGGCTTTCCTTCGGCTTTGGCCTCGGTGCATTCGAGGATGATGATGTCTCTTGGCATGATGAAAATGTGTTACGGGGGAGGATTTATACACTATTCTTCGTCATCGTCAAGAGAAACAGATAAATCTACATCATTTTGTCCTCCGGCAAAGCCCAGGGCCACTCTGGGACGGAACCTGGCATTCTGGCCTTTTTCCTTTTCCCACTGGGCCTGGCATTCCACGGTAAGCCGAGCAAAGGGGATGGCCTCCAGACGCAGAATGGGAATGACCTTGTATGACATTTCGCAGATGCCATATGTTCCGTTGTCAATGCGGGCGAGCGCCTGTTCGATTTCATACAGGCCGTCCTGCTCTTTGGAAAGCAGGCTGAGCGCAAAATCACGGTCATAGGCGTCACTGCCGGCATCCGCCTGGTGTTCCCCGGAGCCGGAAGCCTCACTGCCTTCCGGATGATTCCGGAGAGTATCGCGGGCCACGCCGCTCATGTTGTCCAGAGCCCTGTCGCGCAAGTCCAGCAGATGCTGGCGCTGCATCTGCACAAAAGGCTCCCATTCGGGGTTGGCGGCCAGTTCCGCCCTGGCGGCGGCAATGGCTTCCGCCTGTTCATCCGTCAATTCATTTTTCGCGGGAGCGGGAACCGGGGCAACGGGAGCAGGAGCAGCTTTTTTAACCGGAGCCTTTCTGGCCGTTTTCGGCGCAGGCTTCTTTTCCATTTCAGCCGCGGCGGCGGCAGCCTTTTTGGCGGGCTTGGCGGCTTTTTCCGGTTCAGCCGCCTTTTTCCTGCAGCATTTCTTCTTGGCGGGAGCCTCCAGGTCTACAGCGGTCTTGCAATCGGACTTCCCGCAGGTCTTTTTCTTGGAAGCCGGAACTTCCTTGGCGACGGTCTTGCTATTGGTTTTCTTGGGAGTAGGCATAGGAGGTGTCTCTATGGGCTGAGGTTGACAATATTTCACGAACAGAGGGCGGAACACGCCCCGCTGACTAGACTATGAGACATTACAAACGCCCAAATGTTCATTCAAGAAAATTCAGTGATGAAACAAGTCATTTCCCCCCCTTTTGCACCCTCTATTTTCCTGTCGGGATTTTACCGGGAACATACTTCTTTTAACCTTTTCAACGCCCGGTAAAATTCTATATTGGCGTTATATGACAGCTTCAACCATTCCCTCCATCGGCATTGACTTCGGAGGCACCTCCATCAAGATGGGGGTCGTCAAGGGCGCGGAAGTAATCGCCCACGCTCCTTCAATAGCCACCCAGGAATATGGCAATCCCGATCAACTGATTGAAGCCATAGCCCAGTTCGTGAATATGCTGCGGCTGAATCATCCGGAAGTGCAGGCCATCGGCATGGGAATGCCGGGGTTCGTCAATTTTTACCAGGGGACCGTTTATACGCTTACCAACGTGCCCGGCTGGAACAACGTTCCGGTAAAGGACATGCTCCAGGCTGCCTGCGGACTGCCCGTATACGTGGAAAACGACGCCAACTGCATGGCTTATGCGGAATGGAAGCTTGGCGCCGGGCGCGGCATGTCCAGCCTGGTGTGCCTGACGATGGGAACGGGGATAGGCGGGGGAATCGTGGTGCATGACCGCATGCTGCGGGGAAGGCGGCTTTCCGCTGCGGAACTGGGCCAGACCAGCATTCATTACCAGGGGAAAACGGGACCGTTCGGCAGCCGGGGAGCCATTGAGGAATACATCGGCAACAACGAACTGGCGGCGGAGGCGGTTAAACGGTATGCCGGGGCGGGAATCATCAAGACGGTGGATGAATGCACGCCCAGGCATCTGGACGAGGCTGCCCGGTCCGGATGTCCTATAGCCCTTCAATTATGGGAAGATACGGCGGAAATGCTGGGCTGCCTGATCATGAACCTGATGTATACGCTGGTGCCGGACGCCTTCATCATCGGGGGCGGTGTGGCCAAGGCAGGGGATTTGTTGATGAAGCCGCTGCTGGAGAACCTCAGGAAACAGTTGTTTCCTCTCCTGATGGAGGATTTGAAAATTCTGCCTGCCAGATTTGGAGCGGAGGCGGGGTTGCTGGGAGCGGGAGCCATGGCGATGGATGAATTCATGGGGCTGGGGATTTTGGAACGGTTTAAGAACCAGAAATCAACGCAGACTTTTTGTTAGTTTGGGCTAATATAGGGCTTGCCATGCCGGAGAGGCAGGCGTACAAGCGGAACAGGTCATGAGCACGGAACATTCCCACGAACATTTTCCGGAAGGTGCTTCCTGTTGTTCCGGAAGCTGCGGTTCTGGAAGCTGTTGCTGCTCCGGAGACGCCATCGGGCCTGTTCCCGCCGTGCTGGGCATTGCCCTGTTCATCAGTGCGCTGGCGGCGGGCGGCGATTCCCTGGCCGGTATGGCCGCCTACGTGGGCTCCTACCTGCTGATAGGCTGGGATGTACTGAAGGCCGCCTTTCTGGGGATGATGCGCGGCCGCGCCATCAATGAAAATTTTCTGATGAGTATTGCTTCCCTGGGGGCGATGTTCCTGGGGGATTATTCCGAGGCGGTGGGGGTGATGCTGTTCTACCGCGTGGGAGAGTACCTTCAGGAACGTGCGGTGGGCAGCTCCCGCCGGTCCGTAAGCGAACTGATGAGTCTGAGGCCTGAGGCCGTCCATGTGAAAAAAGCCGGAGCCGTAGATGACGTTCCTCCTTCCGAGGTTCTGCCCGGCTCCCTGATTGAAGTGCGCCCCGGCGAACGCGTTCCGTTGGACGGTGTGGTAACGGGAGGCTGCTCCGTGCTGGATACCTCCGCCATGACCGGGGAATCCCTGCCGGTGGAAGCCGGATCCGGAAGCTCCGTGCTGGCGGGGTACATCAACGGGCAGGGTGTGCTGGAAGTGTGTACGGAGCGGGACTGGCGGCATTCCGCCCTGGCGCGGGTCCAGGAACTGGTGGAAGCCGCATCAGGCCGCAAATCCCCTCTGGAGGGGAGGCTGTCCTCATTTTCCCGCATTTATACGCCGCTGGTGATTTCCATAGCCGCTCTGGTATTTTTGCTTTATCCCCTTGTGACGGGCGGAAGCTGGGCGGACGGTCTGTTCCGCGCCCTGGTCCTGCTGGTGATTTCCTGCCCCTGCGCGCTGGTGCTGTCCATCCCGCTGGGCTTTTTTGCCGGAATAGGGAGAGCGGCGCGGCAGGGGATTTTGCTGAAAGGGAGCAACTATCTGGATGCCCTGCGGAAGGTGAAGACGGTGGTGTTTGACAAAACCGGAACCTTGACGGAAGGCGTTTTTTCCGTGGATGAAGTGCTTCCCCGTGACGGCGTTTCCCCGGAGGAACTGCTGTACTGGGCGGCCCATGCGGAACTCTCCGCCTCCCATCCGCTGGGGCGTTCCATTGTGAAGGCATATGAAGGGACTCTGTTTCCGGACCGCGTGGCGGAACTGGTGGAGGTGACGGGCGGCGGCGTTTCAGCCCGCGTGGAAGGGAGACCGGTTCTGGTGGGGAAAAAGTCTTTTCTTCAAGAGGCCGGCGTAAGGACGGAGGAGGGAGAAGACCGTGGCGTGACCGTTTATGCGGCGTTGGACGGCATACTTCTGGGATGCCTCCGCCTGTCTGACCGCGTCAAGCCGGGAGCGGAGCGTGCGGTGCGGAAATTGAGGGAACTGGGCGTTTCCAACCTGGTCATGCTGACGGGGGATTCTTCTTCCGCCGGAACGGAAGTGGGGCTTAAGCTGGGGATGGACGGGGTATTCTGCGGGCTGATGCCTGCCGGCAAGCTGGAGCATGTGCGCCGGCTGAAACCTGAAACGGGGCTGCTTGCCTTTGTGGGGGACGGTATGAATGACGCCCCTTCCCTCGCTGCTGCCGACATCGGAATTGCCATGGGCGGCGTAGGGTCCGATACGGCTCTTCAGGCGGCTGACGTAGTGGTGATGAAGGGAGATCCTTTGGCTGTTCCGCTGGGGATGATGCTTTCCCAAGCCACAGAGCGCATCATTGTGCAGAACATCGTTCTTATTTTGGGCGTCAAAATTCTGGTCATGGTGCTGGGTATTCTGGGGCTGGCTGGGATGTGGGCCGCCGTGATGGCGGATGTGGGCGTCTGCCTGCTTGCGGTGGGCAACTCCATGCGTATTTTCCGGGTGAAGCTGGACATGTGACGAAAGGGAACTCTCTTCCTCCCCCTGTTTATGGGAGGATGCCCCCATCCCGATATCCGGATGCTGCCGCGGAATCTTGGAACAGCGGAAGATATCCTGATAAAAAAGCCTCCGTTCCGGCGGGCGGAACGGAGGACGGGGGAAAAACAGGCCGGGCAGAAAATCTTACCGCAGCCCCGTCAGCAGAAGTTCCGCGTTATTCTGTGTCTTGGAGATATTTTGCAGGAGAGTCTGAAGGCCTTCCCAGCCCGGTTTCATGGCGAGCTGGCGGCGCAATTGCATGATTTTGACGAATTCCTGTTCGTTATACAGCCTGTCGTCATTGCGGGTGCCGCTCTGGGAAAGGGAAATGGCCGGATAAATGCGCCGTTCGGAAAGTTCCCGGTCCAGGCGGATTTCCAGATTGCCCGTTCCCTTGAATTCTTCAAAAATCACTTCGTCCATTCTTGATTCCGTGTCTACCAGGCATGTGGCGATGATGGTCAGGCTGCCTCCTTCTTCCACATTGCGCGCCGCGGAAAAGAATTTGCGCGGTTTTTCCAATGCATTGGACCCCAGGCCGCCGGACATGATGCGTCCTCCCGTCTGGTTGGCATTGTAGCCGCGGGCCAGCCTGGTGAGGGAATCCAGCAGGATGACGACGTCTCTGCCCATTTCCACCAGGCGTTTGGCCCGTTCGATAACCAGATCGGAAACCTGGGCATGGCGCCGGGAAGGTTCATCAAAAGTGGAGGCGAATACCGGAGCATCCACGGTTTCTTCAAAATCCGTTACTTCCTCCGGACGTTCGTCCAGCAACAGCACAATCAGTTCCACTTCCGGATAATTGGCCCTGATGGAACGGGCGATTGTTTTCAGAAGAACGGTTTTTCCTCCGCGCGGGGGGGCCACAATCAGGCCGCGCTGCCCTTTGCCGAAGGGCGTCATGAGGTCCAGCACGCGCATGGCGGCGGAATTGACCCCCTTGTTTTCCAGAAGGAGGCGTTCCTTGGGGAAGAGGGGGGTGAGGCGTTCAAAATCGCTGCGCGCCCGGTAGTCTTCCGCAGGGATGTCCTCCACGCTGATGACGGAGGCTGCAGAAAGGTACTTGTCATGAGGCCGCAATTTGCGCAGCCTGACCTTGATCTGCTGGCCTACGCGGAGATGCAGGGGTTTGATGAGATTGCCGCCCAGATAAATATCATCCGGAGAGGTGCGGAAACTTTTCACCGGATCCCTCAGCATGGCGTAATTATCCTTGGCTTGTTCCATGACCCCGGAAACTACGACTTCATGGCCCTTTGCCAGAAGCTGTTTCCCCAATTCAAAAACCAGCTGGGACTTGGTGAGGGAGGCCGCGTTCCGGATGGGCAGCCCTTCCGCCATTTCCTGAAGATCGTTCAGGGGGCGTTTCCGCAGTTCATTGATGTCAATCTGCTCCAGAACAGGGGCTGCTTCCTCCTCCTCCCGGACTGCGTTTCCTCTATTTTCCTCCGGAGCGGCAGCCGGCTGTTCCCCGGCGGTTTCTTCCGGCGCGGGCAGGGGCTTGGGGAGGGTTTCCTGCGGAATATCTCCGGCGGGGGAAGGGGTGTTGTCGAGTTCTTCAGTCATGAAAAAAATGTTGGTAAAGTCTTTGGGTTTGCTGGCGGAGCAGGTCCGGGGGGCCTTCATTCCAGATGACGAAGTCGGCCGCAGCCACTTTTTCCATGATAGGCCGCTGGGCCGCCAGAATGGCTTCAATCATATCCTCCCGGAATCCATTCCTGATAGCCAGGCGGGTTTTCTGCGTTCCCCTGGAAACAGCCACCACGCACACGGCATCTTGGCAATAGCGCGCCGAAGTTTCAAAAAACAGGGGCACGTCAATGACAAACCCGTCCACCTCCGTATTCTGACGCGCCGCCAGCATTTGCGCAAGACATTCTTGATGCAGCAGGGGGTGAATGATCCCTTCCAGCGTTCTGCGGCTTTCCGGATTCCGGAAAACAAGCTCCCGCAGAAAATGCCTGTCAGCCTTTCCGGAGGAGTCTACGCTGGCTGGGCCGAAGACGCTGGAGAGGGGGGCTTTCAGCGTACCGCCATCCAGCAATCTGCCCGCCTCCGCATCACAGTCAAACAGGCGCAGGCGCGCGCCTCCCGCCTCCATCAGCAGACGGATGAATGTAGATTTCCCGGTGGCTATTCCTCCGGTAACAATCAGGGTTTTCATGGGGGGAAGGGAAAGTAAGGCGCTTCTGGGATATAAAGAGCGGGTGAAAGGGTTACCCTTTCACCCGCTCCAATATGGACGTTATGCACGCAGCCTACATGGGAGGCAGCAGGCCTTCGGAGGCGGGAAGGGCGCTTTCCGGAGCGGCCGCAGTGGGAAGGGCATTGCCGCGTACGGGCTGGCCCGTGGCGTCAATGATCTGTCCCGTTACGAAGATCATCAGATTCTTCTTGATGTGGTTGTCGGAGTTGCTGCGGAAGAAGCGGCCGATGAGAGGCAGGTCACCGAAGATCGGCACTTTGTCTTCCACCGTCTGCACGTTTTCCGTGATCAAACCACCGATTGCCACGGTATGGCCGTCGTAGATGAACAGGGACGTTTCAACGGACCTCTTGGAGAAGATCGGCTGCTCGATGCGGTTTTCCGTCAGCGTCAGGGACATCGGCTTGCCGTCGGAACCAACGCCGGTGGACTGGATCGGGCTGCCGTAGTTCACGAAGCCTTCAAATTCCACGATGCTGGGCTTGAAGTTCAGGTCGATGATGTACTTGTTGTCGCCAATGGTAGGCACCACTTCCAGAGTTACGCCGACGGGCTTCATTTCAAACACGCCGGGGGTGGCGGGAGTGACGGGGAAGCTGGATATCTGGGGCTGGATCTGATTGCCCAGCAGGCCGTCCACGATGTTACCGTTGTTCCCATAACCGTAACCGTTGTTATAGCCGCTGTTGCCTACGGAGTTGGGGAGTTCCGGCGGTTCGTATTCGGTGGGATACCAGAATTCGCGGATGATTTCAATCTTGGCGGTTTCACCGGACTTGGCGGTCACGCTGGGGGCGGTGAGGACGTCAGAGCCTTTTTTCTGGGACAGGCCGCGCATCAGCATCTGGAAGGAGCCTTCGTCATAAATGCCCGTCAGGGACATGATGCCGGGAGCGGCGTTTTTCTGGGAGGCTTCAGAGCGGTTGGTGCTGTTCAGCAGATTGTCCACGGAGTTCTTGGTGATGGCGTAGTCACCCGTGCGGTTGCCGCCGGTAACGAGGCCGTTGATGGTGTCGCTGCCGCTGTTTACAGGCCAGCCGGTCACGCCGCCGGGAGACTGGGTAAAGCTGTCGGAAGTGGAACCGGTGCCGTAGTTCGTGCCGCCGCCCAGGAAGGTGCTGCGGTCATTGCTTACGGAGAACGGGGTGACAATCCAGTCAAAGCCGAGTTCTTCCGTGTTTTCCTGGGTTACTTCCACGAACTTGGTCATGATGCGCACCTGCTGGGATTCGCCGCGGGTGTTTTCAATGAGCTGTTCGATCAGGTCCAGGTTGCCGGAAGTGTTGCGGACGACCAGGGAGGAATTGCCGTTGACAAGGAATGCCGTGGCGCCTTCCGGGAAGCTGATGCCGCTCTTTTGCAGCAGGCTGCGGATGGAGGGCATGGGCTTAAGGCCGGAGGAGCTTTCGCCACCGCCGCCAAAGGGGTCGTCGCTGACTTCGCCGCCGCCGTCGCCGACGGTGGTGCGGAGAGCGGACTGGAAGCCCGGGGGCACGGAGAAGGTGCGCTGGTACAGATCCACGTCATTACCGCCGGCAGGAAGGATGGTCACTGCATAGTCTTCCACCTTCTGGCGCAGGCCGGCATTGCTGCAGATGAAACGGAGCACTTCCAGCATGGGAACATTAGTCAGCTTCAACTGGCCGATTTTGCGGGTGCGGATGCTTTCCTGCGGGGCTGCTGCCGGAGCAGCTTCCGTGACTTCCGCAGTTTCTTCGCCAAAGCCGTCTTCATCAGTTGCGGGAACGGCGGGGGCGACGGCAGCGGGCTGGGAATCATTGATGACAAAGTTGATGCCGCGTTCACCGTTCGGGCCTACCGTGCGGTCCAGTTCAATGGACTTTTTGCGCAGATAGTCAATGGCGTCTTCCACGGTGGTGTCTTCAAAAGAGACGGAGGGGATGATGATGCTCTTGAGCTTCATCAGATTGGCCGTGGCGCCGTTGATGTCCGTGATCGGTGCGTTGTCAGTGCCGTCGGCTCCGGTCGGGACTTCCATCGGGATGGGGCGTTCCCACATCTTGTCCACTTCCGCCAGCATGGTGCTGCGGGTTTCGTCGTAAGCGGCTGCATAGTAAGCCATTCTGCGGCGGTTGACCGTTTCCTGTCCGCGGCGGGCCGCCACGTTGTACGGGTCGATGGAGAGAACCTTGTTGAATTCGGCGATGGCTTTGTCGTAGTCGCCGAGGTCATAGTAACCATAGGCCATGTGAAGGAGGGTGTTCACCTTTTCCACGTTTTTCACGTGTTCGGGGGTGAGCGCCGGATTCGTGCGAATCGGGTCCTTCATGTATTCGAGCGTTTGCTTGGCAAGCTTGGCGCTCCGGGGATTGAGCTTGATGGCATCCTGCAGAAGCTTGTCGGCTTCGTCATAGCGCCCCACTTTGATGTATTCCTGAGCAACGGCGATGCTGGCGTCGCCAATATGGTTGGCGATAGCTTCCTTGCGCTGGTCGTTGATCGGCGCGGAAGGCAGCATGTTGTAAGCGGCGTTGTATTTGTCCAGGGCTTCCTTGTACTTGCCTTCGCGGTACAGGTTGCGGCCTTCCGCAAGGAGCTGCATGGCTTCCTGGGTTTGCGCTTCGCGGCGGGCCATGGCTGTGCGCGCTGCACTGGACTGGTATTGGTAACTGCCCGGTCCGGCGTAGGACGATCCCAAGGCACTGGAGGTTCCGACGGCGCCGCCATCACCAGCCTGCGCAAACGGGCAGGAGGCAGCAATGGCCATCAGCGCGATCAGGGAACGCTTCGGTTGATAAAGTGGTGCGTGGTCCATAGTTAGGTTCTTCTTTTTACATGTTTTTCGGATTTGTGAAGCTTTTTTTTCAGAAAAGTTTAAATCCGGCTCTATTTTTTCTTGCTCAGTGTTGTTTGTTCTCCAGTGGTTTTGTTGGCAATGGTTACGGTCTGTGTAGCATTATCAACGGTTTTCAGCGTGTAGATTTGTTTGGCGTCTCCCGGAATCCGGAAGTCGGAACCTTCCTCTACTTCAAAGCTGGTATCCCGTTCGGGGCCGGCCGTGATAGTAAGGTTTACTTTCTTATCAATGATTGGAATGACGTATTTTGTTCCGCGCCTGATGGTGTAGGTTTGTCCGTTTTTGGTCGGCTTCAAATCCTTGACGACGGCTTCCTCGTCCGTTTCCACCATGTCCAGGCTGGGATTCTTGAATTCCTTTTTGACAACGCTGACAAGTTCGAATCTGGGCTCGTCTTTTGTATTCTTACGGGTACCGAACTTGCCGTTGGTCTGGACGATGTTTTTCCAGATTTCCTGTTTGGCGCGGTTCATGCCCTTAAAGGTAAAGTCATTGCCATCCGCCTGGGTGAAAGCCAGGTAGAAGCCGAACTGCTTGATTTCGTCGACAAAAAGTTTGCTGACCAGGGGAGGATGGCTGTTGGGGTCGTTGGGATGGGTTTTGGCCGCATATTCCTCCTGCACCGTAAATCCATCGTTGTCCGGGTCCCGGGTCAGGACGTCCGAGTAAACGAATTCATTTTCCAGTCCGTTGTCCAGGAACCATTTGTTCGGGATGTTGCCGTGGATAGGCGGACCGGAGATGATGTCAAAGGGTTCCATTCCCCCCTCCTTAATCCAGAGATTGGGGGCGACGAAGCCCACATACTTCTGTGTTTCCTGGGCAATCGGCTTGAGTTCGTGGGAGGCGGAAAGCTCCTGGCCTACTTCTGCGGCTTTCTTGATGCCGGGAGGCGGTTCGATGGCTTTTTCAGAAACCTGCGTGGTGAATTTGTATTTGTCATTCAGTCCCAGAAAGGTCAGCGTACCATAGGCGGCCACTCCCAGGCCCAGGACGATTCCGGATGCCAACAGGATTTTGTCGTAATTTTGTTTTTCAGACATGTTGAAAGTATTTGCTGCGGTTGGTGTTGCCTTGGTTAATCTTCAGACGGTTCCTGAGCCTTGGGCTGGTTGAAGTGGACCAGATTCAGGGAGACCTGGACAAAGACCTGCTCCTTGCCCATGTAAGGCTTGATGACTTGCTGGATGGCCGGGGCTGCAGGTGCAGCCGCCTCATCCGCCGGAGTCAGGGAAGCCGCACCCGTGGCGGGTTGGGCAGCGGCAGGTTTGGCGGCTGCCGGATTGGCGATGGGAGGGGGCATCATCCGTTCGTTACGGATACGGATGGAGTTGACCGTGAACAGATAGTCCTGCATGCCGGTTATGGCGTTCATGGCTTTCAATACACTTTCCCGGTCGCCCTGGAAGGCTATTTCCAGAGGCATGGGAGTCCATGGAGCCTGGTCGGCTTCGTCCGATTCTTCCGGATTGTTCGCCAGGGTTTCAATGGGGAGCTGGGGGCGATACACCTTGATGAATTTGGACAGGCCGCATTCCGCCAGTTTGTTGACCAGGCTGTTGATGGCTTTCAATTCAAAACCCAGCGTGGAGGCCGCCTGAACAGAGGGAGCCTGGGTGCTGTAAACCTGGAAGCCGAGCCAGGAGGATGTGTCCGTTATGAGAATGTTCTTTTTCTTGCAGGAGGAGATCAGGGAATCCCTGAATGTTTTCAGTTCATTCTGGAATGCCGTGGGCGTGGTGGGGACCAGCGCGGAGGAGGCAAGGAAGGGCTTGTAGGCCGTTTCCAGGCTGCCCACGGCCTTGGCATAGCGGTTCAGTTCTTTTTCCAGCTCTTCGTTGGATGAGCGGCTCGGAGTGATTTCCGCAGCATTGGCGGACTTGATTTCCTTGGCGGCGATGCTGATTTTTTTGTCCAGTTCACTGCGTTTGGAATTGACGATGTACCCTGTCGCGGATAACCCCAGGAATAAGAGAAGCCCCACGCCCGCGACCATGGCGGCGGGCTTGTTGTCTGTAATCCAATTGCTCATAAAATATGTCTTGTTCGGGTTGGGTAATCTTATTTGTTAAAGTTCACGGGAATGGGCGTTTTTAACGGAAGCACCAGCTTGAAGGGTACAAAGGCCCCTGCCGCCGCGTCCACCTTGGCGTCCTTGGCTCCCAGTTCCATGATCTGGCGGGCTTCCAGTTTGACGTCTCCGGGCTTGAAAGTGAACAGGGATTCCTTGTTCCCGTCTATTTTTGCCTGGAGGTCCTGGATGATTCTCTGGCCGCCCAGGCTGCGCCGGACGAATCCGGTCAGGCGGATGGCGTTGACGCTGTAAACGCCCGCTTCATCCTCGCTGGATGCGTTGGCGGAGGCCTCCGTCCTGATGTCATCCACCAGGGATGTATTTTTGTCCGATGTGAAGGAATCCTTGATGACGGAATATCCCGTAATTTGGGTGGTATCCTCCGGATTGAAGTGGGCCAGCGGTTCAAAATCCGTAAACCAGTAGGGATAATCCTTGTGTTCCGACTGTTCCAGCAGGTGCCTGATGATGTCCGCGTAGCCGTAGCGCTGAAGCGTGAGCTGCTGGTAGGAAGCCAGGGTGGAGTCCAGTTTTTTCAGCTCCTGTTCTTTCTGGCGCAGGGCGGATTGTGCCGATTTGATGGAAGTAACGGTGGGCTGGACGCCGGCGAGGATTTCCTCTGCCTTTTTCTCGCCCATATATCCTGTGACGGCATAAGCTGCGGCACCAAGAACGGCAATGGCTGCCCCGACGATGATGGCGGGCATTTTTTTCTGGTTGGCCCGCTTTTTGGCAACTGCGGTGGGTTCCAGGTCAATATTGAGGGAGGCTCTGCCGATGGAGTGAATGGCGGTGCCGATCAATCCGCCTAGGATGAAGGCTTCGCGGGAGATGGTGTTCACGTCCACGCCGGAGCCCACGCCCACGTTGTGCATGGGGTTGAAGAAGGAGATCGGAATGCCCAGTTTATCTTCCAGGAATTCCTTGGTATAGGGCAGGGAAGCTCCGCCGCCGCACAGGTATGCCTTGACGGGAGCGCTTCCGCTCATCTGGGCGCGGTAATGGTTGGTGGTCCGCTGGATTTCTGAGGCAAGCCTGGTCATGGCCGTACGGATGACGGTAGCCAGATTGGCCGTGGCGGGATCCAGCCCTTCCGTTTGCCCGTTGCTCATGGAAACGAGCCCGCTGGTGGTTTTCAAGCGTTCCGCTTCCAGGAAGGGAATATTGAATTCACGGGCGATAGCGGAGGTTACGAAGATTCCCCCCGCGGAAATGCTGCGGGTGAAGAAACGTCCCTGTTCGCTGTAAATCAAATCCGTGGATTTGGCGCCGATGTCGATGAGCATGACCGGTTCTTTCTCATCCGGATAACTGTCCACATACGCATTGTACAGAGAGGTAAGCGCGCAGTCCACTTTGCCGGTGGAAAGGCCGTGGGAGACGATTTCATCATTCAGGGAGTCCAGGTCTTCCGCCTTGATGGCAACCAGGATGGCTTCCCGTTCCAGACCTTTGGCGGGAAGCAGATGGTAGTCCCACACGACTTCGTCCAGCGGGAAGGGGACGTGCTGCTGGGCTTCAAAGCGGATGAGCTGTTCCACATCGGTATCGTCCAGAGCCGGAAGCTTGACGAAGCGGATGAAAACGGATTGTCCGGAAACGGAATAGTTGACGACGCTTCCTTTGACGTTGAGTTCCTGGACGAGGTCGGCGATGGCTTCCCCTATTTTCGTCAGGCGCAAACCTTCTGCTGACGGGTCCAGCACTACGAGGCGCGTAGCATAGCGGTCCAGGATAAGGGCGTCTTTGGAAGTCTTGGAAAAGACGCCCATTGAAACTCTCTGGGAACCTACGTTTAATGCGACGATTGGTCGTGAATTAGCCATGGGTGATTTCTGTTAAATAAGATGAAATGATAGAATTAATGGAGCGTTATTCGCCGTCCGCCGGGGGGGCCACAGGAGTACCGAACGGGGCGGGGACGGAACTGGAAGCCGCCTGCTGGCTGTTGGGCCTCATAATTTCCGGATAACGGTCGTACCAGAACACGGAGAAAGGTGTTTCATCCTTGTTCAGCAGGGGGTAATAAGAGGTTTCCACGATGCTGGGGGACTGGATGGTCCACCATTTTTCCATCTTGCCGCGTTCGGAGGAATAAGTGGCGACAATCTTGCCGTTGTATTCCACCACTACGCCCTGGTACTTCACCCATTTTCCTCTTCCTCCTTCCACACCGGTAATGTGCTTGACGGAGGACGGGGAGAGATACACGGAAGCGTACGTGTTTTCTCCTACCGGAACATTGACGTATTTGACTTCCTTATACAGTTTCAGGTACTGGCGGGAGCGGTCCGGATTGACTACCGCGATGTAGAATTTGAACGTCAGGGCATCAATATAGCCGGATTTGGGGGTGGGAGCGGCTTCCACCTTGAAGGGAATTTCAAAATCCGCCCATTTCTTCGGTTTCGGCAGCGGCCGGGGATCGTCCTGCGTCAGGACGTTGGGGGACTGGCGCATATACAGGGACAGCTTTTCCAGGGAGACCCGCACCTGCATTCTGGGATTGCTGGTGGTCTGCGCCGATGCCGCAGGGACGAAAAGCACCGCAGCCAGCATGGCCGTGATAGTGTTAAGGATGGATTTCATAGCACAATTCAATTCCCTGATTAGTTACACCAAAAACCGAACTGTGGCTAGCAAAAATCTCTTGTTTCTTTCCATGTAGCGTGTGTGGAGCATGACATGGCTCCGTCCGGCGGTTCTGCCCGGGCGGTCAAGAAAAAAACATGCGGCATGGCTGCAGGCTTGACCTGGCAGAGGTGTTTCCACATGCTCGGCCCATGGCGATTGATTCTGATCTGCTGAAGAAGTTTTCAGAGGCTCACGGTATTTCGGGGCATGAGGATGAAGTGAGAAGCCTGGTGGCTCAGGAACTTGAAGGATATGGGGAATTTTCTTCCGATGGTTCCGGCAGCCTGTTCTGTACCGGCGGAGGGGCCGGCCCCCGCGTGATGCTGGCCGCCCACATGGATGAAATAGGCTTCCTGGTGCAGAATATAGCGTCGAACGGTTTCCTTCAGTTGGTGGGGATAGGTGGCTGGTGGCCGCATACCCTGTTAAGCCAGCGTGTCCTGGTAAAAACCCGCTCGGGCCGCGGCATCCGGGGGGTGATTGGTTCCAAGCCTCCCCATTTTCTGCCGGAAGGCCAGCGCAACAGCGTCATGAGCATGGAAGCCCTGTTTGTGGACGTGGGCGCTGAAAGCGCGGAACAGGTGAAGAATGAATTCGGTATTCACCTGGGGGATCCCGTGGTGCCGGACGTGAAATTCTCCCCGTTGGAAAATCCGTTCCGGGTCATGGGGAAAGCCTTTGACAACCGCGCCGGTCTTTCTGTGATGATAGAGGCATTCAAGAAATTATGCCGGGAAGGGCATCCCAACACCCTGATTGCCGCCGCGACGGTTCAGGAGGAGGTGGGCACGCGGGGCGCCAGGACGGCCGGCGTCGCCATGCAACCGGATTGCGTGATTGTTCTGGAAGGGCCGCCGGCAGACGACACCCCCGGGTTTGCCGTGACGGATTCCCAAGGGGCCTTGGGCGGAGGCGTGCAGATCAGGCTGTTTGACCCCACGGCCATCACCAATCCCCGGCTGGCCGCCTTGGCCGAAAAAACGGCTTTGGATGCGGGCATCCCATTCCAGTTGACGGTGCGCCGTTCCGGCGGAACGGATGCGGCGGCCCTGCATCTTTCCGGAAAGGGTGTTCCCACTATTGTGCTGGGAATTCCCACCCGGTACATTCATGCCCATAACGGCGTGCTGGATCTGCGGGACTACCGCGCCGCGGTGGAATTGACGGTGGCTCTGGCCCGTTCCCTGGACCAGGAGGCCGTGGAAGCCCTTACCCATTACCTGCCCTGAAAGAAACGCTCATGAATCCGACCGTTTACGTACATGACCTGGACCCTGTCATCTGGCAGATAACGGACTCAATTGCCCTGCGCTGGTATGGCCTGGCCTATTTAACGGGCTTCATCGGCGGGTATTATCTGCCTGGCTTTCCCGCCGGAAGCTGTATCCTGTCCCCCAGGACAGGATGGCGGATTTTGTTACTTATGTGGCTATTTTTGGCGTTTTGATTGGCGGAAGGCTGGGATATGTGCTCTTTTACCAGATTCCCAATTACGGCTGGTCCCAGTTTCTGGCGGATCCGCTCATGGTCCTGAGGGTGTGGGAAGGGGGCATGGCCAGCCACGGGGGAATGATTGGAGTAGGGCTGTACACATTTTATTATGCGTGGAAGCACCGCGTCAAGTGGGTGGCGCTTCTGGACGGCCTGGCCATTGTAGCTCCCGTTGGGCTGTTTTTCGGGCGCATGGCCAATTTTATCAACGGAGAACTGTATGGGCGCGTTGTCCCGCCCGGCTCTTCCCAGGGAATGATTTTTCCGGCGGAGCTTTCCCAGGATCCGGACTTGTTCGTGCGGGTGGCTTCCCGTATTTATGAAACGCCCGGATTGCTGGATAAACTGTCCCTTTCCGGCGTAGCCGTGCCGGAACGAATGACTGCCGCCTGGGTGACCGACCGGGTGAGGGATACGCCCGCCATCAGGGAAATCGTGGGGCAGATGATGCAGGATCATGCACGCTACCCATCCCAGCTGTATGAAGCGTTTGCGGAAGGTGTGCTTCTCTTTGCCGTGCTGTGGTTTGTACGGGTAAGGTTCCCCCGTGCGTGGAACGGCTTGTTCTGCGGTATCTTTGCCGTTCTTTATGCTGCGGGCAGAATTATTTGCGAAGAGTACCGGGAGCCGGATTCCCCCTTCTCCATGGGATTGACCCGCGGGCAGTTCCTCTCCGTTTTCCTCGTGCTGGTGGGCGCCGCTTTCTTCGTATATGCCTTCAAGACCAGGCAGACGGTTCAGGAATGCGCTTTCTATGAACCTGAAAAGAAAGACGGGAAGGAATCGTCCGGAAAGGCCGTTTAAAACGGGTCCAGGTCAAATTCCCCTGTTTTGGGAATACTGCTGGCGGGACCAGCCTTGAAAATATCTGCAATGCAGCTGGAAAAAAGCCGCAAATTCCGTTGGTCGAAGGCAAAACGTTCAAATTCCTTTACGGAAAACAGGGTGATGGGATCCGTGTTGTAAGCTTTGAATTCCATGATGCCGGCGTCCGTATTCGTATTTGACAGGCGTCCCTCAATGCCTACGTCCCCGCTCATGAAGCGCCCCAGGATCAGGGAAGTTCCCGGAAGGGGGGAGACCAGGGAAACAAGATCGGACATGATGTTGCCGCCCACGTCCGTAGGCTTCAGCTTGACTATGGCGAGGCTGAGAGTTACGGATCCCGGAATGGGGCGGTCAACCAACTGCCATTTCATCCTCCCGCCTGTCTGTCTGGATTTGTTTTCCAGCACGTTGCGGATGTCTTTCTGCAGCCCGGCCCTGAATTGTGCCGCCAGGGACGGGGCCGCCTTGGGGAATCTGGCTTTGATATAGTCAATATTGACGGGGGCTACATATACTTTCAGCCTTGGAGAATTCCAGACGGCCTGTTCCGAGGGATTATACCAGACGCCTCCAAAACAGCTCTGCCTGGAGTCCGCGTGAAGGGGATGGGTAATTAAAGGGGAAACGGGCATTGTCCGGGAACTGGAACAGGAAAAAACCAAACCTGTTCCCAGAGCCAGGAATATCCGTGGAATAGCGCCGTGCATGCAGGATAAGACGGCATCCGCCCGGGTGGTGTTCGAGTCATGACCCGATTGACGCCAGAAGTTTTTTCCGGAGGGGGAGGCTCCGGAAATTCCGGGGCGGTTTCGTGCCTCCTAACGGACGGATGGCGGGCCGGCAGGAAATGGACAATGGCATAAGAATAGCCGGAGCGGAGAAACGGCACGGTCAGAAGAACTCCGGACGACAAGGAGACGCGCAAGGTTGCCCCGTGTCCGGATGCATGATTGACAAGCCGGAAAAGCGGGGCATGCTGTTGATATGAGATACGAGCCGCTTCCTTCTTCCTTTTTTGCCGGCAACCGTGAAGAACTTGCTTCCCGCCTGCCTGCCGGCAGTATGCTGATTCTGCATGCCAACGACGTATTTCCTACGAATGCGGACGGCACTTTTGCCCTGCATCAGAATGCCAACCTCTTTTATCTTACGGGAGTTGACCAGGAAGAAACCGTCCTGGTCATGACCATCCGGGAGGACGGCTGGGATGAGATTCTGCTGTTGCGTGAGACAAATGAACAGATTGCCATCTGGGAAGGCGCCCGGCTCTCGCAGGAACAGGCGAGAGAGCTGAGCGGCATCCAGGACGTGCGCTGGACCGATGAATATGATGCGCTGCTGGAGGCCCTGGTGCCGTCCGCATCCATGGTTTTTGTGGAAGCCAACCAGCATCCGCGATGCACATGCCCTGTGGAAACGCGCAATGCCCGCATGACCAAGGAGCTGAGGGAAAAATTCCCGGACGCTGTTTTGAAGAATGTCTATGAAATCTTGGCGGACATGCGGCAAATCAAAAAGCCGGAAGAAATCAAGGCTCTCAAAAAAGCCTGCGACATCACCAATGAAGGCTTTCGGGAATTGCTCCGGTTCATCAGGCCGGGGGTGGGCGAATGGCAGATTGAGGGATTCCTGGCCAACGAATTCATCAGCCGCGGTCCGCGCAAATTCTCCTTCCTGCCCATCATCGCTTCCGGAAAGGATACCTGCGTGCTGCATTATATCCAAAACGACAAACGGTGCGAAGACGGCGATCTGGTGCTTATGGACATAGGCACGGAATACGGGAATTACAACTCCGACATGACCCGCACCGTTCCCGTGAACGGAAAATTCACCCCCCGCCAGCGCGCTGTGTATGAAAGCGTGCTGAATATGATGACCTACGCCAAAAAGATTCTGAAACCCGGAATCCTGAAATCGGAGTACGAACGCCTGGTGCGCGTTTTTGCCGCCGGGGAACTCGTCAAGCTGGGGCTGATCACACCCGCGCAGGTGGCGGAAAAACCGTCCGATCCTCCCATTGTCCGGAAATATTACATGCACGGGTGTTCCCACTTCTTGGGGCTGGATGTGCACGATGTAGGCGAAGCTAACCCCGTTGTGTTGCCGGGCATGGTTTTCACCGTGGAACCGGGTATCTATATTGCGGAAGAAGGCATAGGCATCCGTTTGGAAAACGACGTCCTGATCGGGGAAATAGAAAACATCGACCTGCTGGGAGACGTGCCTTTGCTGCCTGATGACATTGAACGGCTCATGGCCCGGTAAAATGGGCCGGATACGGTTCTGAACTTGACAATGGGGCCCGTGTGGGTTTTCATTCCCGTCCCATCATGTCGAAGAAACTCAAAATAGCTCTTCCCAAAGGCAGTTTGCAGGATTCCACCGTGGAATTGTTCCGCAAGGCCGGCTACAATGTGTATGTGTCCAGCCGCGGATACCGCCCGACCTGCGACGACGACGATCTGGAGCTCTTCCTGATCCGTGCCCAGGAAATAGGCCGTTATGTCAATGACGGTTTCATCGACTGCGGCATTACCGGGCGCGACTGGATTTATGAAAACAGGGCGGACGTGGAAGTGCTGACGGATCTTCAATACTCCAAGGCTACCTCCAAGCCTACCCGCTGGGTGCTGGTAGTCCCGGAAAATTCCCCCATTACCTGTGCGGAAGACCTTCAGGGCAAGCGCATCGCCACGGAAGGCGTGGGCATCACGGAACGCTGGCTTCAGGAAAAGGGTATTGAAGCCCACGTGGAATTCTCCTGGGGAGCTACGGAAGTGAAAGTGCCGGAACTGGTGGACGCCATTGTGGACATCACGGAAACGGGAAGCTCCATCAAGGCCAACAAGCTCCGCATCGTGGACACCCTGATGACCTCCTATCCCCAGTTTATCGCGAACCGGGAAACCATGCAGGACGAGTGGAAAAAACAGAAGCTGGAACGCCTGGTCATGATGCTCAAGGGCGCTCTGGAAGCGCGCCGGAAAGTGGGTCTGAAAATGAACCTTCCTGCTGCTTCCCTGAACGGCCTGGTAGAGGCCCTTCCGTCTCTGCGCCGTCCCACTATTTCCCATTTGGCGGAAGAAGGCTGGCTGGCCGTGGAAACGGTCATTGACGAATCCGTTGTGAGGGATATCATTCCCCAGCTCAAGGCCCTGGGAGCGGAAGGCATCATTGAATACCCGCTTAACAAGCTGGTTTACTAGATTTTTTTCTCACCACAGTAAAACAACAAACGAACCACAATCATGGGATCGCTCAAAAAACGCCGTAAAGCAAAAATCAACAAGCATAAGCGCAGCAAGCGCATGCGTCAGAACCGTCACAAGAAGCGTTTGCGTTACAAGTCCTAAGGTTTGTGCGCTTCGCTGCTCAAACTGGCAGTCTGTCCGATTTCCGGAAAATTCCGGCGTCCTCCTTATCACGGAAGGACGCCGTTTTTTATATGGACACAGCTTTTGCATCATTCTCATGAATTCATTGATAAAACTTTTTTTATTTTTCACCGCCTCATGACGATGATTTGTAAAAATTGTTTCATGATTTCCTGAAATAAAAAAGTAGTCGATGAGAGGGAGGGACTGGAGGAATTTGGACTGGCTGGAATCATATCAATTTTCCGCATGGAAAAAGACGGCCATGTTTTTAGTTTTTGATTACCTGATATAAACTCGTGCATGGATTTGTGCGTCACGGGAATCGAACAGGTTATATCTATGGAGACGGTTGCTTAAAACAACGTCTGTCTTCCATTTCTGTTCCCTTTTAAGGAAAACCGGAATAATGCTGATGAGCGGAATGGAGCCTGCGCATATTCCATAACGCAGGGGATGAAAAAACAGGCGGATGTCTCGTGGGCCATCCCTCCGGGTTGAAAGGATGCCTTTTTTCCGGTTTTAACGGCAGGCCATGTCAGACTGTTCCGCATCGGCGTTTTACGCCGCCTTTTCTTCCCGGAACCTTTTCAGGGGAATGGTGATGGTAAAAACAGTTTCCCGGTGGGGGATGCTGGAGACGGTGATGGCTCCGTCGTGGGCTTCCACGGCGCGTTTCACAATGGAGAGGCCCAGGCCCGTTCCCTTGATTTCCGAGGAGTGGTGGGTTTCCACCCGGTAAAAGCGGTTGAAGAGGAAGGGGATGCTTTCCGCAGGAATGCCCACGCCCGTATCCGTGACGGTGATGACGCAGGCGTCCTGTGTTTTGGCGGCGGCCACAGTAATGGAAAGTCCCGGCTCCGTGTTTTGCTTGAGGGCGTTTTCCACCAAATTGAACAGAATTTGCGTCCAGTAAAAGGGATCTCCATAAAGTTCCCAATCCGTGGGAATGTCCATGTGCAGGACGGCCTGTTTTTTCTCCCGGATGGAATCCAGACGGGAGAAGACGTCGTCCGCGCAGGAGGTGAGGCGGAACCACTGCTCCTTCAGAATCGCCTTGTGGCCGGATTCGAGTTTGGAGATCATGAGCATGTCTTCAATAATGTTCATCAGCCTCTGGCTGTTCTGGTGCATGACTCCGATGAATTTGCGGGCCAGTCCGGGACTTTCCTCCACCAGATCGTCCTCCATCAGGTTTTCCAGATATCCCACGATGATGGTGAGGGGCGTACGCAGCTCGTGGGAGGCGTTTGCCACGAAGTCCCGGCGCATCTGGTTGGTGAGGTAGTTCTGCGTGATGTTGCGCAGCAGGATGCGCTTTTCTCTGATTGGGGCGTCCGTGATGGCGCTGTCCAGATGCCACGCCGTGATGCCGTTTTGCACGCCGCCGGGGGAATTGGCGGCGCTCAGCGTGAATTCCTTGGTGATGGGGCTGTCCGTATCGAATGCTTCCTGAACATGCCCCAGCAATTCCTGGTTGCAGACCAGGGCCCCCACTTTGCGCCCTTCCAGCTTTTCTTCCTGAAAGAGTTCTTTGGCCAGCGTATTAGCCAGCACGATGTGTCCGGATGGACCGATGAGCAGGAAGGCCTCTCCCAGAGCTTCCAGGAAGCGCCGTTTGTCCGCGATGGCCTGTTCCTGCGCTTCTTCCCCGCGCTTCAGCAGGCGCTGAGCGTCCCGCAAGGCTTTTTTCCGGGCTTTCATGGCGGACCGGCATACCTGGACCAGATGCCAGTTCAGGTACAGGGAGGCCAGAATAAGGATGGTTAGGATGTAGTCGATGGCCGACATGGAACCGGAGTGTTAAGCCTTTTCCTCCGGGATGCGGCGTCCCGGCAGGGTAAAGCGGTAGCCGATGCTGCGGACGGTTTCAATGCAGTCCGCATAGGGAGCCAGTTTCTGGCGCAGCCGCTTCATGTGCGTGTCCAGCGTACGGCTCTGGGCCTGGTGGCTGTACCCCCATACGCAACTGAGCAGGTCGTTGCGGTTCAGGGTCTGGCCTTCCCGTTCAACCATATGGATCATGAGCTTGAATTCCGTGGCCGTCAGATCTACTTCCTCCTTGTCGATATAGAATTTGAGGGCGTTTTTGTCAAAAGTGAAGGGGCCGTATTCCGCAATGACGCTGCCCGGCGTGTGCTCACACCGTTTCAGCACGCTGGCCACGCGCAGGACAAGTTCCTTGGGGCTGAACGGTTTGGTCACATAGTCGTCCGCTCCCAGTTCCAACCCCTGGATGCGGTCTTCCGCCTGGGCCTTGGCTGTCAGGAAGATGACGGGAATGTTCTGGGTGCGGCTGTCCCGGCGCAGTTCTCTCAGTACGCCGTGTCCGTCCATGCCCGGCATCATCTGGTCCAGCAGGATCAGTTCCGGCTTGTCCCGGCGCGCCACTTCCAGCGCGGTCAGGCCGTCATAGGCCGCCAGGGGCGTATGGCCCGCACGTTCCAGGTTATAGGCCACAAGGTCTGAAATAGCGTGGTCGTCTTCAGCGATAAGAATGGTTGCCATGTCTGTTTTTTACGATGAAAGAAAGGGCGGTGTCCCGATATTAGATGTGACGATTCGTTCACATTTCCCCGCCCGGGAGGCGGTTCCGGACAGTTAAAGCCTCTTCTTATGCAAACATACTGTAACGGAAGCGTTTCCGTTTTGCAAGGCTGGCCCAGATTCAACTTCTCTTCCCTGCGTCATGTGATACACTTGCCCCGCAACAGTTGTATTGTTATGCGAAGCGATAGAGTTAAAGCAGGGTTCGAGCGTGCGCCGCACCGCAGTTTGATGCGTGCCACCGGAATGACGGATGAGGATTTAGGCCGTCCTTTCATTGCCATTTGCAATTCTTTTAATGAAGTGATTCCGGGCCATGTCCACCTGAACAGGGTGGCCGCCCTCATCAAGGAGGAGGTACGCAAGGCCGGAGGAACTCCCGTGGAATTTAACCTTCCCGGCGTTTGTGACGGCATTGCCATGGGCCACGGCGGCATGAAGTTTTCTCTGGCCAGCCGTGAGCTGATCGCGGACAGCGTAGAGACGATGCTGAGCGCCCATGCGTTTGATGCCATGATCTGCATCCCTAATTGCGACAAGATTGTTCCCGGCATGATTATGGGCGCCCTGCGCTGCAATATTCCCACTATTTTCTGCAGCGGCGGTCCGATGGCCGCCGGCATGGCGGAGGACGGCACGGTGCTGGACCTGAACAGCGTGTTTGAGGCTGTCGCCCGCTTTAAGGCAGGCAAGATTAATGAGGAGGAACTTCATTCCCTGGAATGCCGCGCCTGCCCCGGCGCCGGTTCCTGCTCCGGCATGTTTACGGCCAATTCCATGAATTGCCTGAGCGAGGTGATCGGCCTGGCCCTTCCCGGCAACGGTTCCCTGCTGGCTACTTCAGAGGAACGAAAGGAGTTCTGGAAGCAGACTGCCCGCCGCGCCGTGGAGATGGCGAAGGCGGACGGCCCCCTGCCGCGAGACATCGTAACCCGTGACGCTATCGACAATGCTTTCACAATTGATATGGCCATGGGCGGCAGTTCCAATACCGTGCTTCATACGCTGGCTATCGCCAGGGAAGCCGGTGTGGAGTATGACCTCCAGCGCATCAATGATATTTCCAGGCGAACCCCGAATATTTGCAAGGTGGCTCCTTCCTCCCGCTTCCACATGCAGGATGTTTTGCGTGCAGGCGGGGTGAGTGCCATCATTCATGAAATTGCCAGAATTCCCGGAGCCCTTCATCTGGACGCCATGACCGTCAGCGGGAAAACGCTGGGTGAAACAGTGGAGGGATGCGGCATTGCGGATGAAACTGTGATTCATCCGTTGGAAAATGCCTATTCCCGTGATGGCGGCCTGGCGATTCTGTTCGGCAATTTGGCCGAGGAGGGCGCTGTGGTGAAAAAGGCGGGTGTGCATCCGGATATGATGAGTTTCCGCGGGCCCGCCGTGATTTTCGAGTCTCAGGAAGAGGCCTGCGAAGGCATCCTTGCCGGAAAGGTGAAGTCCGGCGATGTGGTTGTCATCCGCAATGAGGGACCTAAAGGCGGCCCCGGCATGCAGGAAATGCTGGCCCCCACTTCCTACATCATGGGACAGGGGCTTGGCGCGGAAGTGGCGCTTATCACGGACGGGCGTTTTTCTGGAGCCACCCACGGGGCCTGTATTGGCCATATTTCTCCGGAAGCGGCGGAAGGCGGTCTGATCGGCCTGCTGAGAAACGGGGATATGATTGAGTATTCCATTCCGGACCGCACGCTGAACGCCTGTTTGAGCGAGGAGGAAATCGCACGCCGTCGTGCGGATTGGAAACCTACCTATAACAAGGTTTCCTCCTCCTGGCTGAGCCGTTACCGCCAGCTCGCCTCGAATGCCAGCAAGGGGGCTGTCCTCCGGCGCGGGGAATAATAGCTCGTATTATTCGACTTATCCCAACCAAATTTCAGCCGCCTTCCTCCTTAATGGGGATCGCGGCTGATTCATCTGCCGTCGTGCGGATTGAGATGCCGGTAGTTGTAGTAGATGAGGCCGAGCTCGTCGTCCATGTATTCGCACGAGAAGCGGAATTTGTTCTCTTGCGCCATATTGCCTTCCGACGTGTCAGACCTCCGTACGGCCGGTATTCGTACAGGGCGCGGCGTCCGCGCGCTTCCCCGAAGAGGGAGGTGACGTTTTTCATCGCGTCGTGCATGCAGTAGAGATGCTCTTTCTCCTGCGTCCCGTTCGCTTCCCAGCGCGTCATGGACAGGACGCGCGTGGCCTCAGGTTCCGAGGGGTCCCAGATGTAACTGCGCACAACTACCGGCGTTTCCCCGGTCAAGTCGCACTCCGCCACCTGCAGGTAGTTTCAGTAGAATTATAGACAACGTCCATCATTTCTTCTAAAAGGAGAGTTGCCGAGCATATCCCGTATTTTCTTCCCGTAGCTGAATCGGTTGAGATGCCTTTTTATAAGAATTTTTTT
>ENA-ORND01000563-ORND01000563.1-human-gut-metagenome-genome-assembly--contig:-NODE-563-length-31889-cov-7.118647_pt1 | contig 31889 bp, 29 predicted proteins | sample MGYA00242111_ERZ509014 | MGnify/ENA primary metagenome ERZ509014 (study PRJEB26280, sample SAMEA2338694) | human gut metagenome | biome: human gut; feature: human-associated habitat; material: faeces... | reverse complement strand
AAAAAATTCATTTTATTTATTATCTTCATTTATATTATCCCAGTTTTGGTACTGATTCTCCTCATCATCGGAATATACCACCTTGAAATAATCCGAGAGTTTTGCAAGTGAAGTTATAAGAACTTTCATTTCGTCATCCGAAAGATCGTCCTTTATATGCTCTATCATATGACGGTGAAACTGCTCATGATGATAGTATGCACTCTTTGTCGGTGAGTGAGAGCTTTACCACACGCTTATCCTCCTCACTGCGGATACGGTTCACGTATCCCTTGCGGGTGAGACCATCTATTGCCTTTGTCAGCGTGCCCAGAGTGATAGACATAAGCTTGGCTACGGTGCCGGAGCGCTTTGGCTCATCGACTCCTATTGCCTCTATTATATGCATATCGTTGATAGAAATATCAGAAAATTCGTCTGTTATCAGACATCTGCCCTCTATCTCTGTCAAATCCTTGAACAGACACACCAATAATTCATTTAAAGTTTCATCTGCCGTCATAAATACCTCTTTCTATTGCCACTCTATGGCGCAGGCTCCCCATGTAAGTCCTGCTCCAAAGCCTGATAAAATTATTTTTTCCTCATGCTTTATCATACCATCTTTGCGGACTTTATCAAGCAAAATCGGCACACTTGCCGCAGAAATATTTCCACACTGCTGTAAATTGGTCGGAAATTTGTCCATAGGCTGCTTAAGCCTCTTGGCAACCGACTCAATAATACGGATATTGGCCTGATGCAGCACATAGACATCCACATCATCTGCGCTCCAGCCGATTTCATCAAGCAGCTCATTTATAGCCTTTGGCACTGTCTTTACCGCAAACTTGTATACATCAGGACCGTCCATGGTGACATAGCCACCGAGTGCAGACTGCTTTCCATTGTCGGTAAACGGATTGACTACAGGACGGTTGTCTCCGTCAAGCGCCTCACCGCCTTTTCCGTCAGAGCCCTGTACAAAGCCCTTGAAGGCATCGCCCTCGTTTGTCACAACCGCTGCTCCTGCTCCGTCTCCGAAGAGTACACAGGTGCTTCTGTCATTCCAGTCCATTATTTTTGAAAGAACCTCTGCCCCCACTACAACTGCCTTGTGAAACCTGCCGGTCTTAAAATATGCATCCGCTGTGGCAAGCCCGAATAAAAAGCCTGAGCATGCGGCATTTATGTCAAATGCCACTGCACTGCCTGCACCTATCTCAGCCTGAATCTGACATGCGAGCGACGGAACGATTTTGTCTGTGGATACGCTTGCCGCTATTATCAAGTCTATCTCACTTCCGTCAATCCCCGCATCCTGCAGCGCACTTTTTACTGCATCACAGGCAAGTGAGGTAGTTGTCTCAGTCGTTGCAATGTGTCTGTTTCTTATTCCTGTACGCGAGCTGATCCACTCGTCAGATGTGTCCATTATGGCTGCCAGGTCATCGTTTGAGACCACTCTCTGTGGCAGACAGCTTCCTGTTCCAACTATCTTCATAGAATTTCCTTTCCGGGACTAGAACTTGCGGAAACGCTTGTATCTTTCCTCCAAGAGCTGGTCCTTTGTCAATTTGCTTTCTTTTTCCAAGAATTTCTTCATGTTGCCCTTCATGTAGTTTCCGATTGATGAAAGGGCATCCTCGTCGGCTCCGCCAAACTCAGGTATTATATCATCCACGACATCAAGCTCCTTTAAGTCGTGTGCTGTAATCTTCATTACCTCTGCTGCTTCCTTTGCACGCTTTCCGTCCTTCCAGAGGATAGATGCAAAACCCTCAGGCGAAAGGATTGAGTATGTGGCATTTTCCATCATCCACACTTCATTTCCTACAGAAAGAGCTAAAGCTCCGCCGCTTCCGCCTTCTCCTATCATGAGACAAAGGATTGGCACCTTGATGCCGCTCATCTCATAAAGGTTTCTTGCGATTGCCTCACCCTGTCCGTTTTCCTCTGCTTCCATTCCCGGATAAGCTCCTGATGTATTGACAAAGGTTATGATCGGACGGTTGAATTTCTCTGCCTGCTTCATGAGGCGCAGTGCCTTGCGGTAGCCCTCAGGTGATGGCATACCATAGTTTCTCTTTGCGCAGTCTTCAAGGTCTTTTCCCTTGTGGACACCGATAACTGTGACCGGCTGACCGTCTAAATATGCGATTCCACCTACGATAGCCGGGTCATCGCGGAAATATCTGTCTCCGTGCAGCTCCATAAACTCATCAAAGATATAGTCCATATAGTCAACCGATGCAAGTCTCTTAATCTGTCTTGCGGCGCTGACCTTGTCCCATACCTTAAATGGCTTAGCCTTTGCCTCGCGCTCCTTCATAAGCTCTGTCGGCTCGTAATTGTCGTCTGAGTGAAGCGGGTCAAAATTGGCATAGCCAGTGGTAGGTCTGTGAGCACGTAAAATCTTGTAAAGAGTCTTCTTTAAATCCTCACGCTCAACTATCATATCCACAAAGCCGTGCTCAAGCTGGAACTCTGCCCTCTGGAAGCCCTCAGGCAGCTTCTGTCCGATGGTCTGCTCGATAACACGAGGACCCGCAAAGCCGATAAGTGCCTTTGGCTCTGCAAGAATGATGTCTCCAAGCATTGCAAAGCTGGCTGTCACACCACCTGTTGTAGGATCTGTGAGTACAGGCACATATAAAAGTCCTGCCTCTGAATGACGCTTTGCTGCGGCTGAGGTCTTAGCCATCTGCATCAGTGAAATGATACCCTCCTGCATTCTGGCACCGCCTGAACAGCAGAATAATATAACAGGAAGTCTTTCCTCTGTGGCACGCTCAAATGCGCTTGTGATTTTCTCACCAACCACATGGCCCATGCTTCCCATCATAAATCTTGAATCAATTACACCAAGCACTGTCTCCTCGCCGTAAATCTTTGTCTTACCGATGACAATGCCCTCAGAAAGTCCTGTTTTCTCCTGAGTCTTTGCAATTTTCTCCTCATACTCTGGGAAATTAAGAGGATTTCCTGTTGTAAGCTCTGTAAACCATGGCTCAAATGCTTCCTTGTCGGAAACCATTCTGATTCTGTTTTTAGCACGCACACGGAAATAATAATTACACTCATAGCAGACGTATTTGTGCTGTTTTACAACTGATTTGAGCACAGTCTTGCCACACTTGGGACAAACGATTGTCTCAGGGACATCCTCTTTTGTTTCCTGTGCTGCACCGGCATTTTTGCCATCTGCGGCTGTTTTTGCGCTCTCAGCGTTCTTTGCTAAAGCCTCATCAGCCTCTATATTTTTATCTTTCTTCTTGAATAACTTCATAATGTCTCCTTATGCAATTAACCTATTGCAAATGTAAGCTCCGCCATACAGGCAACCTTGCCGTTTACCCTGGCAACAGCCTTGCCCACACCGATAGGACCCTTAACCTTTATAATCTCAGTGGTCAGCTCCAGCGTATCTCCCGGAACCACCTTCTGCTTGAACTTGGCATTATTGATGCCTGCAAAATATGCAGTCTTACCCTTCCACTCATCCTGACAAAGAATGGCAACTGCACCGGTCTGCGCCAAAGCCTCAATAATAAGCACTCCCGGCATCACCGGATTTCCCGGAAAATGTCCCATAAAATGTGGCTCATTCATAGTCACATTCTTCTTAGCCACACACTTTACGCCCGGCTGCAGCTCCTCAACCGTATCAATGAGAAGAAACGGACTGCGGTGCGGCAGAATATCCATAATCTGCTGCGTATTCAAAACTGACATATTGCATATATCCTTTCTCAACTTACTGTAAACTATTTACATTCTTCGAGCTCCACAAAGTGGAGCAATGAAGCACAAAGTATTCCATAAACCTAAACTGCGCACATGCTTCGCGCTCAATAACGTGGAGCCGGGAAGCACACAGTGTGTTCTGAATGAAAAATATGGACTGTCACGGCGTTCCATCCACTCCAATAGCATGAAGCACTAACACCATATCACAGCCTGTCCGTGCAAAATGCCGTGACTGACTTCATATTTTTCACGAGGAATATACTGTGTGCTCCCCGGACCTCACAGCCTACATTCGCGAAGCCCCTAAAAAAGCAGAAGCTATTTATTTATAAGCCTTGAGCAGAATACTTGCATTATGTCCACCGAATCCCAGTGAATTGCTAAGTGCATACTCAACAGGCTCCTCATAGCTGTCCTTGCAGTAATTAAGATCAATCTCCTCATCAGGAGTCTCATAGCCAACAGTCTTATGTATAAATCCATCCTGGATTTCCTTCACACATGTTATAAACTCAACAGCTCCCGCTGCTCCGAGCAGATGTCCTATCATAGACTTTGTTGAATTGATTTTAAGATTTGCAGCCTCATCACCGAACGCAAGCTTGATTGCTCTTGTCTCAAAGAGATCATTGTGATGTGTGCCTGTTCCGTGAGCATTGATGTATTTTACATCTGCCGGTGTGACACCTGCATCGCTCATGGCATTGGTCATGGCTCTTGCTGCGCCTGCGCCATCCTCCTGCGGAGATGTGATATGGTATGCATCCGATGAGCAGCCGTATCCGACTACCTCTGCGTAAATCTTTGCGCCTCTTGCTTTTGCATGCTCAAGCTCTTCAAGGATAACTACTCCTGCGCCCTCACCCATTACAAAGCCGCTTCTGTTCTTGTCAAACGGAAGTGAACACTTTGTCGGATCATCTACTGTAGAAAGCGCTGTAAGTGCTGTAAATCCTGCGATTCCGATAGGACATACACTGCCCTCTGTACCACCGGCTACCATCACGTCAGCCTCACCGTACTGGATGCTTCTGTATGCCTCACCGATTGTGTTTGTTCCTGTAGCGCAGGCTGTTACATCATTGATATTCTTTCCCTTGAGACCGAACTGGATAGAAACATTTCCTGCTGCCATGTTACAGATCATAAGCGGAACAAGCAGAGGATTGACTCTGTTTGGTCCCTTTTCATAAAGCTTTTGTGTCTCGCGCTCCATAGCCTGAAGACTTCCGACACCTGAACCGATGGCACATCCAACCATGTATGGATCTTCCTTTTCGATATCAAGTCCGCTGTCATCAATTGCCTGCTTTGCTGCAGCTACAGCGTACTGTGAGAATGGCTCCATTCTCTTTGCTGCCTTTCTGTCCATAAAATCCTGTGGGTTAAAATCCTTAAGCTCTGCTGCAATGTGACATTTATAATCTGTTGTGTCAAATTTTGTGATGTGGTCAAATCCGATTTTTCCGTCCTTTACCGATGCCCAGAAATCGTCCACATTATTTCCGATTGGTGTTACTGCTCCAAGTCCTGTTACAACTACTCTTCTACTCATATTGCCATTCCTCCGTCAACAGACAGCACCTGGCCTGTGATGTAGCCTGCTGCATCTGATGCTAAAAATAATACTGCGTTTGCGATATCCTTTGTGTTTCCCGGTCTGCCAAGCGGAATCTGTGATAAAAGATTCTCCTTTGCCGCATCGGCAAGCACATCTGTCATCTCTGTCTCTACAAAGCCCGGTGCCACTGCGTTTGCTGTGATTCCCCGGCTGGCAAGCTCTCTGGCTACAGCCTTTGTGAGTCCTATAACTCCTGCCTTGCTTGCGCTGTAGTTGGCCTGTCCTGCATTTCCGAGTATTCCAGAAACTGATGAAATATTGATAATTCTTCCTGATTTCTGCTTCAAGAAATAGCGTGACATGTGACGGATTGTGTTGAACGCACCCTTAAGGTTTGTGTCGAGCACTGCGTCATAGTCTGCCTCGCTCATCTTCATGATGAGACCGTCTCTTGTGATTCCCGCGTTGTTTACGAGGATATCTATGTGCTTGTACTCCTTGATGAGCGCTGTTATCATATTCTGGCACTCGTCAAAATCAGATACATTGCACTGATAAGAAACTGCATCACCGCCTGCTGCCTTTATCTCTGCAACAACGGCATCTGCCTTTTCCTTTGAACCATTATAATTTACTATTACAAAGGCATGTGCTGCGGCAAGTGTAAGAGCTATCTGTCTTCCAATTCCACGGCTTGCGCCTGTAACCAGGGCATTTTTACCTGTTAACATACTTTTCAAAATCCTCCAGTTTGTCTATGTTTACGACTTTTACGTCTCTATTTATCTTTCTCATAAATCCGCTGAGTGAGCGTCCCGGTCCGATTTCCACAAACTCATCTGCACCATCTGCGATAAGGCGCTCGATGGTCTGCTGCCAGCGTACTGACGATGAAACCTGCTTTGTCAGATAATCCTTGACGTCTGCCGGTGACTTCACATAGTCTGCTGTGGCGTTTGTGATATATGGCACCTTGATATCGTGGATTTCTACACTCTCAAGTGCATCTGCGAGCTTTTCGCCTGCGCCCTTAAGCATTGCTGAGTGGAAAGGTCCGCTTACCTTGAGCGGTACACATCTCTTGGCGCCTGCCTCGCTGCATGCTGCTGCGGCGGCATCTACTGCTGCCTTTTCTCCTGTGATAACAATCTGTCCAGGGCAGTTATAGTTGGCTACCGATACCACTGAATTTGTCTCATCTGCTGTCTTTTTGCAGATATCCTCAATGACCTGCGGATCAAGTCCTAAAACCGCTGTCATGGCTCCACCTGTAGGAACTGCCTCCTGCATGTAGATTCCTCTTTTTCTGACAACTGCGAATGCATCTGCCATGGTCATGGCTCCTGATGCGATGAGAGCACCATATTCCCCAAGGCTTAAGCCTGCTGTGACATCAGGTGTGATACCTTTGTCAATGATTGCCTGATATATAGCTGCCTCAACTGCAAGCATACATATCTGTGTGTACTCTGTAATATTCAGCTTGTCATTTTCCTCAAAGCATAATGCCGGAATATCCAAGCCTGTCTGTTCACTGGCAAGGTCGATTACTGCCTTTGCATTTGGCATTGTATCGTAAAACTCCTTACCCATTCCTATATACTGTGAGCCCTGTCCGGGAAACATAAATACTCTCTTACCCATTTTCGGTTTCTCCTTATTTCTGACAGGATACCGTAAGCCACTCTTTTCAGGCGCCCCGGTATCCTTAAATTTACATGTAAAAGTGAATACTGTCTATTTGTTCAGTCCCACTACATCCTCAATGATTTCTTTGCAGGTTTCCTCTTTCTTTACGAGGCCTGCGCTCTGACCTGCCATGACGCTGCCATATACGGTATCTCCGTCTACAACGGCTTTTCTGAGTGCGCCAAGTGTCATTTTTTCGAGCTCTTCAAATGGAGCTCCTTCCTTTTCCAGCTTGAGATATTGTCTGGTCATCTTGTTTCTGAGTACTCTGATCGGATGACCTGTGCTCATTCCTGTAACCTCAGAATCTATATCCTTGGCCTTAATGACCTTCTGCTTATAGTTTTCATGTACTATCGATTCTTTTGCGGTGACAAAGCGTGTCCCCATCTGGACTGCCTCCGCACCGAGTGCAAATGCCGCATTAAAGCCTCTGTTGTCTGCAATTCCGCCTGCTGCGATAACAGGGATGCTCACTGCATCAACAACCTGTGGCACAAGTGTCATGGTAGTCTGTGCTCCGATATGTCCGCCTGACTCCATTCCCTCGGCGATTACTGCACTTGCCCCGCCTCTCTCCATGAGCTTTGCGAGTGCTACGCTTGCAACTACAGGGATTACGATGACGCCTGCTTCTTTCCACATATCCATGTACTTTGCAGGATTTCCTGCGCCGGTGGTGACTACCTTTACCTTTTCCTCGGCGATGATTTTTGCTATCTCATCGGCCTCCGGATTCATAAGCATGAGGTTGACTCCGAACGGCTTATCTGTCTCATTCTTTGCAGCGACTATCTGCTCCTTTACCCATGAAGCCGGGGCTCCGCCTGCTCCGATGATGCCAAGTCCGCCTGCATTGGACACAGCGCTGGCAAGCTCATGGGTTGCTACCCATGCCATGCCACCCTGAATGACCGGATATTTGATTCCAAGAAGCTTTGTTATTCTTGTCTCCATGTCTTTTAAGCCTCTACACCTTTGTTCTTAAGATACTCAATGATGTCGTTTACTGTTGCGATTTTCTCTAAATCCTCTGAAGGGATTTCTACTCCGTACTCCTCCTCGAGTGCCATTACAAGCTCGAAAAGATCTAATGAATCTGCCTCAAGATCCTCCTTGAAGTTTGACTCTAATTTGATATCATCCTCGTCAATTCCTAACTGATCTGCTACGATTTCCTTGATTTTCTCCAACATATTTCTGTTCTCCTTTTTCTGTGTTTATTTTCAGTTTTGTGTGCTGGTATATTTGCACTAGTTTGCATGTCAAATATTTTCATCATCAAATCATTTGACAGTGAAAGTATATCACATTTTAAATAGTTGTCAAGTCAAAGTATTTTTATTTTTCATTTTTTATATGATACGGGACAATGATATACAATAAAAAAAGCAGAACAAGTATTTCTACCTATTCTGCTCATTTTTACATAATTTAATTGTTTAGATATAGATTATCTACCGGCTGTTCGCCATCCGCTTCACATAGTCGAGTGCCTTCTTAACCGGTGGGATTGATATCACTATGATTGTGATAATTCCCTCTGCAGCAAGGTATGAACCATTGTAGGTCACTGAATATATGAGCGCATCTATCGTCTTGTTTCCTATCGTGACAGGTGCGTATGCTGCAAAGAACACAACTCCCGACAGCACTGCAAAGAAAAATCTACTGGGCTCCGCCTCCGGTGGTACCACCGGTAGCTCCACCTGTGTTATCCCCGGTATTTCCACCTGTGTTGCCACCATTATTTTCTCCGGTATTTCCGCCTGTGTTACCACCGTTGTTTTCTCCGGTATTTCCGCCTGTGTTGCCACCGGTGTTTTGTCCACCATTTCCGCCTGTGTTACCACCGTTGTTTTCTCCGGTATTTCCGCCTGTTGTTCCGTCTGTATTGTCTCCGGTATTTCCACCTGTGTTGCCACCAGCAGCATCTGTCTTATTCGGGTTTGTTGTGGTCTTATCCGGTGCTTTAGTTCCTGCATCAGGTGTGGTCACTGTCTGATCTGTAGGATTATTCTGCGTCTGGTCATCGGCAGGTGTATCCTGTGTCTCCTGGCTGTCCTGATAATCATCCGATATTTGGGCATATGGCAGGAAATCTATTGGTGTAAGGTCAGCATGTATCTGATCCATGTAGTTCTTCCATATTTCTGCCGGGTAAGAGCTTCCTGTCAGTTTTTTGACTGTCTCAGGCATATCGCAGCCTACCCATACACATGTGGTGTAGTATCTGGTAAAGCCACAGAACCAGCCATCCTTCTTATCGTTTGTGGTTCCGGTTTTGCCGGCACAAGGCATGCCATTGTCCAGATTAGCGCTACGTCCGGTTCCTGATTTCATAACATCTGTCATGACATCTGTCATCATACGTGATGCTGTCTCTGTATATATGACGGTATCCTTCTGCGATGATGTATATATGATATTGTTGTCAGAATCCACAATCGACTTTATACAGGTAGGATTCCTGTACATTCCATCGTTCTCAAGTGTTGAATATGCAGATGCCATCTCCAGTGTGGATACACCTGTTGTAAAACCTCCAAGTGCTGTTGCTGTGACATAGTCATCCTTTACGATATTGGTAAAATTCATATCCTTGAGATACTGTAAGCCTACCTTTGGTGTGAGCTCATCATATAGCTGCCATGCTACAGTATTCAGTGACTTTTGAACGGCAAACCTGATAGTCACATCACCGTAATATGAATCACCCGAGTTAGACGGTCCTCCATCAAACTTGTGGTCATTTACGACGGTATCCGGTGTCTTACCACGCTCAAATGATGGTGTATACACAATGAGCGGCTTGATTGAGCTTCCCGGCTGGCGATGGCTTTGGAAAGCACGGTTTAGCGTATGACTGACCGCATCCTGACTTCGTCCACCAACTATTGCAACCACCTCGCCTGTGTCGTTGTCTATACAGGTTGCAGCACTCTGCAGCTTAAATGTGCCATCATCGGTCGTGTCTGTAAAGTCCAAAAGCGTCAGGTCAATTGAATCCTGAAGCTGCTGCTGCATAGTCAGATCAATTGATGTATAAATCTTGTAACCGTCTGAGTAAAGCTTTTTCTGACAATATGAATACATCTCATCATACGAAGCATCATACTCCTTTTCTTCATCGTCTGAGTCAAAGTAATACTTGAACTTGAAGCCCTCATTCTCCATGAGCGCCCTCGTAGCGCAGTAATATGCATAGGTATCCACATAATTGTACTTGACCGTGTCATCCTTCTCAGGCATATTGAGGGTAATCTCCTCGTTTATGGCGGCCTCATATTCCTGCTGTGTGATTTTGCCATCTTCTTTTAGATTTTTCAATATGAGATTGCGACGTGTCAATGTATGATCCTTATTGTTTATCGGGTCATAGTATGTCGGGCTGTTCGGAATCGCACACAAAAATGCAGTCTGCGACAAATCAAGATCCGAAAGCTCACAGTTAAAATAGCCATGGCACGCTGCCTGAATACCATAATATCCGTTCATAAAATAGACATTATTCAGGTAGAACTCCATAATATCGTTCTTTGAATATTTCTTTTCAAGCGCCATCGCTATGAACATTTCCTTGACTTTTCGTTGCCAGTTCTTGTTCGTATCCAGGTAAATATTTCGGGCGAGCTGCATCGTGATGGTACTGCCACCCTGGGTAATTCTCTTGTTTTTTATAATTGACTTTGCGGCACGCACTATTGCCTTTATGTCCACACCATTGTGCTTATAGAACTTCTTGTCCTCGATGCTGACCATGCAGTTTACGAAGTTCTGCGGTATATCCTCATACTTCACATAGTCAGCCTTTTTGGTAGTGGCCGTCTCGGATATCTCATCACCGTTTGTATCGTAGAGTGTACTCGTGCGCGCCGGTAAAAATGTGTTTTTGTCAGATTTCTGCACGAGCTCTACCGCCTCTGAGTGAAGCTTCGCAACCTTGTCTGCATAGCCTCCAAAGTAGAAAAAGCATAATCCACCGAGAATCAGTACCATCAGAAAAATCTGAAGCTTTATGAAAAACCAGAAAACGCGATGCTGCTTTTTCTTCTTTTTCTTTTTCTGTTTTGCCATTTCTAAACGTTACCTCCAAACTATCGGTATACCATTGTATATCGGCATACTTTATAGATAATTGACAACTATATCCAATATGTACTGTCTATTATACTACAATGCCTCAACATCAGATAATTAATAATTGATTAATTTTCTATTATATACCTTTATAGCACAAAAGGAAGCTAATTGCTCCCTTTATCAAACTATTTTACATCTTTATTACTGTTGTAGTCAAGTAAATAGTTTTTTACAATGCTTTTCGCTATCTCTAGCCAAGCTGGTCAGCCAGAAATTCTGCTGCTGCACCCGCCAGCTTTTCGGCAATCTCAGACTTATCGGCTTTTTCATCGAAGGTACATAGTATAACGGCTCCCGCACTATCACCATCATGCACTATTACTGCTATTGCCTGCGCTTCACAGTCAGCTTTATCGTCCTTCACCACAGGTATCAAGGTATCGTCTTTTTTACTGTACAATGCACTTTTTCTCTTATCCATAATATTCTCGAGTTCTTTTGACAAAGCCTTGCCTATATAATTTTTGTGGTTTTTGCCGGCTGCCGCTATTATCTCATCCCGGTCTGCCACACATACCGTGGCACCGGTTACCTTTGACAGGCTCTGTGCATATGCCTGTGATATATTCTTCAGGCTTCCCACCTGCGAATATTTCTTTAGCACTATCGTCTCGTCTGCATCCATATATATTTCCAGTGGGCTTCCCTCTTTTATATGCAGCATCCTGCGAAGCTCCTTTGGTATGACTATTCTGCCGAGGGAATCTACTCTTCTGGTCAATCCTGTGATTTTCACTTTATTGTCCTCCGGTTACTTTTTTGCATTTGCATTCATGCTTTGGAGGTAGTATATGGGAATTTGAATAAAATATACATTCAGTATGCACTGATACAGTGCTCTTTCATAATAGCTTTCATAATAGCTTTTATAATGTCACGGTATGTTTTGAATTTGATAAGGTATCTATATCCATCAGCTCACGCTCATCTGCGATATCCACATATACACAGTCATACTTCTTTGCCACACTTCTGCCACCCTTATCACCCTCCAGTGATAAAAGCTGCGGGATAAGCGATGAATGAAATACACACGGATTGCCTACAGCATCTCCACAGCGAAGCGAAAAAGCCAATCGCATATTCCATTTATTTTCAAGTACTTTGTCTATTAATTTAATCACGCTTTGACTTTTTAAATATGGCTGGTCAGCTACTGCAAACATGTAGTAGTCCTCTGTTTCGGCTGTATTATGTAACGAGCCACTGTTTTTTTCCGGCTTTTTCTGCCACACACTGCTTTGCCCCATCTGCATACCGGTCTTTTTCTGCTCATGCACAGCCATAATTCCTGCCTTTATGGTGTAGGATATGCCTTTTTCGCTGTCCGGACTTAAGACTGCATGGCAATCAGGGATAGATGAGCAGTAGTCCAGTATTTCCCGGTAACGTGTAACGACGGTTATATCTATGACCGGGTTATTCGATTCTGCATTTTTTAATTTATTATATCTATCTTTAATTTCTACCAAACGTTCAAGCAGATGCCTGTACATAGGTTTTCCATCCAGCTCATAAAACAGCTTGTTACTTCCAAAACGGCGGCTGTTTCCAGCCGCCATGTATATGATATGAATCATTTCACTCTTAGGTCCTTTTCGTGCCAGTCAGGGTCTGCCATTCCCATAAGTATTTTCTCAGGGGTAAACGGAACTGTCCTGTGCCACACACCTGTTGCGCGATAAATGGCATGTGCCAGTGCAGGAGCCGGTGTATTGATAACTATCTCGCCGATTGACTTGACTCCGAATGGGCCTGAAGGCTCATAGCTTGTCTCAAATTCGACGTTGATATGTCCCACATCCTGTCGTGTCGGTATCTTGTACTGCATGAAATCATTTTCTGCGATTTTGCCACCGGCATTGTAGGTGACATTCTCATAAAGTGCCATGCCGATTCCCTGACCTATGCCACCCTCTGTCTGCACACGCGCAAGGTTTGGATTGACCGGGATTCCGCAGTCCACGACAGCCTGATAATCAAGTATTTTAACTGCTCCTGTCTCCTTATCAAGCTCTATCTCGACCATTCCTACCATGTATGGTGGCGGTGAGACAGGTGATGAATATGTGGCTGTGACATCTACAGGTATCGTGTTGTTGACCTGTGCTTTTGTTGCTATATCGGAAAGACTTACGGAAACTGCCCCATTGTCTGCACCGTCCGGATTTATGATATACACCTCTTTACCGTCGAAATCCACCTCTGATGCAGCACAGCCCAGCAGCTGTGCACCGATTTTCTTTATATTTTCACGAAGCTCAAGTGCTGCATTCTGTGTGGCCATTCCTGTGATGTAGGTGGTTGATGAGGCATATGAACCCGAGTCATAAGGAGAAGCATCTGTATCCGCTCCAAACACTGTTATATCATCCGGCTCGCAGTCAAGTACCTCAGCTGCCATCTGCGCAAGTATTGTATCACAGCCTGTTCCCATGTCTGCCGCGCCTATCATCATATTGTAGGTGCCGCAGTCTGAAAGCTTTAATGTACACGAGCCGACATCTACATTGGATATGCAGGAGCCCTGCATTGCAAGTGCCATGCCTGCTGCACGAACCTTGCCATTTCCCATGTCGCGGACAGGATACTTTTCTGCCCAGTGGAAATTGTCCGCGCAGTGCATTATGCATCTGTCGAGTGCACATGCATTTGCTGTCTCGCCAAAATATGCCGGCATAAACATGCCCTCGCGTACAATATTTTTCAAACGAAGCTCAACCGGGTCTATATGCAGCTTTTCTGCAAGCTCATTGACGGTTGATTCAAGTGCAAAGATACCCTGTGTGGCTCCATAGCCTCTATATGCTCCTGCCGCCTGCACGTTTGTATACACAACATCACATGAAAATCTGGTTGCCTCGCAGCCTCCTGTATAAAGCGGAAGCGATTTATGACCGGAAAGTCCTACTGTTGTAGTGCTATGCTCTCCGTATGCTCCACCATTTGACAACGTATAAAGATCGATTGCCCTTATATGACCATCTTTCATCGCTCCGAGACGCACGGTCACTTCCATCTCATGACGCGGTGACGCGATAGTCTGACACTCTTTTCTGCTGTAGATTATCTTGCTCGGGCGCTTTGTCTTCCAGGTAACAAATGCCGGATACACCTCACAGACCGCAGTCTGCTTGGCACCGAAACCTCCTCCGATACGCGGCTTTTCAGCGCGCACCATAGACTTTGGAATATCAAGTGCATTTGCCAGTATTCGGCGCAGGTGGAAAACAATCTGTGTTGAGCTGATACAGTGAAGTCTGCCGTATCTGTCTATCTCACAGTATGCCCTGCAGGTCTCCATATATGCCTGCTGCGCTGCCTTTATGCGATATGTGTGCTCAATAATCTCGTCACACTCTGACAGAATTTTCTCTACATTTCCATGCTCATCCTCCTCGTGATGAATGAGATTGCGCTTTACATCGCCTGTATCTATGCTGGATGACCAGTCATCCTCAGGATGCACGAGCACCTTGTTATCCAGCGACTTTCTGAAGTCAAGCACCGGCTCAAGCACCGTGTACTTTACTTTTATCATGTTAAGAGCCTTGTCCACCGCCTTTTCAGATTCTCCGACCACTATAGCGACGGCGTCACCTACGCTTCTCACATGGCGATCAAGGATTAATCTGTCATATGGTGACGGCTCCGGAAAAGTCTGGCCTGCGATAGAAAAACGCTTTTTCGGAACATCCTCCCAGGTGTATACTGCGACCATGCCCGGCACCTTAAGAGCGATATCTGTCTTTACATCCTCGACAATTGCATTTGCATACGGGCTTCTAAGAAGCTTTATGACAAGCGCATCACGCGGTGTGATATCATCGGTAAATACCGGCTTTCCGAGTAAAAGCTGGCTCGAATCCTTTTTAGGTATACATTTTCCAACTGCGTGGTAATCCCTTCTGGCGCGGTTGAAGCTGTTTTCGTTAGTTTGATTTGTGCTCATCCTGCCACTCCTTTCCGATATCCTCTCCGTAGACACCTGCCTCAAGATTAAGAGGTGCGCCCTCTTTCTTACTGTTTAAGAAATTTCTGATTGAGCGCAGCTGACTCTGATATCCTGTACAACGGCACAGATTTCCTGAAAGATATTCAAGAATTTCCTCATCAGTCGGATCAGGATTTTCTCTCAGAAGCGCCACAATATTTACAATATAACCCGGATTACAGAAGCCGCACTGATCCGCTCCCTGTGCAGCAAAAAATCCTGTAAACTGTTTAGCTTCCTCCTCAAGTCCCTCGAGGGTGTCCACCGCTCTGCCGTCTGCCCTGCCTATCGGCGTACTGCATGACAGCACTGGCTTTCCATCCAGAAGCACTGTACAAAGACCGCAGTTGCCTGACTCACAGCCTCTCTTCACCGAAAAGCAATTGTGCTTGCGGCAAAAGTCTAAAAGGACCATATCCTGGTCTACCGAGTCGGTTATCAACTTTCCATTTAATTTTATTTTAACATCCATATATATGAATTCCTTCCTACTTAATGCTCGTGCTTAATATCATCGCAGATGTCAAGCGACTGTGTGACAGCGCGGCGTGTAAGCACCCTGCAGATTATCTCTCTGTACTCAGCCCCTGCCCTTATATTGCTTCCAAAACGGATATGCTCTGCAACATATCCGGCAAATTTATCTATTTTGGCATTGCTTTCGGAGTTGTCTGTCAAAGCTGCATTACCGTCTGTCTTTGCATCTGCTAAACAATCGAGTATGCCCTCCTCATCCCACACAGGCTCTGCCATATATGGTGATGCTCCGATAACCGCCACATACCTGCCGCTTCTGTTTGCCACTGCACATGTGAGCACCGGAAAGTCTGTTGACTGGTTTCTCTGGCTTAAGTATACTACGCCCTTTGCATTTTTCGGTACTATTACTGACACAAGCACATCGCGCGTGGTTCTTGGAAGTGCCGCAAACTCATCCAAATCCATAATTCCCGCCTTGTGAAGCTGCACCTTTGCTCCCAGTGCCCTGAAAATCGTCATGACATCTGAAAATCCGAATCTGCCCCAGATGCTTCCTCCGACAGTTGCCACATTTCTAAATTGCACTCCGACAATGTGTCTGACCGACTCTGCGATTGCGCCGTGTGTATATGCATTCAGTGCTTCATGTGTCTCTATCTGCCTGAGTGTTGCATATGCACCGATTCTAAACTCGTTCTCATCCTCATCAATTTGGTCAAGTCCGAGATCGCACAGGTCAATTGCCGTGCCAAGCGTCTTATTTTTCATTTTGAGCCAGAGCATGCCGCCCAGCACAAAATTCGGTTTTTTCTGATAAAGCTCATAAGCTTCATCAAGGCTTTGCGCCCTCACATATTGATTGTAATAAAACATATTTTTCTCCTGTTATCCTGCTATATAGGTAACTATCAGTTACCTCATTTCGATTTCATACATCGCTTCCCACCTGATGTCATGCTCCTTCATAAAGGCTATGAGGCACTCCCTGTCAGAAAGCTCTGCTCTCCATGCCAGCCCGCAGCCCGCCGATATGACAGACGGAAGAGGAATCGTGCGTCCCGGAATACCACATGCCTTGCCCTTGATATCAAGCTTCAACGGTGCTGTGTTAGTCTCGAAGGTGATGATTAGCCGTTTTTTCTTTTCTCTTGCCAAATTTTTATCCATTACCTCACACCTTGTATAACTCTACGGACTTACAATAAGAGATGCCCCAGCCATCTTTTCTGCGATATCATACATGTTGGTCACCTCTCCGACTGCAAGCTTATCTGACAGCTCATAGTAGTTCAGGCATGTTCCGCAGGTAAAAATTTTCACCCCACGGCTCTTAAGCTCCTTTAAATCCTCAAGTGACTCTGAGCCCTCACAGGTCAGCTTCGCTCCTCCATTGTAGAAAAGCATGGTTTCAGGCGGGTTGTCCTGCTGCGAAAGTGCGTAGATGAAGCCCTTTATAAGTACCTTGCCAAGCTCCTCGCTGCCCTCTCCCATATATGAAGAGCGGATTACAACAACCCTGTTATCTGCGGCCGGCCTGCATGCATACTGTGAAGCCTCGTCTGTATCCGAAAGCTCATCGGCATTTACAGCTTCAATTGTCAGCTTTACGCTGTAGCTTCCGTCGTCGAGCTTACTGCTATCACAGCTATAGCCCTTCTGTGCAGCCATCTTTTTTAAATTTTCCACTGCAACTTCATTGTCCACAAGTGTCTCCACCGTATCCGGCTGTGTGAGAGCCTCTATCGCCTTCTTTGTCTTTACAACCGGGATCGGACATGTATCCCCTATTGCATTTACTGTTATCATATTTATAATCCTCCCTATGTTATTTCAACTCGTCAGCCCTCAGAATGCAGGGCATGCAGCCTGTCAGCAAATTTGCATAAGCTATGGCAGCTTAAAATCAGTTCACATATATCGGCACATCGCGACGCTTAACAAATCGTCCCACCTTTGCAGCCGGGAGCCCTGCGGCTTTAAGCTCATGCAAAAATGCATCTGCCTCAGAGGCTTTTACTGCAAACAGCAATCCTCCGGAGGTCTGCGGATCGAAAAGTACCTCCTCCATTGAAAAAGGTATATTTTTTGCAAAGCACACCTTATCACCTACATGGTTTCTGTTGCGCTGGGCCGCTGCCGTGAGGAAAAACTCATCTGCGCATCGCAGTGCTCCGGTAATGACCGGGATGGAAATCGAGTCGATAAGTGCTGTTATATCATCATTTAACATCTCACTCAGATGCCCTAAAAAGCTAAATCCCGTGACATCCGTGCATGCATGTATATCGAAAGCATGACTGATTTCGGATGCTGCCTTATTCAGTGTGGTCATAGAGCTTACCGCATCCTCAATTGCACCTAACGGAGCTTCCCCGACGCGGTTTGCGTTGCATACAAGCCCCACTCCGAGTTTCTTTGTAAGTATAAGCACATCTGACGGCTGCCCTGTATTGTTGCTGTAAATATGCTCCGGGTGGACCGTACCCATGACTGAAAGTCCGTATTTTACATCACTGTCTGCTATAGAATGACCGCCCGCAAGTGTGCCGCCGGCCTCTATCACCTTATCGGCACCGCCCTGCATTATTTTGCCAAGTATATTCAGATCCATTTTCTCAGGGAAACAGACGATGTTCAATGCGGTCTTTACTGTGCCGCCCATCGCATAGATATCACTGAGCGCATTTGCAGCCGCTATCTGTCCAAACGTATACGGATCATCAACCATCGGCGGAAAAAAATCAAGCGTCTGGACTACCGCCGTGTCATCTGAAATTTTGTACACTGCCGCATCATCACAGCTATCATATCCGATGAGCAGATTGCTGTCTTTTTCACCCCTTGGCAGCTTTGCTAAAACATGACTTAACAAATCCGGACCAAGCTTTGCGGTACAGCCACCGCCCTTGCAAAACACTATTTCCTGTGGCATTTTTGCTCCTTTCAATTGTTTAATACTATTTATCGCAATGCCGCAATCTGCATAAGCGCTTCAGCGGCCTCATTTATCTCATCAACTGTATTATAATATGAAAATGAGAATCTCACCATACCCTGATTTTGTGTTCCAAAGAATTTATGCATCAGCGGTGCGCAGTGTATGCCGCTCCTTGTTGCAATGCCATACTCATTCATAAGTATGTCTGACACCTCCGCCGAGTCCATATCAGCTATATTTACTGAAACAATCGCACAGTGCAGACCCTTGTCGGGCAGCATATCGAAATCTCCATATATCCTGATTCCGGGGATTGTCTTTATTTTTTCAATAAATGCCTGCATCAGCTCATGCTCTTTAGCGTATATATTGTCGAGGCCGATTTTCTCAAGCTCCATGACACCAGTTAAAAGCCCTGCGATTCCCGGACCGTTTAAGGTACCGGCCTCAAGTCTTGTCGGAAGCTCCATAGGCTGGTTCTCAAGAAAGCTGAGTACGCCGGTACCACCGCTCTTAAACGGCTTTATATCTGCTCTCTCTCCCACATAAAGTCCTCCGGTGCCCTGCGGTCCCATCAACCCCTTATGGCCTGTGAAGCAGAGCACATCAATATTCATTTCCCTAATATTTATAGGAAGTACACCGGCTGTCTGCGATGCATCGACTATAAATAAAAGGTTATGCTTTCGTGCGATTTGCCCTATCGACTTAATATCCACCACGTTGCCTGTGAGATTTGAAGCATGTGTGCATACGATAGCTTTTGTATCCGGACGGATTAAAGCCTCTATGTCCGATGGGGAAATTATCCCCCTTTTTATGCCTGCATCACTGCATGGTACAATATCCACACCCACGCCCCGCTCCCTTTGCATATAAAGAGGTCTGAGCACAGAATTATGCTCGAGCTGTGTTGTAATCACATGCTCCCCCGGCTCAAACAGTCCGTGGATTGCAATGTTTAGTGCCTCAGTGGCATTTGCCGTAAAAACGAGTCTGGCCGCATCATCTCCTCCGAAAAATTCTGTAAGACACATTCTGGCCTCATATATTTTCCTCGACGCATCAAGCGACGCATCCGATGCCCCGCGCCCGGAATTGCCGCAGTGCTTCATTGCATCAAGTACTGCATCATATACCGCATCCGGCTTTTTAATTGTTGTGGCAGCATTGTCCAGGTAAATCATAGTATGTCCTCATTTACTTCTCATCCAAGCAGATAAAAATTCTTTATATAAAGCTCATCATTTATATTTTTGCTAAGCATATTTGCTTCTGTATGCCTCGGAAGGCTTGCGTAAATTATTGAATCGTTATTTAATTTACACAATACTTCCCAGCTTTTCAGTTCTTCAATCATTTTATAATCTTTAATCCTGATTGTATTTTTATCAGCATATGCAAGTGCCGTTTTTGTTTTGCCTGCAGATATTATAATATCCTGTGGGAAAACACCTATGTGCGATATGCCGTCCATACTCATTGCAGTCTGTTCAAGCTGCTCATCAGTGACCTCAAATACGCTATCCCATTCCACAGCAAACAAATGATGCTTATCCTGCCATTTTACCTCTGATATATTGTTGCAGCCCACAAGCAGTGCCTGCTCCACAGACATAGGCCGCATAAAGAAATCTTTTTTGTCGCGGACTGTACTCAGTACACCGCTCTCCATGCTTCCGATACGCTCGGCCAGGCGATACACCTCATCGCGATTGTGTGACACAAAAACTACAGGATTGTGAAAATCTGTCAGCATCTCCATAAGCTCTGATTCCATGCTTCTTTTTACATGCTCATCCAGTGCCGAAAAAGGCTCATCGAGCAGTATACACTCCGGCTTAGCCGCAAGCATGCGAAGCATTGCCACGCGCTGCCTCTGACCACCGGAGAGATGATTGGGATATGTGTATGCCATGCCCTCAAGCCCATACCTCTTCAGCCAGCCCTTCACTTTTTCCTCGTTACGCTGACCCATTGCTATGCATATATTTTCCATCACAGTCATTGTCGGAAATAATGCGTAGTCCTGAAACAGATAGCCTACCCTGCGCTTACCCGGGTGCAGATTTATACGCTTTTTCGAATCATACAGCACACGGCCGTTTAATGATATAAAGCCTGAGTCCGGTGTCTCTATCCCTGCTATGCACTTTAATGTCATACTCTTTCCTGAGCCCGACATACCGATTACGGACACAACCTCGTCCGTAAGCTCCATGTCAACCGAGAGCATGAAATTATCCAACTGTTTTTTTATTTTTACTATGAGCGACATTATTTTTTCTCTTTCTCTTTATGCCCTTGCTTTTGCCGCATATCATATTTATCGATACAAGGCATGCAAACGAAATCGCTATGATTACTATGCACCAGAAGCCCGCTGTGGCATAGTCTCCACTTTGGACAACCATTGCTATCTGCTGTGATATGGTCGAGGTTTTTCCTGCTATATTTCCGGCAAGCATCGATGTGGCACCGTACTCACCGATAGCTCTGGCAAAGGCCAGTGTGACACCCGAAATAATGCCGGGCTTTGCCATCGGCAGACGTATCTTCCAGAAAATCTTCCACTCACTTATGCCGAGAGTGCGCGCCGCATATATGACATTTTCATCTATCTGCTCAAATGCCGCTCTCGCATTTCTGTACATGAGAGGGAGTGCAATGATGGTTGCTGCCACCACACAGCCAAGCCACGTGTGTACTACCTGTATCCCCATGCTATGGCTTAAAAAGCTTCCAAAAGGACGCCTTGTGCTGAAAATCCTTAAAAGAATGTATCCAGCCACGGTAGGCGGCAATACCATAGGAAGTGTCAGCAGTCCATCCCAGAATGCCCTCACTCTGCCCTTTGTATTTATGACAAGCTCAGCAAAAGCTATTCCTATAAAAAAAGAAAAAACTGACGCTACTATTCCTGTTTTTAATGTTACCCAAAGCGGTGAAAAATCAATCTGTCCCATTATTCATTTACCGAAAAATGATATTTCTCAAATACTGACATTGCCTCATCTGTCTGAAGGTATGCGATAAATTCCTTTGCTGCTTCAAGCTCATCTGATGTAGTGCTGTCTTCCTTTAAGGCTGCTATCGGATAGATGACATCGCCTGTTAAGCTGTTTGGAAGCTTTTCTATAATATCAAGCTGGTTCTCGTATCCGAATGTATCTGAGTAATAAACTGTTCCTATCTCATTTGCGCCCTCAGCTACGGCAGATGCAACCGCACCTACATTGGCACAGCTGTTTATTTCCAGACTATCAAGTGCCTTTGAGATATCAGAATCTGAAATAGCCTGTGGATTTGAAACATCACCTTCAACCATTTTTGAATTTACCAGTGCTGCTCTGGTGTACTGTCCTACAGGAACAGTTCCGTCAGCAAGTGCCATATTTTTAGCCTTTGAGATGTCTGCAAAGCCGGTAACTGCCGTGCCACTATTCTTATATGTAACAAGGCACACCTGATTATTTAATAGGTCAACACGAGTACCGTCCACCACGCTTCCTCCGTCGTAGCCATTCTGAAGCTCATCCATCTGTGCCACTCCTGCTGAGAAAAAGATGTTGCACTTCGCACCCTCTTTAATCTGTGCCATCAGAGTTCCGGAGCTGTCATAGTTGTTCCGGAAGTTTACATTTGGATGCGCCTTGGTGTAGGCTGCACAAATTTCATCCATAACACCGTTTAAGCTCTTTGCCGCAAAAACTGATAAATCGACATCTGCATCTGCTGTATCCTTTTTTCCACAGCCTGCAAAAAGTCCTGCTATAAGGATAAGTCCAAACGCAAGTCCTGCATATGCTGCAAATTTTCTCTTTAAGCCCTTGCGCACTTTTCTTGGTCCGTCAGTGCCTGTCGCTATTCTTAAGCTCATACTTTTAACCTCTCTTTTTATTTAGACAATATGCATGTGATTAATATGCATATTCAGCTTATCTTGATTTATTAATATATGATAATTTCATCATCCAATCTGCTCCAGCAGCACCGAAATACTGCCTCCGCACACCATGCCCTCTTTCTCGGCATCGTCAGTGTTCATGCTCACATCCATCAAACTGCATTTGAACTCCTGCTTGCGAAACAATCTCCTGCAATGGCTTATAACCTCTGCCTCCGCACAACCGCCGCCTATAGTTCCGATGATCCGATTGTCTGAGCTCACGAGCATCTGTGTTCCGACTCCGCGCGGTGCACTTCCATTCTTTTTTATGATGGTACACAGTATATACTTCTCATCTGATGCCTCAATAAGTGCATCAAGCACTTCGTTATCCACCTGTGTGCAGCTGGTACGCTCATTTTTGCACTTTACTATCTCACTTATCACCGAAAGCGCAATTTCCTCCGGTGTCTGTCCACCTATTGCAAGGCCTATCGGAGAATGTAATCCGGATATGTTTTCCTGTGAAAATCCCGCTTCTTCAAGGTCTTTTTTTACTATGGCAGCTCTTTTCTTTGAGCCCATCATCCCCACATAGGCGTATGGCTTTCTGAATATCTCTGTAAGACACTCCATATCAAAGCGATGGCCTCTTGTCATGCATACATAGTAATCATCCGTCTGTGGCTCTAGCCTGGCGAGAGTTTTTTTATAATCGCCGCAAATTACACAGTCTGCTCCTTGGCGCTTTGCATTATCGGCAAACAGAGGTCTGTCTTCTATCACCCATATGTCAAAGGCCAAAAGTGATGCCATGCGTACAAGTGCCGCCGATACATGACCTCCTCCACAGATTATGAGGCGTGGTCTGCTACCTATCTGCTGTTTAAACATCACAATGGAATTATCATTGTCATTTATTTCATCTTCCCATGCACTGCCTGATGCCACTCTTATTCTGCCATCTATATAAAGCGCCTTTTCACCGGCATGTGCTCCTTCTATGACTGTCAACAGCTCACAGCGGCTGTCCGCCGGTCTGTCCTTTATCGAAGCATATATGTTTGCCGGAATCAGCTTCACCTCGTCCCCGGTATGAATCTGACCGCCTCTTATGACTACTGCAAACACGCCCTCCTTTGGCATAATGCACTCGCCCATCCTCTTGTAGATAGCACAATGCGAATGACACTGCTTGCCTATCTGCGTCATCTCCAGAATAGCATCTCCTATGCAAAAGCGTGTTCCAAGCGGTAAATTCTTGAAATCAAATCCTGATATAACTAAATTTTCGCCAAATGCGCCGTTGTCTATCTGCGCTCCTCTTGCCCTGAAGGCATCTATTTTCTCCGCGGAAAGCAGGCTGACCTGCCTGTGCCACTTTCCGGCATGTGCATCTCCCATGATGCCATAGTCTGCAACAAGCTCCGCCTGTGGCACCTCTCTCTTTTCAGTTCCTCTCTCTTTGCTTATATTGATTGCAAGAAGCTTTCCCATGATTTGCTATCAGCCTCCTATCCGGCTCATATTTCTTGCTGCATTTACTTCCACAGCTTTCAGCTCTGTAGCCTTTGTCTCCACAGTCTTTGTCTCTGTAGTTTTTGTATATGTCACTGCATTATCATTAAAATTGTGACACCCTGGCTTTGCCTTTATGGCAGCCTTTAATGCCTGAACTATTACAAAATCTTTTTCCAAATCATCTGTAAATTCGCACGAATCAGGTACTAAATCCATCGTCACGCTGCTTCCCAGGCATGGCATAAGCCTGCCGTCAGCCGTAACACGTATGCGGTTGCAGGTATCGCAGAACTTCCCATGGATTGCCTGAATCAGCCCTACTCTGATATCAAGTCCATGAAAACTGTAATACTCTGCCGGACCGTTATCCGCATTATTATATCCTGAATTAATTTCTTTTCTATTTTCAGTATCTATATGGCAAGGAGTTCCATATACTTCTAAAAGTGCACCAATAACCTTCTCATACGGCTCGACTCCATTTGTATGCCCTTCACCTACCGGCATCATCTCTATAAAACGGATATCTGTGCCTTTTTTTGAAGCATACCGTGTGAGAGCCACCACATCTGTCTGCGGTGTGAGCACCACATTGATTTTCACTCTTATTCCACACTCTATGGCGGCATCGATTCCATGCTCCACTTTATGAAGCAGCGGTTTTTTTGTGATATGTTCATATTCTGACGCATCTATCGTGTCCAGGCTCACATTTATACTGTCTATGCCGGCTTCCTTAAGCTGCTTTGCATGCTGCGCAAGCAGTACTGCGTTTGTGGTGAGCGATACACTCCTGACACCGGGTATCTTTTTGATTTGTGAAACCATCTCATCAATCTGCGGATGCAAAAGCGGCTCACCGCCTGTCAGACGAAAATGCGTGATTCCAAGCCTTGTGGCTGCGCGGACTATGCAAAGCACCTTTTTTACGCTAAGTATATTTATTGCCTGACACTTTTTATTATTGTCCTGTGGGTTGCAATAATAACAGTTCAGATTACAGCTATCTATCACCGATATGCGCATGTAGTCAATCTCTCTGCCAAATCTATCGCGCATATTAAAAGCCCTTCCCGAAACCGCAGTTAGGAAACGTGCAGACATCACAATTCAGGCAGAGTCCGCCTTCTCCAAGTCCGGCAAGCTCATCTGCCAAAATCATATCACACGCCATAAGCCTCGGCAATACAATATCAAATATCGTGCGCTTGTTGTACATGGCGCAGCCAGGCAGTCCACATATCGGCACCAGCCTGTCACCTGCATCATAGTACGACAACAAAAACATGGCTCCCGGCAGCACCGGTGAACCGTACGACACAATCCGCGCGCCTGTATTTTTTATGGCAAGCGGTGTTTTATCATCAGGATCCACGCTCATTCCTCCTGTGCAGAATACAATCTCCGCTCCTGCCTCTATTGCACGTAAGCATCCGTCTGTTATTTTTTGGTCATCATCATCAAACACCTCATGAAACATCATCTGTGCACCAAACTCTGCTATTTTTTTCTCGATGACAGGGGTAAACGCATCCTGTATCCTTCCATGGTACACTTCGTTTCCGGTTGTGATTATTGCTGCTTTTCTGACCACAAACGGCTTTATATCAAGAATCGGTCCGTCATCGCATATGTGCGAAGCCACCTCTAGCTTATCCTTTTTTATGACAAGCGGTATGATTCTTGTTCCGGCGAGCTTATCCCCCTTTTTCACAGTGGTATTGCCGTGCCTTGTTGCTATCATCATTTCACCAAAGGAGTTGACCTTTTTCAGCTTTTCGCTGTCCACCTTAAGCAGTCCGTCACAGTCAGCAATCACCTCTATCTTGCCTTCCTTTACAGGGGATGGATGCATTTTACTTGCGGTGCCACCAAAAGCGCCGGATTCTGCGGCTTCACAATGACGTTCGCCGTCGGTCTCATTGCTATTTGTGCCACATGCGCTCATACGATAAAGCACCTCTGCTGCCTCATTTTCGTGCATCATGGTCTCATCATTTTCCCATATATATATGGTGTCTTTTCCAACGCTAAGCAGCACCGGTATATCCTCTTTTGTTATAATATGTCCCTTGCGAAAAACCGCATCCTTTTTCACACCGGGGATAATCTGTGTGATATCGTGGCAGAGCACCTGTCCGACTGCCTCCGTTGTCTTCATAAGCTTCATATAATCCCACACTCCAAATATTATTTTTGTAAATAGTTACTGTCCTAAACCATACCCCGTGCATTTCTGTCACCGGCCGCATTCACTGTCATACTGCAGTAAAATATCAAGCCCATGCTCTATATTTCCCATCAGAAAATCCATGCTCTCCGACACTGCCTTCACACTGCCGGGCAGATTGACTATCAGTGTGTTTTTCCTGATAACTGAAGCTCCTCTGCCAAGCATGGCTCGAGGTGTAAGACTCATGCTGTACGCTCTCAGTGCCTCAGCGATACCCGGTGCATTACGCTCTGCAATATCCATTGTAGCTTCCGGTGTGATATCTCTCGGTGAAAAACCGGTACCTCCGGTTGTAAGCACCAGATTGCATTTCACATCATCACACAGCCTGACAAGCTCGTCTGCAATCTGTTCCCTCTCATCCGGTATGATTTTATATGAAACCACATCATACTTATCTTTGGGAAGCAATTCCTTTATTTTCGGACCGCTTTTATCCTCTCTTTGGCCCGCTGCGCCTTTATCGCTTATGGTTATAATCCCTAAAGTATACATTACATCTCCCTGTTATCCTTGATTAATTGTGTATTTTTAACTTCTCAGCATTTTAAATGGGCTGTAATCGTTGCCGGTCACATTGTTAGTTGTGAACAGTAACGTAGTGTCCGCTCTTGCCACCGGATTTTTCCAGCAGATGTATCTGCCCGATTTCCATGCCACGGTCCAATGCCTTACACATATCATATATGGTAAGAAGTGCCACACTGACCCCTGTCATGGCCTCCATCTCTACACCGGTTTTGCCCACACAGGCTGTCGTGCAGATTGCCGTGATACTGCTGTTTTTTTCATCCAGTTCAAACTCAACATCGCACTTTGTCATGGCAATAGCATGACAGAGCGGAATGAGCATGGAATTGTTCTTTGCGCCCATGATTCCCGCAATTCTCGCCACTGCCAGCACATCGCCCTTTTTAGCTGTGCCCGTAGATACCGCCCTGTATACGGCGCCATTTACCTTTATCGTGCCACAGGCTTTTGCCACGCGGTATGTGTCATCCTTTGCATGCACATCCACCATGTGAGCTTCCCCTGCCTCATTAAAATGTGTGAGCTTTCCTTTATTTTGTTCCTGATTATTGATATCTAATTCGTTTTCCTGCGTCAATCTATTTATCCTCACTGTAACTATTCAGAACCACTGAAAACACCTTAATAGTTACCCTCATTTATTATTTAATAAATCTTTACGCCATGCTCAAATGCCGATACCGCCTCAAGCACACTGCCTGCTATACTTCTTGCCTTGTCAGAGATTGTAAAGCAGTTTGTTAGCTCACTCTCGCGCGGGTCGATATCCGCTATCTTGAAGCCTTTCCTGAAATAATATCCCTCACGGATAAGGCCTCGTATGATGCCTGTAATTGTAGCATTTACCGGAACATATTCAGACAATGCATTGTCATAGCTTTCTTTATCCGGATATATCCGCGCTATCTCATCGCCTTTTTGCACGATGTCTCCGATTTTTCTGACATCATGAATATATCCTGCTGCCGGAGCGTGAATCACACGCTCACTTGTAAAGCCGGCGATATTTCCCGGAACACCTGTGTTGGGCTGTGCCATGCCATCTGTAATGATGCGCGCCAGATTGTGCCCACGCATGGACTCAATCACCAGATGCACGTCTTGCCCTGCCGTAAAGCCCGGGCCTACTCCTAGCACAAGCGGGGCCATATTGATTGTGGTACCCAGATTTTTCTTTGCTATTATGGCATCTACCACAATATCCGGCTTCAAAAGTGCAATTGACTCACCCTTTGGGTCTATAAGAAGCGGGACCTCTCCGGCTTCAAGCACAGCTTCGATGGCTGAACTATCCCACTTTTCTGATGCAATATGAGCTGCCGGTGTGTCACTTATCCCTGAATATGTCTCTGCATCAGCCAAGGCAGGAACAAGTCTGGCTGTCACACCCTCTACAGCTGCGCTCCCATCATACACTGCTTCACAAAAGGACACCTGGCGCCGTATGGCAGCCGGATAGTCTGTCTCAAGCGCTATCACCCTATGCCCTGCCCGGTGCAGTCTGTGGATGATGCCGGTCGCAAGATCTCCTGCACCGCGGCATATTATTAACAAATTTTTCTTTATTATCTGATTATTGCTCTGATTCATGCTCATCTGATTAATTCCCCTGTTACCTTATTATTTCCATATTTGCAACTATTCAGAACCACCCACGCTCATTCGCAAAAACGCACGATACTCGTCCTTCAAATCCGCTATCGCGAAGCTTTCTGACATAGACCTGCCGCAGCGTATCTATAACCGAATCATCAACCACTGCATCCGCTACCGTTCCAAGATCCTTTTGCATAAGCTCATATCGAAATACAACATCCTTACATGACCTGCCCTTTTCCCATGTGCCAAGCACTATGATAACATCTGTGGTACCCGGATATATGACCGGCTCATCCGCTGCCGGATATTTGAGGGAATGGTGCTTTGCCCCATCTGCTTCGATTATAACATAATCTAACGCCTGTGGCATGTCTTTAATCAGTTTATCGAGCAAATCATACGGCAGTCCGCACATCTTTGACTTTGACTGTTCTGATATTTTCTGCCCCGCCATACAATATCCATCTTTTATTATTTTATCCCTTAACGCAAAAAAATCGCAGGATAGGTCAGTGTCAGCTTCGACATACATGTGCGTTGTTGTTGTGACAAGCACACCTTTTCCACTCCTGTGATATTCCCTTGCAAGCTTATGAACGAGTGTGGTCTTGCCACCTGCGCCCACTATTGAAATCACTTTTTCCATATATTTCCATACTTTCCCACAAACAATAAAGCCGCCGGTGTACTTAATGCACCGGACGGCTTCAAAATCCTAAGCGTTAGTCATCCACACGCTTCACATCGTCTTTCTCGTCCATATCCCACATATATGGCGCGTTCTTTGACTTCTTCGGCAAAATAATATTGAGAAGAATAGCGCAAAGTGAGCAAGGCACGATACCTGAACCACCAAATATAAGCTGTACATAGTATGGCAGATGTGATGTAGCACCGGTTGTAGCGCCAAGTCCGTAGCCTAAACCGATTGCTACTGAGATAATTGTAATCTCACGGCTGCCGATTGGCTCCTTTGTGATGAGCTCAATTCCCGAAATCAGGATAGAAGCAAACATCATAACAGCAGCTCCGCCGAGCACTGACTGAGGCATGATTGACATGAGAGCACCAATCTTTGGGCAGAAGCCGCAAATAACGAGGAATATAGCTCCCATTGAAATAGCAAATCTATTGACAACCTTTGTCATTGAAACAAGACCTACATTCTGTGAGAATGAGGTATTTGGCAGTACTCCGAAAAGCGCTGCAAATGATGAACCAAGACCATCACAGATAACACCGCCTGAAAGCTCTGAATCTGTAGCTTCTCTGTCCATTCCACCCTCCACACAGGCTGAAATATCGCCAACTGTCTCGATTGCAGTAACGATAAACATGATGCCGATTGGGATGATTGCATTGGCATGGAAGGAAATTCCCACATCTGACAGCTTTCCAAATCCTATAAAGCTTGGAACTGCTATCCATGCCGCATTTTTAACCTCATCAAAATTTACAACCCATGAGTATGTGTATTTAACACCGTCAGCGGTCACACCTGTGTGTGACATGGTAAGTGTCATAATGATTGCTACAACATATCCTGCCAGGATACCAAAAAGGATGGCAGATGATGAAAAAATACTGCGCGATGGTGCAAAATGCTTAAGAAGCACGATTACTATAAGTACAACCATTCCAATAAAAAGGTTTGGCAGTGAGCCGTAATCATTTTTGCCTGTTCCACCACAGAAGTAGTTGATTCCCACTCCAAGGAGTGAAAGTCCGATTGCTATAACAACTGAGCCTGTAACGATTGCCGGGAAAAACTTGCGCAAAGGCTTTAAGAAGGCTCCGAGTATGCCCTCGAAGATACCTCCTACAAGGCAGGCTCCCATAATAGCTCCATATGCTATAACTCCGCCGCCACACGCTGCAACTGTATTATTTAATACTCCAAGAAAGCCCGAAGAGGTTCCCATAACGATAGGTACCTTTCCGCCGACAGGTCCGATGGAAAACATCTGTACTAATGTTACAATACCTGCGATAATCATTGCATTCTGTAAGAGAGCTGTTCTAAGCTCCGCAAAGCCAGCGTCCGCTGTGAGCCCGCATGCTCCCATAACAATGATAAGAGGTGTAAGGTTTCCGATGAACATAGCCATAACATGCTGCAGTCCAAGCGGAATAGCCTGAGACAGAGGTATTCTGCCCTCAAACTGGTAAGGTGAAGAGTTCGTTGTCTTTTTCATTGGTTCCTCCAAATAATTATACTCTTAATTTAATAAAAAATTTACAAAATTATTTTACGAGCATAAGGCTATGTGGTCAATTTAGTATTACTTATAATATAATATCTATTTACTTATAAATAAATGCTATTGAAATTAGTTTCTGACAGCAACAGGGCACACCACAACCGGTATGCCCTATCTATTACAAACGATATAACTATTCAGAATAATCTAAATTTATTCAACCCTAAGCAGCTCGCAGTTTCCCTGCATATCCTTCCAGAAATCCTTTATAGGTGTGCCGCGAAACTGATTGACTATGCTGCAGTTCATTGCACCGTGTCCCACGACAAGCACATTTTTGCCTGCCTCAAGCTGCGGTCTCAGCACCTGCTCTATAAACTCGCCTGTTCTGTGATATAGCTCCTCAAAGCTCTCTGCGCCGTCCTTTGCCACATATTTTTCCGGCTCCTCAAAGAGCAGGTAGACAGGGCATTCGGGCTTTTGCCTGATATTCTTCACTCCCTCATAATCACCGAAGCACATCTCGTGAAGCCTGTTGTCAGTGATAATCTCTACTGCTGGATTTCTGTCTGCAAGAAAAATCCTTGCCGTCTCCTGTGCTCTCTTAAGTGGGGAGCAGTAGCATATGTCAAAATCTATATCCTTATATTTTTCTGCGGCATCGTAAGCCATCTGCCTGCCGGTTTCGTTGAGTGGGATATCCACCTCACCCTGCAGTCTGTGCTCCTCATTCCAATCTGTTCTTCCATGTCGCAAAATATAAAACATAATTAATCCTCGATTTCTCCATTTCTATGTCGCTCGAAGAAATGCCTTGTCTCCTTAACAACAACACCACTAAGAGCAAACAGTGCTATCATATTTGGCAGAGCCATGAGACCGTTGAAGATATCAGCGATAGTCCACACCGCACTTACAGTCATATAAGGTCCGATGAAAACTGCAAGTATATATATCCAGCGATAAACCTTTACATATTTCATCCTTCCGCCACTCAAATACTCTAAGCACCGCTCACTATAATAATCCCAACCGAGTATAGTTGTAAAGGCAAAAAATACAAGACACAGCATAAGTACAAATGCTGATAACTCTTTCGGTAAAGGAAGACCATTCTGGAATGCGTATGTAGTAACCTGCACGCCCTCGAGTCCGTCAACCTGCCATGCGCCTGTGAGCACGATGGAAAGTCCTGTAAGTGTACATATAACTATTGTATCAATGAAGGTTCCTGTCATGCTGACAAGTCCCTGACGTACAGGCTCCTTTGTCTGGGCTGCTGCCGCTGCAATCGGAGCACTACCAAGTCCTGCCTCGTTTGAAAAGATTCCTCTGGCAACACCCTTTTGCATTGCAACAAGAAAGCTTCCCACGGCACCGC
>ENA-ORND01000553-ORND01000553.1-human-gut-metagenome-genome-assembly--contig:-NODE-553-length-32069-cov-3.054320_pt1 | contig 32069 bp, 22 predicted proteins | sample MGYA00242111_ERZ509014 | MGnify/ENA primary metagenome ERZ509014 (study PRJEB26280, sample SAMEA2338694) | human gut metagenome | biome: human gut; feature: human-associated habitat; material: faeces... | reverse complement strand
TGCTGTGCACCAGCAACTGCCGCAAGCTGGGCCACGAGGACTTCCGCAGGATGGTGGCCCGTGCCGTTCCCGGTTTCCGCCTGACCCATGACCCCATGCCCCCGGATTTCTCCGGGGAGGATTATTTGAAAAGACTGTGGGTAGACTGGAAATGAATATTTTATGAAAAATTTTCCTCTCCATCGCTGACGCATTTTATCCTTTTGAAAACTCTTCCGGTCTGGTAGAAAACCGCCCAATTGCTTTTTCTATGAAAAAACTAGCCTATGTTGCTGGACTCTTCGCTCTCACATGTTCCCCTTTGCTTGCCGCCCTTTATGAGGGACTGGAGGTGGGAATGGACAAGGACCAGGTGCTGAAAACCCTGAGGCGGAGCAAGCAGCTTGAAGGGCCGCCCACGGACGCCCTCCTTTCACGTACCGGGCTCAACGGCGTGTTTAAAACCAGGCAGTCCATAGGCGGCCAGACTTTTTCCCTGAACTTTGACTATGACCCCTCCGGCGGCTTGAGGGCCGTTGTCCTCTACTCCCGGAGCAAATACCGCGGTTCCGAATATGAGACCAGGCTGAAATCCGCCTATAAGGCTCTTCTGGTGGGCCTGACAGAACAATTCGGGGAACCGGCGAACATGCCGGAGTGGGTGGCCAGGGAATCCCTTCAGGAAGGCCGCATCCAGTACATGCACATGTGGAAGGTCTCTCCCGGCGTTTTTCTGATGTCCGGACTGGGCAACATGGGAGCCATGGAGGGTTACTTCCCCCTGTTCCGTTTTTCCGGTCCGTCCGGCATGCCTCCCAAGTCCAAAAGGGACAGGGAGGAACTGAAAAGGGAATGGGCGGCTATTCCGGAATTCCCAGGCTTGAAGGAGGCTGAACTCCATATTTCCGACGCCGTGCGCGCCATGGGTTCCAAAAAATATGAAGATGCCTTTGAATGCTTCCAGCAGGCGGCGGAGCTGGGCTGCCCCCGTGGCTACTGGGGCATGGCGTTCCTGTATGACCAGGGCAAATACGGCGTGAAGAGGGATAAGAAAAAAGCGGAGGAAATGCACCGCAAGGCCGGAGCTGCCGGCTATGCCCCTTCCGCTTCCAGATTCGGAGCCGCGTGGCCGGACGCGGCGCGGGTTCTGGGCCTTACCGCTGCGGAAGCCAGGGAACAGTCCCGCACGCGCCGCCGGGCGGCTGCGGAAGGCTATGCCTCGGAGCAATACAACCTGGGCGTGATGTATCAGACCGGTTTCGGCCTGCCCAAGGACATGGCCAAAGCCCGGGAATGGTTCCAGAAAGCGGCGGACCAGGGCGACGTGCAGGCCAAAAGCATCCTGAAAAAACTCCGGTAACCCTTTTTCCAATCCATGACCATCATGAGCTTATACGCACAACAACTCGTTCGCTACCCTGAACTGGGCATTTCCCTTGATTTTTCAAAACTTCCGCTGGACGACGCATTCCTGTCTTCCATGCAGGGACGGATAGACAGGGCGTTTGCCGACATGAAGGCGCTGGAATCCGGCGCCATCGCCAATCCGGATGAAAAACGCATGGTGGGGCACTACTGGCTGCGCAACTCCTCCCTGGCTCCCACGCCGGAGTTGAAAGCCGCCATTGACGGCCCCCTGGCGGACGTCAAAGCCTTCGGACGGGACGTTCTGGACGGCAAAATAACGCCTCCCCGCGCGGAACAATACTCCGCCGCCCTCGTCATCGGCATCGGCGGTTCCGCTCTTGGCCCGGAGCTGGTGGCGGATGCCATCCCGGCGGCAGGGCTGGACATGTTCTTTCTGGACAACACGGATCCGGACGGCATGTACCGGGTGCTGGAATCCCTCCCTCTGGAAGAAACGCTTGTCATTGTCATTTCCAAATCCGGCGGCACGCCGGAAACCCGCAACGGCATGCTGGTGGCCCAGGATTTCTTCAGGAAGAACGGGCTGGAATTCGCACCCCAGGCGGTCGCCGTCACGGGAACGGGTTCCCGGCTGGACAAAACGGCTGAGGCGGAAGGCTGGCTCAGGCGTTTCCCGATGGAAGACTGGGTGGGCGGCCGCACCTCCGTCATGTCCGTGGTGGGGCTGGTTCCCGCCGTGCTTCAGGGCGTGAACGTGGATGACCTGCTGGAAGGCGCGCGCCTGATGGACGAAAAGACCCGCCGGGACTGCGTGAAATGCAACGCCTCCATGAAACTGGCGCTGGCCTGGTACAAGGCCACCGGCGGCAAGGGGGAAAAGGATATGGTGGTTCTCCCTTATAAGGATGCCCTGGTGCTCTTCTCCAAATACCTCCAGCAGCTCATTATGGAATCCCTCGGCAAGCGGCTGGACCTGGAGGGCAACGAAGTCTGCCAGGGCATTTCCGTGTACGGCAACAAGGGCTCCACGGACCAGCATGCCTATGTGCAGCAGCTCCGTGACGGCGTGAACAACTTCTTCGCCACCTTCATTGAAGTGCGCGAATGTTCCGCGGATGCGGTGGAAGTGGAGGCGGGCGCCACCTGCGGAGACTTCCTCCAGGGCTTCCTGCGCGGCACCCGCCAGGCGCTGGCGGAATCCGGCCGTTCCTCCATCACCATTTCCATTCCGGAGGTGAACGCCAAAACGCTCGGCATGCTGATTGCCCTGTTTGAGCGCGCTGTTTCCTTCTATGCTTCCCTGGTTAACATCAACGCCTACCACCAGCCCGGCGTGGAAGCCGGCAAAAAAGCGGCGGGTTCCTTCCTGGCCCTGCTGGGCAGGGTAAGGGGGGCTCTGGGAACCGCCCCGGAAACCGCCGCCCAGATGGCTGCCCGGCTGGATGCGGACCAGGAAGCCGTGTACCATTGCCTTGTGCATATAGCTTCCGGTGATTCCTCCGTCAAGTGGGTTCAGGCTGACTGTGCGGATGAAGACACCTTCTGCAAGGCATAAAAAACAGGACATATTATTTCCGGCGGACGCTTATCCGGTTGATAAGCGTCCGTTTTTCTTTTCCGGACAGCCATGAAAAGAAACTCGTTGCGCTTTTCTTCCCAGGTAATTCCGGGGCCGCCGGAAAACAGGAAGCGGCGTTGCCCGGAGGAAGAGCGGCTCCGGACGGGACAGGCTGGAAAAGCAGGGTTTTGGCATGCATTCTTTTCCCCAAAAACTCTGAAAAATATTTTTGTTTTCCGTACAATTTCGGATTGACAAAGCAAGGGGCCGAAGGCATCCTTATTCGACCCTAACTCGCTATTGGGTCTTTTGTTGGCTCCTTTGGTCGATGTTTGGGCAGAATCATTAATTCGACTACAATAATCGATATGTCCACCAATTCCTGCGCGTGCAGCGCATCTACTGACAAATTCGTCTATTCTTTCGGCGGAGGGTCCGCCGACGGCAATGGCAGCATGAAAAATCTTTTGGGCGGCAAGGGCGCCAACCTTGCGGAAATGGCCCGCATCGGCCTTCCTGTCCCTCCCGGATTCACCATCACTACGGAAGTTTGCACTTACTACTACGATCACGGCTGCACTTATCCCGCCCAGCTTGACGCGCAGGTCAAGGAAGGCATTGCCAAAATGGAACAGATCCTGGGACGCAAGTTCGGCGATACGGAAGCTATGCCCCTGCTGGTGGCCGTGCGTTCCGGCGCCCGTGAATCCATGCCCGGCATGATGGACACGATTTTGAACCTTGGCCTGAATGAAAAATCCGTGGAAGCCATGGTGAAGGCTACGAACAACCCCCGCTTCGCCTGGGACTGCTACCGCCGCTTCGTGCAGATGTACGGCGACGTGGTGCTGGGTGTGCAGAAAACCCCGGATGAAGACCACGAACCCTTTGAAACCGCCATCGCCGCCATCAAGAAAGAACGCTTCGGCAGCGAGGACGTGGAAGACACCAAGCTCTCCGCCGATGACCTGAAGGAACTTGTCTCCCGCTTCAAGGCCCTGGTGCTGGAACGCACCGGCCATGAATTCCCGGAATGCCCCTGGGAACAGCTTCAGGGAGCCATTGGCGCCGTGTTCGGTTCCTGGAACAATGACCGCGCCATCGTGTACCGCCAGAAATACGGCATTCCGTCCGAATGGGGAACCGCCGTCAACGTGCAGGCCATGGTCTTCGGCAACACGGGTGAGGAATCCGGTTCCGGCGTGGCGTTCACCCGCAACCCCGCCTCCGGCGAAAACGAATTCTATGGCGAATTCCTGATGAACGCCCAGGGTGAAGACGTCGTGGCCGGCGTGCGTACGCCCGCCCCCGTTGCTGCCCTTCATGAAGTGATGCCCGCCGCCTTCAATGAACTGGTGCGCATTCGCGAAGTGCTGGAAAACCACTTCCATGACATGCAGGACTTTGAATTCACCATTCAGGACCGCACCGTTTACATGCTCCAGACCCGCAACGGAAAGCGCACCGGCGTGGCCGCTTTCCGCATTGCCTGTGAAATGGTGGAACAGGGCCTGATTGACTGGAAAACCGCCGTGCGCCGCATTCCTGCGGACCAGGTGGACCAGCTGCTGACCCCCATCTTTGACCGTGAAGCCATCAAGAGTGCCAAGGTTCTGACCCGCGGTCTTCCCGCCGGGCCCGGCGCCGCCACCGGACGCATCTACCTGAACGCGGAACGCTGTGTGGAAGCTGCGGACAGAGGTGAAAAGGTTCTGCTGGTCCGTCTGGAAACCTCTCCGGAAGACCTGCGCGGCATGATTGCCGCTGAAGGCATCCTGACCGCCCGCGGCGGCGTTTCCTCCCATGCCGCCCTCGTTGCCCGCCAGATGGGCAAAGTCTGCGTTTGCGGCGCGGATGAAATCATTGTGGACTACAACAACCGCACCGTTTCCGTTGGCGACGTAACCATCAGCGAAGGTGACTACCTCTCCATTGACGGAACGAGCGGCCTGGTATACGCCGGCAAGGTGGAAACTTCCCCCTCTGAAATCATCCAGGTCCTGATTTCCAAGACCATGAAGCCGGAAGACAGCCGCACCTACCAGAACTTCGCCAAGCTCATGCAGTGGTGCGACGACTGCACCAAAATGAAAGTGCGCACCAATGCGGACTCTCCCAAGCAGACGGAAACCGCCATCGCCTTCGGCGCCACCGGCATCGGCCTCTGCCGCACGGAACACATGTTCTTTGAAGGGGACCGGATCGACTTCGTCCGTGAAATGATCCTCTCCACCAAGAAGAGCGACCGCGTAGCCGCCGTTTCCAAGCTCCTCCCCTACCAGAAGGGGGACTTCAAGGGCATCTTCAAGGCGCTCAAGGGCCTGCCGGGCACCATCCGCCTTCTGGACCCGCCCCTGCACGAATTCCTTCCCCAGACGAAGGAACAGCAGCTTGACCTGGCCCAGAAAATCGGCATGCCTGTGGAAGTCATCATGCGCCGCGTGTCCGAACTCCATGAGTTCAACCCGATGCTCGGCCACCGCGGCTGCCGTCTCGGCATCGCCTATCCGGAAATCACGGAAATGCAGGCCCGCGCCATCTTTGAAGCCGCTGTGGAAGTCTCCCAGGAAGAAGGTTTTGCCGTGGTGCCTGAAATCATGGTTCCCCTGGTGGCCTTCAAGAAGGAACTGGACATCCAGAAAGCCATCATTGACAAGGTGGCCCAGCAGGTATTTGAGGAAAAAGGCGTCAAAGTGGACTACCTCGTCGGCACCATGATTGAAATCCCGCGCGCTGCCGTCACGGCTGACGAAATCGCGGAAACCGCCCAGTTCTTCTCCTTCGGCACCAATGACCTGACCCAGACGGGCCTGGGCATGAGCCGCGACGATTCCGGCTCCTTCCTGCCGCAGTACCAGGAACTGGAAATCATCAAGAAGAACGTCTTCGCTTCCATTGACCAGAACGGCGTCGGCAAGCTGATGAAGATTGCCGTGGAACTCGGCCGCTCCACCCGCCCGGACATCAAACTGGGCATCTGCGGCGAACACGGCGGCGACCCCGCTTCCGTCAAGTTCTGCAACACGCTGGGCCTGACTTATGTGAGTTGCTCGCCCTACCGCGTCCCGACCGCCCGTCTGGCCGCAGCCCAGGCTGCTCTGGAACAGGAATAAACCTTTTTGTTAAGGGTTAATAGACAAGCCCGTGGTTCTTCGGAACCACGGGCTTTTTTAGCGGATAGAACGGTCTTGTCAGATATGGCTTGAACCTTGCGGGCCAAACTGCTCCATGCGTTTGGTTTGGGCATATTTGCAGGGCTTCCGCCTTGCTGCAAAAAATCATGTTAATGGCATCATGGGCCGAAGCTCTCCTGGCGGAAGAGGAAGTGCATCTTTCCCAAAATGCTCCGCAGTCTTTCCCGGAGTGCCGTTGATGTCGATTCCGGAGTTTTTTATGCCGGAGCCATGCTTCCTGAACGTTTGGTCGTAAGGGGTGGCATGGGGGGACAAGTATTGATGGCAAAGCCCGAAGAAAAATCATCAACAGGTTATGAAATCCGGTGCGCTGCCGGATCTACCATAATTGGGAATCAATCTCATGACCGTTTACACCGGACAGTAAAATATAGTTTATTGTTCCTCCAGCGCCCTCTTCAGAAGCTTCCGGTATTCCCTGGCCGGCACTTCATAGGTTCCGAATTTCAGCAGATGCGGCGTTGTCCACTGGGTATCCAGAAAAAGGAACCGATGCGCCCGCAGGTATTGCACCAGGGCCACCAGGGCGATCTTGCTGGCGTCCGTTTTCCGGTGAAACATGCTTTCCCCGAAAAAAGCCTTCCCCAGGGCTACTCCGTACAGGCCTCCCTGCAGCCCTTCCTCGTCCCAGCATTCCACACTGTGGGCGAAGCCCATCTCGTGAAGCTTGCCATATGCTTCTTCAATCTGTCCGTCTATCCATTGTTCTTCCGGCTGGTCCGTCCGGGCGCAGGCATGGACCACCTCCGGAAAAGCGGTATCCATCCGGAGTTCAAAGGGTTTTTTATTCAAAGCCCGTTTGAGGCCGTGGGGGATGTGGAAGCGGTCGTCCAGCGGAATCAGGGCGCGCGGGTCCGGTTCGTAAAAGGAGATTTCTCCCGTTTCCGGGTCCGCCATGGGAAAACACCCCTGGCAATAGGCGGAGAGGACAAGTTCCGGCGTCAATCTGTCATTCATCTGATATGGTCCAGCAGTTTGCCGAGGGCGGGGGAGTTCAGTGCCTTGCGGTCCGGAGAGGCCATGGGCAGCCCGTGGATTTTGTCCAGCGGCACGAATTCCTCTCCTTCCCTGAGGAAAGGCGTATCCGTCACATGGTGGATGTAGCGGGTCACCCTGTAGCGGGTAATGCTGTAGGTTTGTTTCAGGACATGGGGCAAGGAAAGGGTGTGCTCGTCCTCCCTCTGGGGGAAGCGGTACATGCCGGCATGGCGCTTGCCTTCCGGACATTTGGCCAGCAGGACGGATTTGCCGCGGATGTAAAGAATATCGTGGTGTTCCACCCAGGTGACTTGAGGCTTGGGATTTTTGACGGGAAGCGTTTCCGGCCGTTCCGCAGAGCAGAAGGGGCGCACGGGGCACAGCAGGCAGTCCGGAGAACTGATGCTGCAGCAGGTTTGCCCCAGTTCCATGATGGCTGAATTGAATTCACGGGCATGTTCCGGATCCACCAAGTTTTCCGCGCGGCTCCACAGGTATTTCTGGCCTTCCGTGGAATTCACGGGGACGGAATAATTGTCAATGCGGGCCAGGACGCGCGCGACATTGGCGTCTACAATGGGAGCCGCCTTGTTGAAGGCGAAGGAGAGGAGCGCTCCCGACGTGTAGGGGCCGATGCCCGGCAGGCGTTTCAGCCCTTCCGCATTGTCCGGGAACCGCCCTCCGAATTCGTTGACGATTTCTCTGGCGATGGCCTGGAGGGAACGCACGCGGCGGTAATAGCCCAACCCTTCCCAGGAGCGCAGTGCCGTCTGTTCGTCCACGGCAGCCAGATGCGCCGGAGTGGGGAACTGGCGCATCCATCTGTCATATCTTCCCAAAACGGTGGGAATGGTAGTCTGCTGCAGCATCAGCTCGGAAACAAGGATGTGCCACGGATCCGTTGTCCGCCGCCATGGGTAATCCCTCCCTTCGCGCCTGAACCATTCTACCAGCGCGTTCCGGAAAGCATGGACGTTAAAATGGGGGGTGGCGTCAGTCATGCTTTTGTTCAAGAGCCTGTCGCATGGCGGAAATATCCGGCTTGATGCCGAACCAGCGTTCAAAAGAAAGGGCCCCCTGGTGAACCAGCATGGAAAGGCCGTTGGAAACTCTGGCGCCCTGAAAGCGGGCTTCCATCTGGAAGGCATCGTCATGCGTCTGTAAATCATAAACCAGATGGTGGGCGGAAAGCAGTGAAGGGGGGACGGGGGAAGGGTCCGTGGGCTTCAGGCCGAGGGAGGTGGCGTTGACGATCAGGTCCGCTTCCTCCACGGCGGCATTGAAACGGGGCGTATTGTTCTGGTGGGCCGCCAGGCGGTCGGAGGCCCCTTCCAGCCTGTGTTCGTCAATGAAAAAGGAACTCAGCCTGTTTTTAAGCTCCTGAAGCTTTTCTTCCGATCTTCCGGCCAGCGTCAGCCGTTCGCAGCGCTGCATGGCGCAGGTGTAGGCCAGGGCAAGCCCGGCCCCGCCGCAGGAGCCCAGAAGAGCCACTTTCAAATCGCGCAAATCCACGGAAAATTCCTCCCGGATGGCGCGGGCGAACCCCGGACCGTCCGTATTGAATCCGGAGACGGAACCGTCCTGTTGGAAAACAAGAGTATTGACGGAACCGGTAGCGCGGGAAAGGGCATCCGTGTCACTGCACAGGGAACAGGCCGCCTGCTTGTGGGGAACCGTAACGTTGGCCCCCGTGAATCCCCTTTTCCTGAGGAGCCGCACCACCTCCCCGAATTCTTCCGGAGCGGCCTGGATGCGGATATACCGGGCGCGAATGCCCGCCGCATCCAGCGCGGCCTGCTGCATGGCGGGGGATTTGGAATGGGCAATGGGAAAACCGATTACGGCCAGTCTGGCGGGAACGGTTTCTCCGGCATCAAACGGATGTTCTTCATCCAGAAGATCGGCCAGGGTATGGTAGGGTTTCATGGAAAATGTGGGAACGGCTTCAGGCGTGCGCGCCGGACTATGAATGAAATGCTGCCGGATTTCAAGGCAAACGCCTATCATTCCTTTTTCCATGCTTCCCGGCCGGATTGCCGGATTGTCGGTGCATTTGCCTGATATGGAAAGACGGAGCGCTCCCGCCCTTGGGGTACACAGGGGAAATGAGCCTAAAAAATAAGCGCAACGTCACCGCTGCGCCTGTATACATTTGCATGAATCGATGAGGGGCTATTTCCTGCGTCGGAGCCACGCCAAGCCTCCTATCCCTGCCAGGCTCAGGATGGCGGTTCCCGGCTCCGGAACCGCGTCGCCCGTGATCGTCATGAATGTCACCGCACCATAATTAACGCTTGAAAGGCTGATTGCAATCGAACCAGTGTCATCTGCCGTGATTTGGTAGGTAGCGATGGCGTTTACGTTATTAAAAGTATAACTGGTTAATATGGTGTTGCCTGAATTCCCGTTACTGTTTATCCAACTGCCGTTAGAGAGGGACCCTTTAGTAACAGAAATATTGGTATCTCCATTTCCTCCTTTTCGGCCAAGACCCAGACTGACCGTATATTTCGTATTAGGCTTGAGGTTGTCCAGAGTAAATACGGTGTTGCCGCTTTTGGCCAACAAAGCGTTATCTCTCCATACAGCCGGATCCAGAACTTCGGACAGCCCTAAAGATTGGGAAAACTCAGTGAATGAGATTTTTCCATCCCATAAATTTTCCGCAAAAGTTGTGTTATTGTTGCCTGAGGAACGCAAACCTTCGACTGTCAAGGACCATCCTGTTTCCGTAGAAGCATCCGTCGCCCGCAAACTAATTGTTTCATCATTACTGCTTCCGGAGATTTGGTTCCCGTAAGGATTGTCAGTTAAGAAGTTGCCAAAATCAACAATGGCTATGGTCGCTGCATTTGCAGTTCCCAACCCCAACAACAGGTTTGCTAATATGCTTAAGTTTTTCATATCTGTAACGTTATTAATGGCGGATTGGAAATCCGTTTATCCGCATCTTTATATAATTTTTGATAATCAATCAGGTTTATCTTTAAAAAATAAATACTCTACTGTAGAACATCGTTCTTGTTCTATTCAACTCATTCATACATAAAATTATTTCTTGACAACGGATTTCCAATCCGAAGTAATCACAATGTTTTTATTATTATGCAGGAAAATCCTGCTTTGCCGCTTTTTCCCCGCGCGGCGGTTTCCGTTCGCTTCTTTCCGGAAAGTTCATGCGGGGCGGGGGCCGGGAGGGCCGGAAAACCGTCTTTCCCGGAAAGAATGCCTTCTCCGTAAATTCACCAGGCGGAACCCGGCAGCTGCCGGGTTCCGCCTGGAAAGAGCGGGGATGGAATGATCTGGTTACCGTTTATTCACCGCAGCCGCCGTCCTTGTATCCGCAGGAGCGGCAGGATTTGCATTTGCCGTCCTGGACATAGGCCAGGGAGTGGCACTGCGGGCAGAGGGAGGCGCCGTTGAGCATCGTTCCTTCCGGAACCTTTCCGGCGGGAATTTCCGGCAGGGCCGGAGTAGCGGGATGCGCCGGAGCGGTGATGATGCGGGGGGGCAGCACGCTTACCGTCGTATCCGGAGCCTGGCCCGGAAGGCTGACGCTGGGGATGGAGAAGACGTCCCGCAGGCGGTAGCCGTTGCTTTCCGGGAAAAGCCACGCCAGAATCTTGGCAATCAAATCCACCACGGAAGCGCAGGAGCGGATTTCCGTGCAGGTGTCCGCCTCCGTGTCGTCCCCCACGCGGCAGAACCCGGAGGGCTCGAAGGAGTAATTGCGGAAACCCTTGACCACTTCCTTGAGAGGCACGCCGAACTGAAGGGCGGTGGAGAGGAGCTTGCAGTAAGCTTCAAACATGCCGGAGGCGAAGGAGCCGACTTGTCCCAGGCGTCCGAAAACTTCCCCGCAGGTACCGTCCGCATAGACGCCTACCGTCAGGTAGCCCGTCAGCTGGCCGCCTACGGAGAATTTTACGGTCTGGCCCAGACGGCGGCCGGGCAGCTTGCGCTGGCGCGGCTTGGATGCCTCCGCGATGATTTCGTCAATGGCGTCCGATCCGGCATTCACCAGCTGTTCCCAGACGTGGTTGGCCTTGAACATGCGCGTTTCCGGGGTATCCACCACGTAAACGGCATTCGCCTTGGAGCCGGCGCGGAAGATGGCGATGCACTTCACGCCCAGCTCGTGGGACATGATGAGGGAATCGTAAATATCCTGCACGCTGGCGGAGACGGGCATGTTGACCGTCTTGGAGCACGCGCCGGAGATGAAGGGCTGGAGGGCGCCCAGCATCAGCACATGGCCGGCGGGGGAAATGGCACGGATGCCGTTGCCGTTGGTGGCGGCGCAGTCAAAGACCGGCAGGTCCTTCTTATTCAGCCACGGTATGGATTCAATATGGGCGGCTCCGTTGACTACGGCGAGTTCATCCGCCGTCAGCACGGCCATGTTGGCCGGGTTGCTGATATAAGCCACTTTTTCCTGAATTTCACTGCGGGATTCCGTGCCGGAGAGCAGGCGGCGCCACGCGAGGCGCACGGGGCCGGCCTGGTCATTGCAGGGGTCCACAATGAGCTGGTTCACGACGTAATCCATATTCCCCTGGAACGCGGAAATCAGGCCGTCCAGGCCCGCCACTTCCAGAGCGGCTTCATTGACGAAGTCTTCCGGATAACCCAGGGAGCGGAGGCCTTCCAGGGCCAGGCGGTTGAACATCTTCAGGGAGCCTCCGCCCGCCAGCTGCTTCCATTTCACCAGCGTGTAATCCGGCTCAATGGAAGTGGTGCCTTCATCATAGCAGCCCAGCGGGGCGGAAATGGTGCCCGTGGGTGCCATCACGGAAACAAACGCGTTGCGGTGCGCCGTGGCCTTGATCACCTTCGCCCACATGTCGGAAGCGGCTTCCGCCAGCTTGGCCGCAGGGGCGATGCGCTCCCTGTTCATCATGGTGGGGGCCTTGAAGCTCTTGAGGTAGGCATGCAGGGCATAGGAGGCGGTGAGCCCCTGCGCTTCCGGCAGGATCCCTCCGGCATTGGCGATGATGTTCTCAATCAGGTCGTCCAGCGTCTTGGAGTCCTTCTGGGAGGGCAGGGCGCTTGCCAGTTTCTGGGCTGCGTTGTGCAGGCGCAGCACGGCGAGCAGGTCTTTCTTGCTGGCGGGGTATTCCACGTAGGAACCCAGTTCCGCGCCCATTTCCGCGGAGGCCGTCCAGCAGGCCGCCGTCAGGGCGCTGCAAAGCTGGGAGGCAATCCAGCGGCCTTCGTCGGAATCGTAAGGCACGCCCAGGGCCATCAGGGAGCCGCCCACGTTGGCGAAGCCGATGCCCGTGGTGCGGTACTTGTAGGTGCCCTCCGCGATTTCTTCAATCGGGAAGCCGCCGCGTTCCACATTCAGGTCCGCGCAGACCATGGCCAAGCGGGCGGCGTGGGTCAGAGCGTCCGCATCAAAAACGGGCTTGCCGTCCTCTCCCTTGATCAGGAAGCGGTAGGCGTTGAAGGAGGAAAGATTGCAGCTCGTATTGTTCAGGAAGACGTATTCCGAGCAGGGATTGGACGTAGTGATGGTGCCGATGGATTTGACAGGATTCCACAGGTTGATCACGTCGTTATTGTGCACGCCGGGTTCCCCGTTGTCCCAGATGGACTGGGCCATGGCTTCCAGAAGTTCCTGGGCGCGGAACGTCTGTTCGATGTGGGCCGGATTCGTGACCCAGCGCGTGTAGGTATTGCCGTTATTGGCGAGCGCCTGCCAGAAATCCCCCTTCAGGGAAACGGAATGGTTCGCGTTCTGGTGGGAAAGCGTTTCCCCGTACAGCAGGGCGTCCATGTGCGGGTCAAAACTGTTCCGGGTGGCCAGGGGAAGGGAAAGAATGACGCGGGCGGCGGCCTTTTCCGCCGGAGTGCCGGCAACCAGCTTGGTCTCCGCAATCTGCTTGAGCTCCACATGCACGTTGTGTTCGCGCAGGATAACCTTGGCGATGTCTTCCTGGCGGTTTTTCGTATTGATGAATTCGAAAATATCCGGGTGGTCGCTGAACATCAGGACCATGCGTGCGGCGCGGCGCGTCTTGCCTCCGGATTTGATGGCTCCGGCCATGCGGTCCCAGCCGCGGTCGAAAGAGATGGGGCCGGAGGAGCGGCCCTTGCCGCTGATGGGCTCCTTGGAGGATCGGAGGGTGGACAGGTTGATGCCTACTCCGGAACCGGACGCGAAAATACGGCCTTCCGTCGTCAGGTGGTCCAGAATATCCTCCATGCTGTCTCCCACTTCCGTCAGGAAGCAGGCGGAACACTGGGGGTATTCGTACGTGGACTGGACCATGAAGGTTTTCAGATTGTTCTTGGTCCCTTTGGTATGGTAGGCCTTGTTGCCGTGGCCTGTATAGTTTTCCCTCAGGTCCGGGCGTCCCCAGCGCCACTGCTCCCAGTGGCCGATGTTGAACCAGACGGGGGAGTTGGGCGCCCATATCTGCTGCACCAGCATGGCCTTGATTTCCTCATTGAAAATTTCCGCGTCCTCCAGCGTGGCGAAGTAGCCTTCCTCCCATCCCCATACGGTATAGGTATTGGAAATGCGGTCGTAGATATTGCGGAAGCTGTCTTCATATTCCAGGGAGCCGGGTTCGCTGCCGAAAAGGTACTTGTCCGCCGTGATTTTGACGGCGTTGTCATCCCAGTGGGCCGGAGCTTCCAGACCCAGGCGCTCGTAAATGGTCTTGCCGGTTTTCCAATCCATAATGCGGACGTCGCGGCGCGTCCAGTCCACTTCATCATAGGGGTGGACTTCATTGTGTGAAAATCTTCTGGTGAATTTCAAACCGCCCAGCAGGTCTTTCCTCTGGGGGAGGATGATTTCCTGGCCTGTGCGCAGTTTGAGTATGGTTTGCGAGTTGTCTGTGGTCATTGGATTGCGAAGTAGAAAGGTTTGGGAATAATCCCGTAGGCTTGCGCTTCGTCATGGGGCGGCGGCGCGTAGCGTGTGCATTATCTACTGAAAAATAATCCTGATGAAAAGGAAATATTGTACAGTATTTTTTTATATGCACTATATATTGTATTGTTTGTCCTGTTTTCTAGAAAAAATTCTCCTGTCTTGCGTGATTTTTTCTGTCTTCCGCATGCTTCTTTTTGTGTTTGGCGAAGAGGAGGCGGCTGGGCATTTTGGCTCTCCCCCGGAAACGGGCTTTTCATGAAAAACCCTGGTAATAAGAGTACGTTAACGGCGCCTGGAAAGCGGAAGAACACGGTCTTTCTGCAAATACGCAACAATGGATGCCGATTGTTGTTAATGAGTTAATTATGCTGGTTTTTGGCAGGAAAGGCCCTCCGATGCCCCTCAGTTGGTTTTTACCTGTCATGTGCCATCTTTCTGCCGGAGAAGCGGAAAGATGGCCCGGCGGAACCCCGGAACCCGCTTCCAAGGGCATGAAGCGACCAATTCCGGAGTTTGGAACGAATGTTTTCCTGCTGCGGGCGTCGCTGGTTCAAAGGAGGGCCGCCCTTGTTTGTTCAGGGAAAAGGGCGGGTACGAAGGGACCTTTCCCCCTCCCCTAAATGGACTTGATGAACGGGCTGCCACGCGTTAATCTAACGGCCATGAGATTGGCTACCCTGATCTGGCTGGCCGGCATTGCATGCTGCGTGCCGGGCATGGCCGCCGAACCCCAGCAGAAGGAACAGACCGCCGCGGAAAAAGCGGACCGCCCCCGCCAGCAGGAGATATCCTTTCAATGCATCGCTCCGGTTCCCGGCTTGCCCGTTCCCATGGATTTGACGCAGGCGGACGGAATCCGGCTGAACGCGCTGGACGTTACTGTTTCCCTGAAGCAGCACCAGGCTTTCCTCATTTACACCTGCGCGCTGGATATTCCCAGGGGAATCAGGGGGAAAACCATTTCCGTAGGCGTGCCGTTCCAGTACGAACCGCCTGATGAACAGGCCAATGCCGCCAGGCAGGAACCCATACGCAGCCTCCCTTTTACGAAAGCGGTGCAGGACGTCGTCACATCCGTGGATGATCTGAAATGTGATTTTTCCCTGGTGGAGGGGCGGCATCTCCAGGCGGACGCTCCCTCCATGTTTCCCATTGCCGGCATAACTCACTGGCTGGTGGCCCAGGTTCCCAACAAGGCGGGAATCCATGTTCTTACCTTCCAGTTCTCCGTTCCTTATACGCAGGACGTTGCCATTACGCCGGAACCGAAGGTCCACATGGGGGAACCGCGCCTGACGCTGCTTACCTCTCCGGTAATAACCTGGACAGGGGGCACTCCTAGGGCGGTGGTCAATGTGTACAGCTCGGAGATGACCAACCAGTCCGTCAAGCTGGATCCCTCCGCGGATGCCAAATCCATCATGACGACGCCCAAAGGCGTTTATACCTGGTCTTTGCTGGGAGCGGACGGCAGGCCCTACGCTCCCTCCTTGGTGCTTACTCCGGGGCCCGGGTGGGTGCTGGACAAGGATGGGCGGATGACCGTCCGCGGAGAAAGGGGCGTCCTGACGGACCAGTATGACGTGACTGCCAGCTCCACCCTGGACAGGGACCCCTACGGGGTTCCATGTTCCCCGGACAATCTGAAAAAAAGTTCCGGCTATTGGGCGGAAAGCGTTTCCGGGGACGGCCAGGGGGAAACCCTGGAGATCAGGCTCAGGAAACCCGGCCGGCTGCTGGGAATCATGCTGGAGACCGGCATTTCCCCGGTGACCGACCCGGAAAAGGATTCGGAAGCCCGGAGGCACCCGAATATTGCCTACTCCATGTTCAGCCGCCCCAAAGGCATTCAGGTGACGCTGAACGGAACTTATACTTTTGACGCCACGCTGCGGGATGACTGGACTCCGCAGATCGTCGTGCCTCCGTATTACAGGCAGCCTGTGCACACCATCAAAATCAGGATTAATTCCATTTATCGCGGAACAGGGACATCGGACACCTACATCGGCATCCTCAAGCCGATTATACAATAAAGAACTTTCCGGGGTTCTTTTTTCCGGAAGCGGGCGGGCCGTTTTGCGGGGATTCCGTCGGAAGCGGCGGGGCAGGGAAAAAAGATTCCCTTTCAATGGCGGAACAGGGAACTGCCCGTGCGGCCTCTGGGATAACGGCGGAAGGGGAGCGTGAGCAGATACATCAGCGCCAGCGCCGGAACCTGCATCCACAGCAGGTACCAGGGCCATGGCCCGAGAAAGTCCAGCACGGACCCTCCGGCGGGAGTGGCCACGGTAAACCCGTAATTGGTTCCCAGGAGCATGTTGACGGGATGAATGGCCACCAGGTACGCATTCGCCAGCAAAAAAGCCCACAGGAAGTCCCAGCGCGCCGGCTTCCATTCCAGAGCCAGAGGCAGGTAAAGCGCCGTGATGACTGTCACGCCGTGGGAAAGGAAAAAGGCAAAATACGTCCATGAGGGGAAATCATGGGCCACGGAAGGAGTCACCAGCCCCTGGAGGGTGGCGCACAGCACGCAGTAATAGGCCACGGAGCGCAGCCGCCGGGAGGGTATCCACAGGCTCAGGGCGCACACCACCTGCATGACGGAGCAGAAATGCAGGGGGAGCATCCATGTCCAGTTCTTTTCCGGTTCATCGGCCAGCATGGCGGCCAGGTCGGGAACCAGGCTGAACAGGCAGGCCGCCCCCAGCCAGAAGGTAGTGCGGTTTCTGACGGTTTTCTTGTAGGACTGCCCCAGCTCCAGGATGCAGGCTCCCGCCGCCAGGAGGACGGCCAGGGCCGCCCAGTGGGAAACCCCTGCGAATTCCAGTGGAGGGACGCCATTCATGCAACCTTCACCATAACAGAAAGAAGGGGGAGGGGCAACGCGAAAAGCGGGATGGGTTTCAGGCTTGCAAATTCGCCTTCTCCGGGCATACTTGCCTGCGGATGAAACAGGGCTTGTTCATATTGGTCTGCGGTTTGCTGGCGGCCGGCCTGACCGGGTGCGACGATTCCAGTGAACGGCGCGCCCGTTATGCGGAAAAAAAGCCCGCTCCGCGCCCTCTGGAAAGGACGTTTGACCCTCCCAAAAAAGTCCTCCCTCCTTCAAAACCTAAGAAAAAGGCCCCCGTATGGATGGATTACAAGGGTGAGGACATGCGGCAGCTTACGGAACTATCCGGCCGCAAGGTGCTCCTTGTTTTTTACGCTTCGTGGAGCCGCCCGGCCATGGATTACGTCCAGGCGGTAAAATCTTATGCCGAATCGCAGGACGGCAAGGCGTTTGCCGTGTTGATTGATGCGGATGCCTATCCGGACATAGCTCGCAAATATGGCCTGGAAGCCGTCCCTCTGACGGTTCTGTATCTGGAAGGGATGAAGCTGAAGGATATGGTTGGCGGCATTACTGCGCCGCGCCTGAACGAACTGATTGAGCAGACGATACGGGTGCAATAGAAGGGATGGGCTGCGGCAGCCTCTGTGCGGTGCGGGGGGCGGTTGATTCCCTGTAAATGGACCTTTTGTTTGTTGTGCCTTTTTTGCTCCGTACCTGTAAGGACTCCCCTTTCCTGCGTGGAGAACCGGAGAATTTCCGTTTCTGGAGGTATGGATTTTATGTGAACGCTGAAAAAACGCAGGCGGCAAGCCGGTAAAACCGGAACAGGGAAAGGGCGACATCATTCTCCTGTGTTCCTGTGACGGCCATTCCGCCCGCAACAGCATGCGGAGAGAGACGCTCTTCCTTCATTCGGGAATTGGCAGGAAACGGGGGGATGGCATTCCTCTTCCGGGAAGGGGCTGCTTTGCTTGCCGCATGAAAAAGCCGGTTCACGGGAACGTGAACCGGCGCGGAAAAACGAGTTGATAAATACTGAAAAAATCAGGCTCCCAGGTTGAACGCCTTATGTACTACCCGGGCCGCTTCCTCAATATCGGATTCGTCCACCATCACGGCAATCTTGATTTCCGAGGTGGAAATCATGCCGGTCTTGATGTTGGCGTCCGCCAAAGCCTTGAAAGCGGTGGCTCCCACGCCTGAGTGGGAACGCATGCCGATGCCGACCAGGGAGAGCTTGGCCAGCCCCGCTTCCGTTTCCACCTTGACGGTGGAGCCGAGGGCGGCCATGACCGGTTTAAGGGCGGCCTGGGCGCGGCCCAGTTCGTTGGAGGGCATCGTAAAGGACTGGCGGACATAGCCGTCGTGGGCAGTATTGGCCAGAATCATATCCAGGTTGATTTCCGCTTCTGCCAGGGCGCCCAGTATCTGGGCCGTATAGCCGATTTGGTCCGGAATGCCGGTAATGGTGACGCGGGCCTGGTTGCGGTCAATGGAAATGCCGCGGATGACGACGGCTTCCATGGAGGGGGTTTCTTCTTGCACGATTGTACCGGGGTTGTTGTTCATGGAGTTGCGAACTTCAAAGACGACACCGAATTTTTTGGCGAATTCCACGGAACGCGACTGCATCACCTTGGACCCGTTGGAAGCCATTTCCAGCATCTCGTCATATGAAAGGGTTTGTATCTTCTTGGCGTCTTTGACCACGCGGGGGTCACAGGTATAGACGCCGTCCACATCTGTAAAAATCTGGCACACGTCCGCTTTCAGAGCGGCCGCGATGGCGATGGCGGAGAGGTCGGAACCTCCGCGGCCCAGCGTCTGGACCATTCCTTCTTCCGTAACCCCCTGAAAGCCGGCGCAGATAAGGATGTTGCCTTCCTGCAGGTACTTGTTCATCAGCGTCGGGTCAATGCTGTGGATGCGCCCCCGCGTGTGGCTGCCGAAGGTGGTGATTCCGGCCTGCGCCCCCGTAAAGGACATGGCTTTTTCACCCAGTTCATGCAGGGCCATGCAGAGCAGGGCGATGGACTGCTGTTCGCCGGTGGCCATCAGCACGTCAAGTTCACGTTCGCAAGGCGTTTCAGACAATTCCCTGGCAAGCCCGATCAGCTTGTCCGTCACGCCGCTCATGGCGGAAACGACGGCGACCACCTGGTTGCCTTCCCTGGCGGTTTCATGGATGCGGCGCGCTACATTGCGGATGCGGTCAATGGTGCCGACGGAGCTGCCCCCGAATTTTTGAACGATAAGAGCCATGTAACAGGATGATATGTAGGTTAGGATTGAGGAAGAAGATGTTCTATGCGCAGGACGCGGGGCTCCGCCGCCACGCAGGAAATGCGGGTTATTTCCTCCAGAGCCTTCTGGAGCTGGCCCCACGGGCAGGAATGGAGGATGAAAACGAGGTCGTTCCAGGGGGCTCCGCCTTCATCAATATGGCTGGGAGCGGAAGAGGTGGCGGAAATGCCGATGCCGAAGGTGGCCAGAATGCGGGCTATTTCCGCAATGACTCCCGGCTGGTCCGCTACCTGGAAGCGGACGTAATACGGAGTGACCGTATCATTGATATGCATGATCCCGCAGGCCTTGGCATAGGGATTGAAGCCCGTATGGTATTCCGGATAGCGGCTTTCGCGCATGGCGGTGATGATGTCGCTGATGACGGCGGAAGCGGTGGGGTTCTTGCCCGCTCCGCGGCCGTAAAACAGCGTTTCCCCGTTGACGGAAATGGCGTTGAACACGCCGTTCACGGAAGCCAGGATATGCCAGTCATGGACAAAACAGGGCTGGACACGCAGTTCCAGAGCGTCTTCCTGCCCCTCATGGTAGCGGATGACGACAAGGAGCTTGATGGTATAGCCCAGTTTTTTGGCAAATTCGAAATCCCGGCTGGTGATATTTTCAATGCCTCTGACGTAAATTTTATCCGGGGAAATGGTTGTTCCGTAGGCCAGCATCGTCAGGATGAGCGCCTTATGGGCGGCGTCCCAGCCGTTGACGTCCAGGGAGGGGTCTTCTTCCGCGAAGCCCAGCTTCTGGGCCTGGGCCAGGGCATCCGCGTAATCGGCCCCGTGTTCCCCCATGGCGGAGAGAATATAGTTGGACGTTCCGTTGATAATGCCCACAATGGAATTGATGTGGTTGCAAATCAGGGAATTCTGCAAGCTCTGGATAATGGGGATGCCGCCGCCGGCGGACGCTTCGAAATAAATAGGGGTGCCCATTTCCGCGGAAAGCTTGAAAATCTCCGCTCCGTACTCGGCCAGAAGAGCCTTGTTCCCCGTAACGACGGGCTTGCCGGCACGGAGGGCCAGCGTCACCAGGTCGTAAGCCTGGCGCGTTCCGCCAATCAGCTCAATAATGATGTCTATCTCCGGGTCGTTTACCAAATCCTGCCAATCGTCCGTCAGCAGTTCCCGGGGAACGACGGTTTCCCTGGGCTTTTCCAGGTTGCGCACGGCGATGCGCTTGAGCCTGAAAGGAATCTTGCTTCGGGCTTCCAGAAGGGCGTGATTGCGGCACAGCGTTTCATAAACGCCGGAACCGACCGTTCCCAGCCCGGCAAGCCCAAGTTGTATAGGTTTTTCCGTCATTCCTGCCGGGGGATTATGCAAAAAAATCCCTGTAACGCAAGAGCTTTTACCGTTCCGGGATGCCGTGTGTGCGATGCTTATGGAATACCCTTCTTTCCGGCATTTCCCTCCACCCCCGCATGTTCCATGCGCGGCAGGACGATTGCTGGATTTTCAAGAATCTGTGCGGATGATGGGGGAATGGCGTTCAAGCTTGCTCCGGGAGAGGATGAATCCTGAAAAAAGGCAACAAAAAACCCTCCTTGAAGGAGGGTTGGATTGGCAGCCCCACCAGGACTCGAACCTAGAAATACTGAACCAAAATCAGGTGTGTTACCAATTACACTATGGGGCTGTCTGCTCAGGCGTTTCCGCCGTTGCGGGGCGCAGTAAACCACACGGGGCGCAGTCTGGCAAGAGAAAAAATCCGAACGGAGGGAATATGCCTCTCCGGCGATGTCCGGAACAGGCAGATGCGGATTCCATTTCCCTTCCCTGGTAGAGCATCTTGCCATGATCAGCTGCTGACCCCGTATTGTTCCGGATATTCCGCTGCTCTGAGGGCTCCCTCATCCCCGGAAGAATCATTCAAATAACTCTTTTTCCTGACATCCATGATATTATCCGCCCACAGCTCACACTGGCTCATGACGGTTTGAAGAGCCTCCGGCACATCATCGGGCGGGTACTTGTATTTTTTCAAAAGACGTTTGATCATGGTGCGCATTTTTGCCCGCGCCTGGGTGCGTTTTTGCCAGTCGATGGTGCTGTTTCTGCGCAGAGCCTCCGTCAGTTCCCTGCTCATGGCGATCAGCTCGTCATTCTTATAGAAATCCTTAACGGCCTGCGGCCTGTTCAGTGCGTCATAGAAAGCTTCTTCTTCGGGGGAAAGGCCATGATTTCTTCCTTCCTTGCGGGCTTCCGCCATCTGTTTCGCGAGTTTCAGCATCTCCGCAATGACTTCTTCATTGGTAATTAACCCATTGATGTAGGAATTAATCAGCCGTTGCATCTTCTCGCTGAATTTTTCCGACTTGACGATGTTGGTCCTCTTGTAAATGGAGACCTGTTCCAGAATCAGCTTTTTAAGCAATTCCAGGGCAAGATTCTTTTCCTTCATCCTCGCAATTTCCTCAAGAAACGTTGGGTCAAAAAGAGAAAACTCCCTGGAAACATCGGAAAACAAATTGATGACGCCTTCGCTCCGGATGCTTTGTTTTAACAGTGCGTTAATTCTGTCGTTCATCTCCTTCAGGGAAATTTTCTTCCCGGCACCCGCGCTTCTGAGCCTTTGCACCAGAACCCGGACGGACTCAAAGAAGGCAGCTTCGAAACGGTCGGTTTCCTGGGTGATGGAGGCGCACAGGGACAGGGCCTGGCGCAGCATCAGCGCTTCCCTGAGGAAACATTCCAGTTTCTTTTCCTTATCCCTGCCAATGATAAAATTAACCGCTCCGCTGATGCATCTGGCACGTTCAAGATCAGTACCCGTCGTGAATCCGGAATAGTCAAATCCATGGAACAGATCCCGGCAGATGCTGAGTTTTTCCAGAAACTTGGGATGGGCCGCTTTGGCCACGTCGGTATCTCCGTAGTTGGCTTTATCCCGGCCTGTGTAATCATTCATCGCCTGCTTCAGGGCGGAAGCGATGCCCACATAATCCACCACCAGCCCCCCTTCCTTGTCGCCGAACACGCGGTTGACGCGGGCAATGGCCTGCATGAGGTTATGGCCGCTCATCGGCTTGTAGACATACATGGTCGCCAGGGAGGGCACGTCAAACCCGGTCAGCCACATATCCACCACAATGGCGATTTTCATCGGGCTGTCATTATCCTTGAACTCCCTGGCCAATTCATTTTTGTAGCTCTTGTTGCCGATGATTTCCCTCCATTCTTCCGGATCATTATTTCCGGAAGTCATCACCACTTTTGCCTTTTCTGTCCATTCCGGGCGCAATTCCAGCATGCGCCGGTAAATTTTCATGGCGATGGGGCGGGAATAAGCCACAATCATGGCCTTGCCCGTCAGCAGGCCTTCCCGGTAATGCTCATAGTGGTCCAGAATGTCGTGGACAAGGGAATCAATGGTGTTGTCATTGCCCAGAATGGCTTCCATTTGCCCCAGCTGCCGCTTGCTGCGTTCAATCACGTCCGGGTCGGCGTTGACGGCCATGAGCTCGTATTCGTCATCAATCCGCTTCAGGGTTTCCTGATCCAGATTCAGTTTGATCACCCGGCTTTCATAGTAAACCGGGCGGGTGGCTCCGTCCTCAACCGCCTGAGTCATGTCATAGACGTCAATGTAGTCCCCGAACACTTCGCGGGTGCTTCTGTCTTTGGTGGAGACGGGAGTTCCCGTAAAGCCGATATAGGTGGCATTCGGCAGGCTGTTGCGGATGATGCGCGCCGTGCCGACAACTCTTTTGGCAATTTTCTCGCCTTCTTCATTTGTGGAAATCCTGATCTTTTCCGCCAGCCCGTATTGCCCACGGTGGGCCTCATCCGCCATGACGATGATGTTTCTGCGTTCGGAAAGAGCCTCATGGGATTCCTCAAACTTCTGCATGGTGGTAAAGAAAATCCCGTTGGCTTTCCTCCCCTGTAAAAGTTTTTTCAGGTGTTCCCTGCTTTCTGCCCGGATGGGTTCCTGCCTCAGGAAGCCCTTGCATTTGGCAAATTGCCCGTATAACTGGTCGTCCAGGTCGTTCCTGTCGGTAAGAACAACGATGGTCGGGCTTTCCAGAGCCTCTTGCAGGAGGTGGGCGTAAAAGACCATGGACAGTGATTTGCCGCTCCCCTGCGTATGCCAGAATACTCCGCCCTTGCCGTCGGTAAGAGTGGCGTTCCGGGTAGATTCAATGGCTTTTTTAACGGCAAAATACTGGTGGTAGCCCGCCAGTATTTTCACGGTCTCTTTTCCGTTATTGGAAAAACAGATAAAGTTTTTAAGAATATCCAGCAGGCGTTGTTTCCGGAACAGCCCCTCGAAAAAGGTGTCAAACTGGGCGAACCTGGTATTTTCATAACTGCCGTCTACCGTTTTCCATTCCATGAAACGGTCTTCTCCGGAGGTGATGGTTCCGGCCTTGGAAGTCATTTGGTCGCTCATCACGCAAATGGCGTTGTAAACAAACATGGAGGGGATTTCCTTCATGTAATTGCGGAGCTGCCGGTAGGCTTCGGAAGCGTCCGTCTCTTCCCGGGAAGGAGATTTCAACTCAACAAGCACGACAGGCAGGCCGTTCAGGAACAGAATCATGTCCGGCCTCTTGCAGCTGTTTTCCATGAATGTCCATTGATTGGCCACAACAAAGGAATTATTGTCCGGATTGTTGTAATCCGCCAGGTAGACAATATCGGAACGCACTTCGCCCTTGTCGCGGTATTGTACGGAAATTCCGTTTTGAAGATAGTTCATAAACACGGCATTCCGCTGTACAAGCTCTCCATTATCAATATTTTTTAATTTGTTGAGCGCTTCCGTCACAGCCTCTTCCGGCAAAGCGGGGTTTAAGTGGAAAATGGCGCTTTTCAATTCATCTTCATAAAAGGGAAGGTGATAGTCTCGCTCCACATCGGGTCCGTAAACGTGGGTGTAGCCCATGTTCTGGAATAGTTCCGCTACAGACTTTTCATAGCTGTCTTCCGTGTATGCTCCTGCCATCTGAATGCGTGCTTCAAGGTTGATGATGAATGTAATTATACAACTCTCTGTTGAAAATCAATCATTTTGTGATGGGGAGGGATCTTGAAATATTGGTTGTTATGATATTGATATGTTGTTAACAAATTGAGACGAGAAGAGGCTGAACAGGCCAATCATTGATCCGGCTAAAATGATAATTTACTTGAGCAAGCCCTTACTCTCTACAAAAAATATTTCCCATACAATGTAGACGATGAATTCCCTAACGGTTGGCGCATCGGTACCGTTGGTGAAATTATCGAAATCCATGATTCAAAGCGTATTCCTCTTTCTAGTGCAGAAAGGATGAAGATGACGAGGAAGATTTATCCGTATTATGGTGCTGCTTCTCTCATGGACTATGTAGATGATTTCATCTTTAACGGCAAATACCTTCTTTTGGGAGAAGATGGTACGGTTGTCGATAGCTCTGGTTATCCAATCTTGCAATATGTGTGTGGGAAGTTTTGGGTAAATAATCATACCCATATTCTCACAGGAAAACTTGGATTCAATGTAGAAAGTCTTTATATGCTCTTTAAGCAAACACCAGTTAAATCTATCGTTACCGGTGCTGTTCAACCAAAGATTAGCCAAACAAACTTACGCTCTATTCGTGTGGTTATTCCTCCCAAAAAATTGTTGAAGGACTATAACTGTCTGGTTGATCCTTTATTCTCTCTATTTCGGTTAAATAAGGAAGAGAACAAATCACTTGCTACATTACGAGATACTCTTTTACCCAAGCTGATGTCCGGCGAGATTGATGTTTCCTCCGTTAAAATCTAAGCCGCTAAATTATCATTTAGCCGGATCAATGATTGGCCTGTTTAGATTATCGCGGGTATTGCCCTCAGCCGTGTTCTCCCATAAATATAGCGGAAATTGGGTTATGAAAGATGAATTGATAGATGACGTCGTCCGGGAGATGCTTCCGCATTTGGATAACAGCCAGGCGAAGCAATTGAAAAAAGTATTGAAACACCATCTTGAATGCTACGATGTTCAAAAGGGGCGCGGGGACGAGGAACGCATGGCGGAGGACAACAGAGGCGTCGTCCGTGCCTTTATTTCCGCGAAACGCATTGAGGGCTGTTCGGAAAAAACGCTGGATTATTACCGCCGGACGATAGAAGTCATGCTTGACGGCGTGGGGAAGGGCATCTCCCGCATCCAGACGGAGGATTTGCGCTCCTATCTCACCAGGTATCAGGCGGACAGGAAGTCAAGCCGCGTGACGATTGACAACATCCGCCGCATTCTTTCCAGCTTCTTCGCGTGGCTGGAAGATGAAGACTTTATTCTGAAAAGTCCGGTGCGCCGTATCCACAAGGTAAAAACCGCCTCAACCATCAAGGAAACCTATACAGATGAAGCTCTGGAAACCATGCGCGACAACTGCGAAACATTGAGGGATCTCGCCCTGATAGATCTTCTGGCATCCACGGGAATGCGCGTGGGGGAACTGGTGCTGCTTAACCGTGAAGACATCAATTTTGAAGAACGGGAGTGCGTGGTCTTCGGCAAGGGCAGCAAGGAACGCATGGTTTATTTTGACGCCCGCACCAAGATCCATTTGCAGAACTATCTGGAAGAGCGGGAAGACGGCAATCACGCCCTGTTCGTGTCTCTCAAAGCGCCTTATGAACGTTTGAAAATCGGCGGCGTGGAATCCCGGCTTCGGGAATTGGGGCGCCGTCTGGAACTGCCGCGGGTACACCCCCACAAATTCCGCAGAACGCTCGCCACCGTGGCGATTGACAAGGGAATGCCCGTGGAACAATTGCAGCGTCTTCTGGGGCACCAGAGAATAGACACCACCCTCCAATACGCCATGGTCAAGCAAAGCAATGTTAAACTTGCCCATCGCAAGTTCCTGGGGTAGGGTGCTTCATGGCAGGAGAGCCTTTCATAAGGCTCCTTAACCGTGCCAAATCGAGCCGCCGACTGTCCGTTCCCATTCCCGGAATAATTGATAAACAACGCCATCTTTCCCTGATGTACCAGCCGCCTTTCAGCATATCATCCGCCGCCGTCAACCTGATTGCGGAAATATCCGCTCTGGTGGAACGGTATGCCATCCGGCTGGAGCAGAGCGGCGGCCTTCGCCTGCGCAAAGCCAGTCGCATCAAGACCATCCACAGTTCGTTGGCTCTTGAAGGCAACCGGTTGTCAGAACATGAGGTGCGCGACGTGCTCCAGGGGAAACCGGTCATGGCTCCGCTCCGGGAAATCCAGGAGGTAAGAAACGCCATTAAAACCTATGAACTGTATCCCTCCCTGGACGCCTTTTCCCTGAACGATCTGCTCCAAGCCCATGGCGTGATGATGAGCGCTCTGGCGGATGACGCCGGAAGCTTCAGGCGGGGCGGCGTAGGCGTTTTTGCCGGAACGCGCCTGGTGCACATGGCCCCGCCCGCCGACCGTGTTCCCGGGCTGATGAACGACCTGTTTGAATGGCTGCGCCGGGCTGAAGACCATCTGCTGATACGCAGCTGCGTTTTTCATTATGAATTTGAATTCATCCATCCCTTCAGCGACGGCAACGGCAGAATGGGCAGGCTCTGGCAATCCCTGATCCTGGGAAAACTGCACCCGGCCTTTGAACACCTCCCCGTAGAAAACATGGTTTATGCCAACCAGCAAGCCTACTATGAAGCCATCAGCGCCAGCTCCGCCCGGGCGGATTGCGCCCCTTTCGTGGAATTCATGCTCCGGGAAATACTCAACACCCTCCAACAACACCGCAACCCGCATGAAGATGTCGGTATAAATGTCGGTATAAATGTCGGTATAAATGTCGGTATAAATCTTACACCGGCGCAACAACACCTTGTGGAACTCATCAGGAGGCAGCCCCGGCTCAGCGTGAGGGAAATGGCCGAACGGCTGGAACTTTCCCAACGCCAGGCGGAACGAGTCGTGGCTTCCCTCAGAGAGAAAAACGTCATCCGGCGCGTCGGTTCCAACAAATCAGGATATTGGGAAGTTTTAGATTAAAGAAAGGTTAGTATGAAAGAATGGGAAACAATACAATTATACTACGCATGTAAATTAGTGGCAGGATATGCTTTTAAAAGTAAGGATTTTGGGGATTATCCTGATAAGGTAATAAAAATAACTCATATTGTTCCTCCTACCGTTGATATGAAAAATTTAACGGGAGTTGATTTGTCGCAATATGAGCGGAAAAAGCTTATTAAATACATAGCTAAACAAGGTGATTATGTGCTGGCTATGACAGGAGCTACAATTGGTAAAATGGGGCGTATCGAAGAATCTGAAGCATATGTAAACCAGCGTGTTCTTTTATTCAAAAATAATCCCAATGTAGATAAGGATTATTTATTTTATGTGCTTCAGCAGAATAAATTTCAACAATACATACTTAATCATATAGATAGTGAATCTGCTCAGCCAAATATAAGTGCAGCAACTGTGGGAAAATATGAATTTTTATTGCCGTCCTTAAAAATACAGAATAAAATTGGAAAATTTTTGAGGCTCATTGATGATAAAATTAATGTAAATAATCGCATAAATGATAATTTAGCGGCTTAAATGTCGAGTTCAGAGACATCCAGTTCGCCGGACATCAGACGAGGTAAAAGGTTATCTCGCAGTGTACGTAATTTCCCATTCTCAAGGTTATTATGCTCTATTTGCGTATACACGGTATGAAGAAGATCGGTAAACGCTGCTTCCGTTTTGTCATCGGCTATCAGTATCGGTAGCTTGCTCACATTATCAAATCTGATTTGTGGAAAAGTACCAGATCTAGATTCAGCCTGCATTTGCAATTCCATAAGGACATCTTCCGATGTGAGAAAGTGATATAGGCGTCGACTGTCAAGTGAAGTTGTTCTTATGACCATGAGTTTTGTTGATACAACATAATCTTTAGCCGGAAAGTTTACATAGGCAAAATGCCTGTTGGTTGGACGAATTTCACTGAATAAGATGTCACCAAGCGCGATACTTTTTTTCGCTTGCCCCGGCATCTCACTAACAATCATGTAGTTTTCATGAAGAAAACGTCCATCTTTAATATCGCCTGTATTAAGAAAAATAAGTTTATCTGAGTCAAACTTGTGAGTGACAGAAATACTTTTACACAAATCACTAAGCATGGAGTAATGCCAGCCTTGAGGTATTATTCCATATTCAGATGCAACCATAGGCACATTAACGGCACACGAAAAGTCCTGATACCACGCCTTGTAGATCTCGGAAATCTGCTGCTCTAAATTATCATTTATGCGGTTATTTAATTCGATTTTATCATCCAATGCCCGAAGGACGCTTCCTATTTTCTGTTGTTCTTCCAATGGAGGAACTGCAACTTCGATCCTTTCAATAACATTGATTTGTGCTCTTTGTCGGCCAGACGAACCAACCATTGACTTAACAGCAGGTTCTCTTACCATTGGACTGCAAACCAAATAATAAAGAAAGTCTGCATTGGTCATATTCTTTTTTGCTCTGAAAACGATGTATTCCGTTGATCCAAAGCCCACTTCGTTATCATCCAAAATTGAGACTTGAGCCCGTTTCCCGTTTTCAAGGCAAGGTGTAATTCGAGCCATGATAGTATCTCCATTGCGGAATTTTGTACCACCAGTGAAGGCCGTTATCTCATATCCCGGAATATCACGACAAAATGGCTGTAACTTTTCCATACTGATTTTTTTAGCCATAGTGCCTTTTTTTATACTCTCTTTGGGATTGAATTCGGCAATATCAGAGAGCTTTTTTAATGTCCATTTATATTTCATACCCGATGGCCCCCAATCGTTCCTTAATTTCTGTTTCCAGTTTGTGGGATTTCTCGAAGAGTCCGGACAGTTCGGAAGTCAAACGGGCCATTTTTTCTTCAAAAGGTTCTCCGTCGTCTTCCTGTTCCTCAATTCCGACGTAGCGGCCGGGGGTGAGGATGTAGTCCTGACGTTTGATGGTTTCCAGGTCCGCGATGGCGCAGAATCCCCTGATTTCCTCCAGAGAGCCTTTCTGGAAGGCTTCAAAGGCATCGGCCAGTTTCCGGATGTCTTCCTCTGAAAAGTCGCGGTGCTTGCGGGTGACCATGGTTCCCATTTTCCGGGCGTCAATGAACAGCGTTTTGCCTTTCTGCTTCTTGTTCTTGCTGATGAACCAGAGGGTTACGGGAATGGTCACGCTGTAGAAGAGGTTGGGGGGCAGGGCGACGATGCCTTCCACCAAATCCGCCTCAATGATGTTTTTGCGGATTTCCCCCTCACCGGAAGACTGGGTGGACAGGGAGCCGTTGGCCAGCACCAGCCCGATTTTCCCGTTCGGGGCAAGGTGGTGGATCATGTGCTGGATCCAGGCGTAGTTGGCGTTGCCCGCGGGGGGGATGCCGTATTTCCAGCGGACGTCGTCCCGCAGCTGGGCCTGCCCCCAGTTGGAGAGGTTGAAGGGAGGGTTGGCCATGATGAAGTCCGCCTTAAGGGAGGGATGCAGGTCATTGAAGAAGGTGTCCGCCTGGTGGGGGCCGAAGTCGGCTTCAATGCCCCGGATGGCCATGTTGATTTTCGCCATTTTCCAGGTATCCGCATTACTTTCCTGACCGTAAACGGCGATGCCGTCTTTCCGCCCGCTGTGCGCCTGAAGGAATTTGACGCTCTGCACGAACATGCCTCCGGAGCCGCAGCACGGGTCGTAAATTCGGCAGTTGTCAAAGGGTTTCAGGATGGCGACGATGGTTTTGACGATGCTGGCGGGGGTGTAGAATTCGCCGCCTTTCACGCCTTCATAGGCGGCGAACTGGGCGATGCAGTATTCATAAGTCCTGCCCAGCAGGTCTTTCCCCGCCTCCGCATCCCCCATGTCCATATTGGTGAAGATGTCCACGACGTTGCCCAGCACCCGTTTGTCCAGATCCGGGCTGGCGTAGTTTTTGGGAAGGACATTTTTCAGGCTCCTGTTTTCGGTTTCAATGGCAAGCATGGCTTCATCAATGACCTTGCCGATTTCTTCCGTGTGCGCCGCCGCGGCCACGGCGGACCAGCGCGCTTTTTCCGGGACAAAGAAGATATTGTCCGCCAGATATTCGTCACGGTCATTTTCAAAGCCTTCCCCTTCCGCCAGGAGCGCCTGGAATTTCCGTTCAAAGGCGCAGGAGATGTAGCGCAGGAAAATCAGGCCGACGATGACTTTGCGATAGTCCGCGGCGGGGATGTGCCCCCACAGTTCGCAGGCGGCGTCCCATATTTGTTTTTCGAAGCCAATGTTGGCGTTATTTTTTTCAGCCATTGCAGTTGCGGTTGTACGGAAGAAAGTTTAGGGAGGATGACGGAACGCGTCAAGATTCAAGGGAGAGGGATGAAAACGGGCCGGACAGGGAGGCTACGGGGCTGTTCTTCTTCTATTGGATTTTATCCTTGAAAGAACGCCTTTGGCTTTCAACGCCCCGGTGATATTTTCCCGGAAGCTCAAGCCGGTTAAGGACGGGCGAAACGCCGGTCAAGGTTCTTTGACCAGGTGTCTGGTATAGCTCAACCGTTTGAACATCAGCAGGGGTATGGCTACTCCGATGACCAGGGAAAAGATGATGAAGAAGGCGGTGATACCGTTTTTGCAGATGTCCACAATCAGACGGTTCATGACGGCCGCGTCCTGGTTCTCCTGCATGAACTGCATCAGGGCCAGGATGGTCTTATAGGCGTACACGCCGGGAATCATGGGAAGCAGGGAAGGGAAAGCGAATATTTCCGCCGGGCACTTCACCAGCTTGGCCGTCATGACGCCCAGCATGCCTATGGTGAAGGCGGCAATGAAGGTGGCGCTGGAAATGTCAATGGTCCAGGAGTGCAGCATGTAAAAGCGGAAAGCGTGGCCGACGGCCGCCAGAACGGCGGAAACGGCAATGGCGCGCCTGGGCGGATTGGAGATGACGGCAAATCCCGTGGCGGCGATGGCGGCCATCAGCCCGTCCAGAAGGATGGAGGAAATAAGATCCGGATTCATAAGCTGTTTACCCCTACGATGAGCATGGTTGCGGAGAGGCCGATGGCGATGCAGGCAATCATCATGATGGAATGGATGCCGCGGGAGATGCCCATCAGGATGTGGCCGTGCATCAGGTCCATGATGGAGTTGATCATCTGGACGCCGGGCACTAGGAACAGGACGCTGGCTGCCAGGGCGATCTGCGGTGTGGAGCCTATCTGGAACAGGACGGCGCACGCGGCCGCCATGGAAGCGGTGAAGGCGGAAAGGATGATGACCCCCAGCGGGTTGTATTTTAACCGGGTAAGCTGCTGCTTGGCCAGAAAGCCCAGCATGGTGGCGGCGAACACGGTCAGCATGGCCCACAGGTCTCCGTTAAACAGGCGGCAGAAGGCGGCGTTGCCCACGCTGACCAGGAGCAGGTCCGTCCAGCGGGAAAATCTTTTGGTGCGCACCATGGAGCGGAATGCCTGTTCCATTTCCGCAATGCTGACGTTGTTGTCCACCGGGAGCCAGCTCAATTCACTGAGCTGCTGGATCAGGTTCAGGTTGAACGCCAGGGGTTTCAGTTTCCGGACGGAGGTGCGGCGCAGCGTCTCGTCATCCTTGCAGATCAGGCTCATGGTGATATTGCGCTGGAAAATGGTCATGTCCGCGCTGTATCCGTACGCGGCGGCAATGCGGGAAATGTTGCGCACGGCGCGGTTGGTGTGCACCCCCGCGCCCATGAGGGTGGTGGCGTATTCCAGCAGGAATTCCGAAAGGGCCTGTATCTGGTCGGTGTGCTGCATAAAAGGGAAAGGGGAGTCAGGGCCGGGAGGCCCGCTTTCTGGAGGCGTAATCCTCCTGCTGGTCTTCCCCGGTGACGCCCACGGAGAAATAAGTGCTTTCCGGATGGGAGAAGACGAGGGCGCAGACGGAAGAAACGGGCTGCATCATCCATGTTTCCGTCAGGCTCATGCCCGCTTCCTCCCGGGCGTGGAGCAGGGTGAAGACAGTTTCCTTTTCCTGGTGGTCCGGCTGGCTGGGGTACCC
>ENA-ORND01000523-ORND01000523.1-human-gut-metagenome-genome-assembly--contig:-NODE-523-length-33356-cov-71.285187_pt1 | contig 33356 bp, 38 predicted proteins | sample MGYA00242111_ERZ509014 | MGnify/ENA primary metagenome ERZ509014 (study PRJEB26280, sample SAMEA2338694) | human gut metagenome | biome: human gut; feature: human-associated habitat; material: faeces... | reverse complement strand
CGTTCAAATTGTACCTTACTGGAATTGAAACTACTAACATACCATTAGAAATCAAAGCATTATTTATTGTTCAAATTGTACCTTACTGGAATTGAAACCACTTTCCAGAGCCGAGAGAGTAGTGGCTCATATCGAGTTCAAATTGTACCTTACTGGAATTGAAACCGTTTAGCCTGCTTCGAGGTGATTTCTCCGTCAGCAGTTCAAATTGTACCTTACTGGAATTGAAACTAGGACTGAAGTCAAGCGAGTGCTGGAGCTGTGCGTTCAAATTGTACCTTACTGGAATTGAAACGCGTCTCCTCCTCCGCCTTTATGTACTCCTCCGTGTTCAAATTGCACCTTACTGGAATTGAAACATCAACTGGGAAAAAATCTTCAAAAACCCGAGTCAGTTCAAATTGCACCATACTGGAATTGAAACCTCGAACGGCATTTTCTCGTTGTCGTCTATCTTCAGTTCAAATTGCACCTTACTGGAATTGAAATTGGTCTGCGAACCCCATAGTCTAGTCCGCATTTCGGAAGATGAGATGAATCTGTACAGATAATGCGACATAAGGGTCTCTATGCCAAATTGACAAGTGAAAGTGTGGCGCACGCTCCAAGTTTTCATTGCTTTTTTTGTCAGGCAGAAATCCGGCCACGACGCTGAGCGCCGATGCTGCCAAGAACGCGAAACGTCATAGCTGAGAATTCTGCACTGTCATCGAATACTTGTCCATCAGGAAGGAAGTGAAGTAGCTTGTCATGCAAGATAGGTAAAAGTATTTGGAAAAGTCGGTATGTGTTGTATGCTTCCCTAAGAAGGTAAACTTACCCTCTTAGGGAAGTGTATATCTTCAGTATCTAAAAATCATATGCGACGTAAGAATGTTTGCTGTGTCGGCCTATTATAGAATTGGCATAATTCCTCGGTCGTCTGGCTCGGTAGACCATTGAACTTGCCAAGTTCTACCATCACGGGTGTCCACGAGAATGAAATTGTACAGATTCTGTGTTTTGTAGAGTTCAAATCTTCCGGCAATTTCTTTCTGTCCTTCCGGTAGCAGGGAAAACCTGTTAAGAGTGGACTTGAATCTGTAGTCATCGCCTTTTACTGAGTATTGCACCTGCCATATTATTCCAGTCGCAGTGTCGAGTTCCAGAAATGTCCACATGTTTTCGGTCGCATATAGTTTATAAGCCGAAGGCGTGACCAGTTCAGTGATTTTTGAGATTTCATTGAGCTCTTGGTTAACTGCAGCAGCATTTTGTGTACAAGCATTGGTGACAAAAAGTAGGCTGGCAAAAATGGTTATTAATCGATACATAACATTGAAATTTTATTAATAATTATTGTTGGTTACATGGAGAATATCTGAATTGTAGATTTCTTGTTCAGAAGTCTTCGTCAATGCGGGAGAGGCGTTTTATCCTTTCGGGAATGCCGAACCGTTCGTTGAGCTCGGCTTCAATGATGGCATTGATTTCGCGACGCCTGCGGGCCTGCTCGATGGCGAATCGGCGGTTTTCTCTGCGGTGCTGCTGATATGCTTCCCATTTCGTTTTGTTTTCCGCAAGCATGGCCTCGACCTTGTCCATGGTGTTGTCAATGACTGGCTTGCCGAGTTCGCATTCCCAGACTGTGATTGCACTCCAGCCGATGGATTCAAGGCGTTGGATATTGACGAGGTCCCGTTCCTGATTCCGTGTGATCTTATTCTTCCAGAATTCAGTCCGCGTTTTCGGTATGACAAATTTGCTGCAGCCCTTGTGCCCATGCCAGAAGCAGCCGTTCACGAAGATGCAGGTACGGTATTTGGGCAGCACGATGTCCGGCGTCCCGGGCAATGTGCGGACGTATTTGCGGAATCTGTATCCCCGATGCCACAATTCACGCCTGACAGTCTGTTCTGGGCGTGTGTCCTTCGAATGTATGCTCGCCATACACTCGTGGCGTTGATCGGGTGTCATGCGGTCCGGCATGGTTCAATGTCTGTCGATTTGAGAAATCTTGCTTTTCGTACAAATTTAGTAACATTCAAAAAATAACCTGCATCATCTTAAGGAATCTTTTCGGTATATATCTTTTTTCTCATCAGTCATGTGCCACCGGCACACTCCTTCTTCGAAAACAGATCTATCCTCGGAAATCTTCTCTTAATCTGAGGCAACTTATTATTTTCATGTTACTGTACCAATAATCTTCGAAAATGCGTGATTCCTTGAAGGCAGCCTTGAACTATTTTATCTTCAATGTCCGCAGATATTCTTTCTGCCCAGGCGTGATCCTGTAGCTCTCGATGGCTTTCTGGATGGTCTTGTTGTGAGTCCATGGGTCGAGGCGCTTCTGCTCGATGTACGGAATCGTTGCGTCCCATTGCTTGGCAAGAGCTGTGGCGAAGAACCACGCTACCATCATCTTCACGTAATATTCTTCGCTCCTCACTGCAGCCGGAAGTTCAAGATATTCAGCCTTGAAGTCTTTATCTAGGTAATGCGACATAAGTGTCTCTATGCCAAATCTGCAAGTGAAAGTATGTCGGGAGCTGATCCAGGTCTTTATCTTTTCTGTCAATGCTGACTTATGTTTTGCGAAGACCTTAGGAGACATGATGTCGCAGACTGCCCAGTTGTCCACATAAGGAAGGAACGCATCTGTCAAACTGATGCATTCTTCATAGTCCTTGACCTGTGAGATAAGCAAGCTGTGCAGCATATTCTCGTCATAGTATTTGTGAGGCAACAGATGCACAAAATCATTGACCTCAGCCTTTTTCGCGAACTCCTTAGCGAACTTGCGAAGCACAGGCACGCGGACTCCGATAAAGCTTTCCGGCGATACGCCCGGTGTCAGTTTGGCTTGGAAAGCGGCATACTGCTTGTCCTGCATTGCGAACAGCTTTTCTTGTAGTGGTGTCATAAATGATTCATGCTTATTCATGAACAAAAATACGCTTTTCCCAACTACTTTGCTAGTGCTCGACGTGATTATTTCGACATGGGTTGTTTTAATTGCCACAGCCATTATCGCCAAATGATAAATTGTTTTAGATGTGGTGCTGTTGTATCAGAATATTTGCTAACTTTAAAGTCTATAAAATTGGAACAAATGACTTGGTATGCTTATTGATGACCTTTCACGCGGTATATATACGTGAGCATTTTTTGCATGGTGCTCGAATTCACTTGGATTAAACAGGTAGAGAAGAAAAAGGTACCCATAGGATCGATCCTCAGTTTAACCTTGATTCGACGGTATCTGCGCTTTGGGATATACTCGGTGTGGAAATGATGAAGCAACAAATTCAACATTGGGACCATGGTTGGGTGCATCTCCCACTTTATGGTGATGAGAGGAAAACACGACACTCTAAATCAATATTGAGCCTATTCGGCCAATTTCATTCAATAGACAATTAAGTTTAACAATTAGACAATAAATAAAGTATTGAATATATATGAACAAAACAAAATTTATTGCGTACTACAAAAGTAAGAAAACGGGCAAGCGCAGTTACCTGCGGAAAAGTGGATATTTTAATGGAGAAGATAATTTAAATGAACAACTTGCAAAGGACTCCGCATTGGTGAGTTTGTTTCATGGAGTTTCATCCTTTTTTGATATTACAGATCCAAAAGGCATACAGGCTCTCATAGATTGGGCCAATACTAACAAAAATGTATTAGGGGTACATTCAGGCGGGACACCCGATATCTGCACCGTTTTGCGTATGTATAAGGAATTTTTATCGGAACCAAGCTCTTCTTCGACACCTGCCTCTACGGAAGAAGCTGTCACGATTGAGTTGAATAGTACTCCTTTAAATCTAATTCTGTACGGCCCTCCGGGAACAGGTAAAACATATCACACTATAGACAAGGCACTGGAAATTCTCGGGTATAAAGGGCCGGACGACAGGGCTGAAAAGCTCAAGGCGTTCAAACGTTATAGAGATTTAGAACATCGCATTGTATTTACGACCTTCCATCAGTCTATGAGTTATGAGGACTTCGTGGAGGGAATCAAGCCTGTAATGACGAGTGCCTCAGAAGAGTCTGTGGGATATAGGATTGAGGATGGTATCTTTAAAAAAATTGCTTTAAAAGCAGCTGAAGCAAAAAAGACTGCAGCGGATTCCGGAAATGTTAATTATGTTCTCATTATCGACGAGATAAACCGCGGAAACATTGCCAATATTTTCGGTGAACTTATCACCCTCATCGAGGACTCAAAGAGGGCGGGGGAGAACGAGGCGATATCTGTTAAACTACCATACTCCAAGGAAACGTTTTCCGTTCCGAACAACTTGTACATCATCGGCACGATGAATACAGCTGACAGAAGTGTGGAGGCATTGGATTCTGCTTTGAGAAGAAGGTTTGTCTTTGAAGAGATGATGCCATGTCCGGATCTGCTTAAAGATGTTAAAGTAAAAAATCTGGACATTTACCTTAAAGATCTTCTTGAGACTATCAACGGACGAATTGAGATTTTGAAGGACCGTGAGCACCAGATAGGACACAGTTATTTTATGGGTTTTGTAAAGGTGGAAGCGTGCGAAATTGAGGCTAAGGAGTTACTCCCTGTTTTTAAGAACAATATTATACCTCTCTTGCAGGAATATTTCTACGGCGACTATGAGAAAATTCTGCTTGTGCTTGGCGAAGGCTTCATTGAAAGGAAAACTGCGTCTGTCAAGTTTGCCGGAAACCAGAGTTATGACGACGTTCCCGAGAATATATATTCAATAAGGAATGTCATTGAAACTGAAGCAGAAGATGCTATCAAGAAACTGATGAACAAATAGACATAAGATTCATCAGATGAAAATTGAACCCATAAGAATATTTGAACACGAATCCCTCAAAATAGGTGAGAAAGGGTTTACGGAAAAGCATTTGAAACTTCTGTCCAAGTACTTGGGCGACAAAGAAGGTGATGATTTCCCCTATTATTCACTTATCAACAACGGTGTCAAGTTCAAACAATATGTCGGCGTTATCAGCGTTGGGGATATCCAAATTGAGGTCCTCCCCAAGGCCGATAAAATCTCAGGCGATAATGATGCCGACACATGGAAGAGCCACCTTGTTGAAATGTTGAAGGCCGTGTTCAAAATGAAGGTGGACCTGCCAACTAAAGCTGAACAGCAGATCAGACGTAACCATGTGTTGGATGTCTTTCTCGACCACTTTATGGATGAGGTGGAGAATATCCTTCATATCGGCTTGGTTAAGACTTACAGAAGAGTTGAGAGCAACAATACGGCTCTAAAAGGTCGCCTGGTAATGACCAAGAATATCGTGAAAAATATAGTCCACAAAGAAAGGTTTTACGTGGACTACACCACGTATGACCGGAACCATTTGTTCAATCGGCTGTTGTATAAAGCATTGAAAGTCATTCCAGACATCGCCTCCGGCAATTATTCGGTTCAGAGAGCTAAAGCGCTCATGTTCGAATTCCCCGAAGTCGATGACATCAATGTAAGCGACGCAACATTCAACCATATTTGTTTTGACAGGAAGACAGAAGATTATCGAGAAGCGATAGAATTGACAAAAATGATCTTGCTGAACTATATGCCGAACATGAGGTATTGTCGCGGGAATAGTGTTCTTGCTCTGATGTTTGATATGAATAAACTGTGGGAACAGTATGTTTATGTGTTGTTGAAACGAAGTCTTCGCGATGACGGCCTTAAGGTTACAGCACAAAATAGAAAAGATTTCTGGATGTCAGATGATGTGGGCGTGAAGATAGTCCGGCCAGATATTGTGGTGTCTGATGGGAACAAATGCATAGCAGTCCTGGATACAAAATGGAAGTGTCCGAAAGACAGTAAAGCAAGTGATTCGGATTTGAAACAGATGTATGTATATCATCATTATTGGGATACCGAACATAGTGCATTATTGTATCCCGGAGATAATGAAGCTGTTGAAGGTCATTTCGCAGAGGAAGGATATAAATGCAAAATGTATTTCCTCCCTTTGCGAAACAACAAGGAATCAACTCCTGAAATCAAGTCAGGGATACTGGATTTGAGCAAATTGATTGAGTATATCAAAATGATTGAGGAGCCTTTGGTGCATGCCAATGAGACAATAACCGTCAGTATATGATGATTTCGTCAACTATATCTGAGGAGAATCTCTTTTTATAGAAACTTTTCATGAACGGCTCGACATTTATCAGCAGATCCTTCTTGAGAGAGTATTCCCTGTCAGAGGCGAGAATCTCCTTTATCTGTTCTTCTGACCAGTGCTTCACTTTCTTTACGATTTTTCCTTTCGAAGAAGACTTGCCTCCGTTTCTTGAGAAGGCCGTCCTCAGACCCGAAATCTCATAGATTCTGGCAATGCCGTCCTCTTCAGCCCGATGAAGGAAACCGTCAAGATCCGTTGAAGATACCTTGGTGATATACTCCGATGCATATGCATCAATGTCAAAAGATTCATACGCGGAGCTCCTGAGACGCCAGTATCCCTTTTTCCCGACAGGCATGATTTTCCAGCAGTCTCTTACGAAATGGGTAGAGTGGAGCGGATGTATCCCTTGAAGGTCTGAACCTTGAAATCAATATTGCTGCCTGTGCATTTGAGATCCTTGCTGAGTGTTTCAATGGAAGTGCAATCGGGGTGGTATCTGTTGTATACGTATATTTCTCTAACAGTAGTCGTAAAAGCGTTTCTGTAGGCTGGGGCCTCACTTCCGCTGCTGATGGTCTCATACAGGTCTCTGACGAATGCACGAGCATTCTCTACAAAAGGCTTGCTGTCATCGTATGCTATCGGCAGAGTCACAATCTTGTTGCCCGTTTCAGGGTCTGACTCAAATGAATTGAATATATCATAGATGAGGTCAATATGCATTTCAAGACCGCTCTTGAGGTCCAGAAGCTTCTTAACCTGCTTGCGGCTGCCGTCATAGAGTTCACCCACTGTCTTCACCCCATTGGATGCAAGTGTCCTGACGTAGGTGATGCCCGGAATGCAGGCAAATTCCGTATCGTACCTTTTATAGAGAAACGGTATTCCGACATTGAAGATGTCTTCAATCTGATGGATCTGTGTAGTTGTATCAATCATAGTAGTTGATTAACTTTTCTGCATATGTTTACCACCATGTTTCGAAATTCTTTCAAAAAATTTTCAAAAAATCGAAAAAATATCGGGAAATCAAATGTTCGGTATTTGTACGACATTATTTGTCATCATGTGAAAGAAATTTGAAGTGTTGCAGTAATATAAGTAAATGTTAAATATTATGAAAGTCGAAAGCAGATATAATCTCAATGACACCGTTTGGTACTTTTCAAACAACTATGTGCAGAGCGGCATTGTCAATGGTATCTTCTTCCACGTCACACGTGAAGGAGATCAGGAAAGAACCAATGTTGAATACACGCTTAATAATGATGAATCGCATTTGGCGGAAGAAATCTTGTTTCCTGGCAAGAAGGAACTATTAAATTCATTGTAAGTTATGGAGAAGGAACTGAAATACAGCATCGGTGACCATGTATGGCTGATGCACAATAACAAGGCAATCTGTGGTACAATCGAAAGCATTTATTGTGCACACTTTATCGGCCGGGTGAATTTTACGGACTTGATAGAATCTGAAAGGTATGTCGTCTACTACGAGGGCAAGAGACTGGATTCGTATGAACCGAAAAAGCTGTTCGACAGCAAGGCGAAATTAATCGAATCGTTTTGGTAGAAAACAATGAATCCTACGAGTGCGACATGATTGTTCGACTGTTTCTGGAGAAGTATGAAAATGACCGCAATTACTTCATGACATTGGGGCCTGCACCACAGGTTGAGAATACCTGTTACTAATCAGCAGAAAGTTTAGTATCTTTGATGGATGGTTGAAACAATTGTGGCGACAAATGTGAGTTTGGCGTCGGAGAATATGCCACATAGGTTTATTCGACGGCTGACGCTCTCGCATTTGTCAAGTTGTTGAAATGAAGTCATAGGGTGGAGGCAATGAATCCACAACAACCGAACTTTCTGCGATTGATCAGATTGTCCTGAAATATTACATTAATAATCCGAAGACATACATTGCCGATGTAAAAGAGGATCTCGGTATTTCCGAGAACGCCATAAGTATCCGGAAGAATAGAGCTATCAAGCAGCTGGCATCTATAATGAAAAGGAAAGCGTATTATGACTATATCAATGCACATTATCAAGGAGTCGGAACAAGTTTTGGCTTTCTTCAGGCTGTGCCAGCGGTAGGACGCACAGGAACTTACGTTAACAGAATAGATCCGCAATTCGATCTGGAAGATGTTGCATCTAAGTTCTGTAGGTTTCTTGAACAGAATTTTCATTCAAATCGATAATTTGGGGTTCAATGAATCCTCGTCATTGGATTATATAACTTTTAAAACATTTGTATTATGGGGAATAATGGCATGATGGTTATTGAAAATCATGAATTACTTGGAGAAGAGAACTGTGAGTTGCTTTCGAGCATTTCTGCCACACCATTTGCGTTTGGCGGGCTTGCATCTTTGAGAGATATTATTGATGGTTGCCGTGTGGATGTAGAAGCTCGAAAAGGTGTAGATAACTGTTCTATTCCTAAGGAACTGTTAGATTTGAAGAATTATTGGAAAGAAAAATTAGATGAATGTCGGGAGCGCGATGGTGATTGTTGGGATATTTCTCGCAGGTATGAGGAAATCTGTAAGGAAATCTTCGAGTGGGGGGAAATGCTTAAACTTGGGGAATATATCTCTAGTGAGAAGAAGATTGTTTTGTATCCAGATGCCATGAGGCAGTGTGATATGGTTCACTTTGATCAACTTCTCGTGTCAACATTCGTTCATGAGACGATGCACGCCTATTTTGATCGTGATGGCCACGAAATGTATCCATATATTCCATTTATAGAAGAGCCTTTGGCAGAGTTCGGGATGCTTCTTTTCTTGAAAGAATCAGGTCATAAGTTTTATGGCTGGGCCTATGATAATGTCAAAAATAAGAAAACCTGCTATAGATTTGGTGCCGCTTTGATGGACCGTCATATAAAAGAGGGGCAAAATTCTACAATCCGTCAGTTCCTTGAGCGGTATAAAGTGTATGTTGCAGAAAGGCCGATGTGTCCGACTGAAAATGTGGACGGTAGCATCATCGTTGATGCCCCTCAATGTGGCAAGAATAATGTGAACCCGGTGGTCGTATTGCCGAATTGGAAAAATGTATTTAATTATCCTCCGCGTTATTTCTACGACGCAGCTACGAACACCCTTGGATTGGATGGAACGTGGAGTCGTCTTGTTAGGTTAAATATAAGACAAGATGTCGATATCTTCATTGACATTAATCACAACGGTCTATATATGGTTGACAATATCTATCTTGGCGAGCACTTCGATTGCGAGCATCCATATGACCTCGATGAAATATTGTCCTATGGAAAACTTATTATTTCATCCCAAAATGCCAAGTTTAAAGCAATCAACGGTATCCCTATCCTTAAGTCTAACAATAAACCATTTTTACCTAGTTGTGGGGATGACTGTTATAAGGTTTGTAGAAATGATAAATGGGGTGCTGTTGATGGAAATTTAAACGGGGTGATACCTTTCAAATACGACTGTATTTGGTCATTTAATGAGCATGGCTTCTGTCAAGTTAGGGTTTCTGGAAAGTACGGGCTTGTGGATAAGCAAGGCAAGGAAATAGTACCAGTGTTATATGATCATATTTATAATTTCCAAAATGGATTTGCAACGATGAAAGACAGTCATGGAAGATGGGGCGTTATTGATTGTCATGGTGATATTGTCGTGCCTTGTAAATTCGATGATAAAGTGACCTTCGATATAAATGGTGTTGCCAAAGTGAAAAAGGATGGCGAGGAATATTTCATTAATACTAAAGGAGAAAGGGTGGAAATAAAGTAATACACAAAAAAGTAGGGCAGCAGCAACTATATTATGATTTTGGATGTTCTGTATTATAAAGATATCTTAGAAGTTCTATTCTGTATGACATTGATGGGTGAGTGGAATCTTTGGCAGCCTTCATCTTCTCCGTGGTATTAGTGTTGATTAGATGTAGGGCTATAATATATGAATAGCCACCAATCCCGATAGCTTCACAAAATCTATAAGCTGCAAGATCAGCCTCAATTTCTTGAGAACGGGAATACTTGAATTGATAGTAGGGTGATGCTCCGGCAATCAATGTAAATAGTTGATTGCCGGTTTTGCCATAATCGTAATAGTTACTTTGATTATAGGAAGAGTATCCGTTACAAGTATTTGCTATATTTACGGCAGCCATTCCAGTCATGTAGAGACCTGCTACAATTCCGCCCCAAATTCTATTGCTTTTTTCCTTCTTATATGTTTGCCATAATTCAATTAGAGAATGTTTACAGATATAATGAGTCATCTCATGTGCACATATGCCAATGAGAAGTTGCGTAGAGCCTAAACATCTTTCAACTAACGAAGAAGTCAAGTATATATCCCCATATGGAGTAGCAAAAGCATTAGCATATGATGAAGGATATATCCTCAAATCCCGTATCAAGTTGGTGGAATTATAGAGAAATGTAGAAAGACTATCTTCTAGTTCGCCACGCATATAAGGATTACAATCTTCTAACCGCTGCTTCATACTTACCTCAGAAACTTTAGTGCTGTATAACGCATTTCTTATCGGGCCTCTAAGTCTCTTGCGATTCAATTCTCGCTCGCATTCTTGGTATACAGAGTTGGTCGCTACAAGTTTATTCCAGAAATCAGATGGGCTGTCTGCTTTACTGAAAAAGATGTCGTGCTCTCGAATATCTTGATTGATGAGTTTCTTTGTTCTGTAATTCAACTTGTTATTTGCAAAAAAGGCAATGCTCTTCGATAGGTTATTGTATGCCGCATATGCTTGATTATTCCCGCATTTGCAGGATAATAAAAGCGTCTCAATTCCTTCTTCCTCTTTTCCGAGAAAAAATGAGTTGAATGCATAGCTGTATAGTTTGTTGCCGATATCGTCCTTGTTTCCTAACTTGTTTAGGTCGTCAATGACAATGTCTTCAGATTGAACTATATAATGCAAATATTTGCTGAAAAGCGTATCTGCCGCCAAGTAATTATGTTCGTTAAACATATGGACAGCCTCGTTTCCCAATGAATCTATTCTCGATTTTGTGTCTAGTATTGATTTGAAAGAATGATTACAATTCTCAAATCCATGCAAACTTATCGAATACAAGAACCCTATAGTGCATATGACGTATCCGGCCTTAGCAAAGATATATTTCAGTAATTTGTCAATCATTTGAATTTCAATATTTTTGTGCGAAGACTGTCGAATTGCATTTTCGGTACTTAATCTTCTCCCGCTAAAATCCTAACTCCACATCCTTGCCGAACGGGGCGAGCGAAAGTCCGGCCATCTTGAAATGCTGTTTTCCCCAAGGAATGCCGATGAGCGTGAGGCATAGGAGCAAACCGAAGAACAAATGCATGAGGCAGGCCCACAATCCGCCGAAAATCAGCCAGAGTAAATTCAATGGGATGCGAATGCAACCTGTCGGGCAATCCGTGTCTCTCAATGTGGAACCAAAAGGCCATAGGCAGAGCAGACCTATCTTGAAAGTCTGCAACGCAAAGGGAATGCCGATGATTGTACATGCAATGGCCAGACTGCCAGTGAAATAACCGATGGCTGCTTCGAGACCTCCGAAAAGCCACCAAAGTAAGTTTCCTATAATTCGCATAAGATTATTGTTTTATATTCTGTAGTATAGGATATTGTTGTTTTTCTTGTATCAATTAGAAGAAAACCATATTTGACTGAATCTCTTCAATCATCTTTTGCGGCACTTCATTCTCTCGGGCAATCTCCGGCCATTTTGATGCCGCTTGGCAGACTTCGTCGATAATTCGTGCTGCATTTTTGATGTAAGCATGTAGATATTGTCTAACATATTAAATTTGATACTTTATGTGGCATAATATAATAATAAAAGTTAAAAATTGAAACATTAGTTGGAATGATTTTTAAGGCTCGCACGATGCCAGACATTTAGTCTGTTATCTTTTGTACTTAAAAATCTTAACCATGTCCTTGTCGCCACCAACGAGCTGGCTGCATCTGTTCAGTCTTCCGGTGTCCGTGAAACCGCATTTCTCCATGACCTTTCCAGATGCGGGATTGCCGGTGAAATGATCTGCCCAGATGTTTTCGAAATGCTTCACTTGGATGCAGTAGTCGATCATCAGTTTCAAAGCTTCTGTACAGATACCTCTGTTCCAATATGGCTTTCCTACCCAGTAGCCAACCTCACAGTCGTTTTCTCCGATAGGGATATTGCTGGATTTCTGGGTGTAGTAGCCCATGCAGCCGATAGCCTCACCAGTCTCTTTCAAGACAATTGCCCATGTCGTGTCATTATGGAAGAATGTCCGGATGATCTCCCGACTTTCTTCAACAGACTTATGTGCCGGCCATCCTGCACGTGGCCCTACGTCAGGGTCTGAGGCGTACTTGAAGAGCGCCTCTGCATCAGATTCCTGCCAATGTCGAAGTAAAATTCTTTCAGTTTCCATCAGATTCTTTCAATGCCTTGCCGTCGGAGAAAGCGTTGCCGATTTTGCTGCCCAACTGGATATAGCCATGATGAATAGGGTCGAATACAATCAGTTCCATCTTCTCCATGTCTGGATTTCCGTCTTCTGCCAGATACTTCTCATCTACAAGGATATTGACGATTTCGGCAATGAGATAATAGCCCGTTTCGCTTTCATTGAACTTTTCCTTGATGCGGCACTCCAGGGTCATCGGAAAATCGGTGAATACAGGAGCATTGACCTTCGTCGCCTTCTCGATGTTCCATCCAGTCTTCTCCATCTTCTTCGTGTCGTTCTTGGCGGAAACAATGCCTACGAAATCAGCGGCCACCATGGTTTTCCTGGTCGCGAAGGCAACAGTAAACTCGCCGTCAATCTTCAGGTTGTCAGTGGTGGCATGCTTTCCCATCGAGATCATAATCTCATTCACGTCCCACTGTCCAGCCCAGGCGGCGTTCATTGCATTGGCAACTCCATTTTTGTTATATGTGCCGATAATCAGCACAGGCTGCGGTACTACCCACGGCTTAGGTTCAAAAGTTTTCATACCTATCTATCCATATCAGCTATTTCTGCTTGAAACCACACGAATGGCCTCAATACAAAGATAGTGAATTTATGGACTTGACAGTTATCCGATGTGCTTCCGATGGAAATTTTTACATTGCCCTGACCCACTACGTTTTCTGGATGGCATCCGCAAATGAAAACCCGGCGGCTCAGTTTATGGGCCGACCGCCAGGCAAACCTGATACCCGCATCGTTCTACAAGAATTTGTGACCTTTGCGGGAATTTATTTATGTCAATCTGTCAGAATACCACTTCCATCGGGTCGGCGTCGGATACTGTGAATGTTCCGACTTCGCGGCCGCCTTCACGGAGTTTGAAAACTTGGCCATACCAGCAGACTAGTTTGTCCGGTGCAGCAATTGTGAAAGTGACGAGATGGTATGTTTTGTCCGGGTAGATCTCTTCCTCTTTGAAAATTTCGCTGAATTCTGCACTGACGTCTATTGCTCCGTCGAAAAACTGTAGCTTGTGGCCCGGAGTGATAGGGGCTGTCTTTCCTGTAATGTGGAGTGTTCCGACGACTTTCCGTGTCACGATGACTCTTTTAGTCTCAGGTGATGTAATGACAGCTCCTCTTTCTATGTCGGAAGTTGACATTTGCTTAGTTTCGGCTAATAAAATCCCCGGTTCGTCACCCTTATCCGCATATTCCAATACTTTGCCAAAGAGTGAGAGTTGACCGACAGTCATTTTATAGTTATTCTTATTATCCGATCTCTGGAGGACTTTGATTTCTTCGTTGGGATAGAGTTTTCCCGATAAAATCTTACTTTCAAGCACCAATCCCTTATCTTTTATCTTATAAGCATCCTTTACAGAGCCGAGGAACGTGTCTTCGACTTCAATGGTGAATGAACCGATTTCCGGGTTTTTGAACCTGTTCATTGTCACGGTGATTAAGGCTGTGCCGGCTTTATTGCCGATGATGTTGAAATCATTGTCAACTGTGGCGACTTCAGGGTCGTCGCTGTTGAATGTGAATTGGCTTGGGAATTCGGGGCGTACGTTAAAAAACGATCTATATACCTTCCATAAATAAGGTTTGAGATTCAATTTCTCGCCGACTCCTATTATGCCATAATTCGGCGAAAATTCGAATTTTCTAATTTCATTTTCACCAGGATTTGATACCATCAAGTTGCAGACAGAGACTGCTCCTCCATCCTCTGAACTGGCAAAGATTCGGGTGCCCCCCACTGCGATTGCCGTCACTAGCCCTGTTTCATCTACTGTGGCGATTTGCGCATTCTTGCTGCTCCAGACGATATTCCGGTTGTAGGCATAACTTGGTTTTGTAGCGGCTGTCAGCTGGAAAGTCTCCCCGACTGCAAGTGTCAATTCAGTCTCGTTAAGTTCGATTTCTTTCACGAGTTGGACTGTATTGCTTACGTAGACCTTGCAGCCGGCTCTGAATTGACCGTCTTCGGTGGTTACCCAGACTATAATGGATCCTTCTCCTACGGCACTGATTTCGCCGTCCTGTGTCACAGTCGCAATGTTATTGTCATCGCTCTCGTACGACACATTCTTATTCGTCGCATCATCCGGAACGACCGTCGCGACAAGTTTCACTTTCTCTCCAACCATCAGTCCCACAGTTGTTTTGTCCACTGAAACACCGCTCACTTCAATAGCTGGAGGCCCTTCTGTGCCTTTTTCCTTTTTGCACGAAGGTGTGGCAAGTAACGCTACGAAAATCGCCAAAAGTATAAATAAACTCTTTTTCATTGTTTTAGATATTAAATAGTTTTAGTTTGTTCGCATTTTGCATGCTGATTCGGCAAGGTAGGACTTTTTTCCGAAGAAATCAAGACGGAACTTCATTATGCAGAACGGAACAGATTGCAGAAATCATAAATAAGAGACGACTTCATGTCCGGAAGGATGGACAGCCTGTGACTTCAGCCCAGGTTTATGTGGTAGTGATGCACTATCCGGACACATTCGTTTAGGCCGAAGGGCAAATTATGCTGATGATATGACGTTGTTATTTTGTCAGTATATAGCGCAACGCTTCCATAGGGTGGTGGAATATCATCCGAGGTCCGCTGAACCGCATGACTTCGCGTATCTTTTCCCTCATGTCTGGACGGTAGCAATGGACATTGCACTTATGGCATTTGGTCTTTCTTTCACCGAACTTGCATCGGTCGAGTCTGGCCGTTGCATACGTCAGTAATTCTCTGCACTCCGCACAGAGTTCCTTTTCACTATGCTTTTTTCTGCACCACAATTCGATCATGTGCCGTACTGTGGTTTTCTCCCACTCTATTCGGTTCATTATGTGTTTGTATTATTCAGCTTGCGAAGTCAAAGATACGACTTAATCTGATAAATATTGACTGCAAAAAAAATTTTGTACTTTGATAAAAGTTTGCTATATTCGCAAAAGATGAAAGAGGGTTCTCCTCTTCGATTAATTTCCTTTTATTAACATACCGGCAGCGGGAACAAACCTTACGGGCTGCCAGCGCGCGAGGCAGCAAGATAGGTTTTGTGACCGCACAGGTAACAAATCGACTAAGCGTATGCTTTACGATTTATTTGCGGATTTCTACGAGAAGTCCAGCGACCGCCATCCAAAGTACATTGTATTGATGGGAACTTATAATGAAAATACTTTCGACAAAATGAAAATACTTGGATTCCAAGAAGATTCGGATTCAAATGCCAGTTTTCAGGACTATGTTATGGATGGTGCCGATGAGAATTTTCTTCAAGAATATACTAAGGACGGTTATCAAAGCGAAATGCTTGATGTCTTATACTCGGATGTGAATTATGAAAAGATACAAGTCCGAGCCTTGGCGGATGAGGCGTTGGATGATGAAGGGCGTCATGCACCTCGCGGAGTGGTGATGGGGGATATGTTTGTCCATTTTACGGAGTCAGATCCGATGACTCCCGTCTGGTTCGAAAAACTGAATCCGGAGTCACCTCTTGACCCTATCCCGGTATTTCAAATCCCGATGAGAACGGTCAAAAGACGCCTGAAGGTCATCACTTTGATGGACGCAATGTTCAAACTGTTGAAAATGAACGAAGAAAAGCATTGGACAGAGGAACTTCTTAGGGAATTCTTTGCGGCCGGGATTGACGAGGCACTCGAAATCATCACCTATGAGTTTCGTGGTCAAAAGGATATTGACGGAAATCCTGCCATATTGCATCCCCTCACTGTCGGTCTGATGGGGGCAAATGACAATGAGAAAACAGTCGGATTCCTGCACGATTTGATTGAAGACTGTGACTGGAGCATAGAAGACCTTCAGACTGAGGGCTTTCTTGATGAAGTGGTGGAAGCTGTGGATATTTTAACACATCGGAAAGATGAGGACTCATATGATGAGTACGTCAATAAAATTATACTCTCAGATAATCGCTTGGCTATTAATGTCAAACTCAATGCCCTCCACCACAATCTGCAGCGTGGCAAAGTGTCTTATGAAGCAGCCGTCGCATCAAATGACGCGGCCAAAATCAAAGAGCTAAAACGCATAAACGCCAAGCACGAGAAGGCATTGGAAATGATTAAAAATGCGGGATATGAACAATGATTTTGCAAAGTCCATCCTTGACAACCCTTATAACAGGGTTGAGGATGGACAAAAAGTTACATTGATGGATATTTTGCTCAAGTATGACCACCAACTCGCTTCCTCTGTCACAGGGGTTTTCAACGCTTTACGATATTGATGCATTCAGATGCAGCGTTGCGGAAATTTCAGACTACCTGGCGGGTAATAAAAGACTGATAGTTTGATTATCAGCGCATTGCGAAGATAAAGCGTGGTGGCTATGAATAATGCAGGATTCTTGTTTTTATAAGAGGAAGAGTCACGTATCTATTCGCATAATTGCTTCTGGGATACATGGCATCTGATGGTAAAAGTGCGTCAGGTGCTAGCTTCTATGGTCGATCCGTCCTGTAGTGAATCAATCATAAATTGGAATAGGCATGTTCACCTCTGGCAACACAGACTGTATCTGATGATTGACCGTCAGGAGAAATACCTTTGATAGGATTGACCAGCGGGTCAAGAGCCTTTATGCGTTAGGATGATTATTCTTCAATATGGTTAACGGTTCTTGGGAAGACCGTAAGTCTGAGCTCGGTAGAACCATATGGTACAAGGTCCAGCCATACAGTATTATCCTTTATGGGTTCTGCAAAGCCTCCTTTGGGCATAACAGGGGTATATCGGCTGGAATCCAATTGCCACGCTATTTCTTTTGCTGGAACCTTCAGAATGTATGGCGAATAGCCTTCATCATATGGATAATCACCAACAGAGTAACTATCATTCTTCTCTGTTACAATCTCTGAGGCATGACTTAGATCAAGAGCATAGTTCCATTTCCCTGTAGGAATCATAGACCAACACTTGAAATCAGGATTTCCTGGGACTTTGCCATTCATGTTCGCATATACGTTAGTATCCTCCTCTTTTGAGTGTGGGACACTGAAGGAATAAAGCAGGGGGCCTCTTGTGATGAACCGGCCTTGATTACGAACATCAGTAATTCGAGGACTCATATCCAAAGACAGTGTGATGTGATCACCATCAGAGAACGCTCTCTCTATCTTTACAAAAGTTCCCGGAACCATTTCCATATCCATCAACTTTCCATTCACCCGGATTTGAGAATCTGCTGACCATTCGGGAATCCTCAGACAAAAAGATAAAGTCGTCGCCGCAGACAGAGAGAATTTGAAATCTATCAATCCGTCAAATGGATAAAGAGTCTTTTCCTCAATCGTACAATCAACTGCATCTTTTGTCTTGAACCGATACGTTGTAGGCGCGTATAATGCTGCTGTAATCTCATCATGATTGCCACGCAGCCAAGTATATGCTGTATAATCCGGCATAAAACGATGTACGTTTCCTGAACAGCATTCTGTTTCATGTGTCGGTCTGAAAGCCATCCATGTAGAACCGTGGAAGAATTCATTGTGGTTGCTATTTCCAGTAGCGATTACTTGATTGACAGATGAAAAGTACTGGAGAGACTTGAAGTCTTTTGTGATAGCTCCAGGTCCAGCATTGAATACAGCACGTTCTATCTTATCAGCCCACTTCGCATCTCCGGTTACCGTCAAAAAATTGATCAGGCTCCATGTATAGTCTGTTATATCACACGTTTCATGACTGTTAATAATGTTCTCATTCCCGATAAGGGCCTCAGCACTCGCCGGAACACCATCAGGAAGCATATGGTCGCGGGTCAGTTTGTATTCTGCATTCAACGCCAGATCACGGTACATCTCATTTCCTGTGTATGCATATAACAACATCGGCAATTTCAATTCTTCGGCACAAGTTACACCATGCATCACCAATCTTTCATCATTCCTACATGTTTCTGGAACAAGATCACCAAAAGTCCCGGCATTCCATGCTTTCTCACACCTTTCAAGAAGTTTCCGGTCACCTGTCTTCCCATAAACCCAGAGCATTCCCTCCAAGCTGACAATATTTCGCCAGTTACCAATTTCCTCAATCGTGAAATTCAGATAATGTTTGTGGAGTGCATCAATGACTCTCTGGTCACCAGTTCTTTCGTAATATGCCTCAAGGACACGAAAATACACGCACATAGGCCACATCGATTCAATTTTAGGATTACCAAGTATGCCTTTGTCTGAGGCATGCGCCAATGTGTAGTTTATCCCATCTACTGCTGTGTCAACCATATCTTGATCATCGATCAAGTAACCAAGTCTTATGAGCCCGTCAGTATAATATGCCGTTTGCTCATAACGCCACCAATCACTACCGTAAGTTTCGGTATTACGTCCTATTTCTCCGTTCCATAAACAGGAATCATAAGGATATGATAAAGCTTCCGGATGCCCTGTCATACCGGATTTCTGTCTCAACAGAAACTCTTTGAGCCATCCCTCCGGTCGTATATTAGAACCTGCTCCACCCCGAAAAACGGAAAAATCCTGCGCAGATGCAGTAGTCGCTGCTATCAGCAATAAAAAGGTTATCAATGTATTTTTCATGTTCATGTATTGATGCTTATCTATATTTTTTTACTCTGTTACCATCAATCTGACCACTGGCGGCATAAATGTTGAACGCCGTGTTGGTGCTCATACCGAATTCTTCGCAAAGACTGTCGAATTGCATTTTCAAATCGGAGTCCAATCTAATTGTAAGAGCTGATTGTGCCATAATTCTTAATATTTTCCACAAGATAGCAAAATGTTTGCAGTGTGCAACTAAAATGTATTAATTTTACTGTCAATAGCAGATTCGTATTGTCCGGAACGGGTATTTTATAAAGAAATTTGCGGGTTCTCAAGAAAAACCATAATTTTGTAGAGTTGATTGAATCAAAATAAATAAAGTTTACAATGCAGCAAAGAAGGATGAACAACTGGACAAACTTATCTGATCAAGGTAGCAAATGCCTTGAAGAGGTGTTGCGTGTCCATGCTTCGGGCATTGAAATATTCTATAAATTTGGAGACGTTTTCCGACTAACGTTTGACAGAACATCGAGGATACATTGATGCAGGTATCCCGTTGATGCGATATATGAAAACCGTCGGAGAGTCCTTACCAAACTTTTCGACGGTTTTATTAACCGCGCAGAGATGCGCATGATTGAAAAAATTATGAATTTTAAATTTGATGGAAGCAGGGTGTTCTTTACATCCGACACTCACTTCAACCACGCCAATATCATCAGGTTCTGCAACAGACCTTTCAAGGATGTGTCACACATGAATGAAGCAATTATTTCCAACTGGAACCGCGTGGTGGGTCCGGAGGATATCGTATTCCACCTGGGAGATTTCTGTCTGGGTGGTTCTGCCGAATGGATAAATGTACTGAGCCGGCTGAACGGGAAAATATACCTTATTTCCGGCAACCACGACATCAAGAATCTGAGGCAAAATTATACGAAATACTTCGAGCATATATCAATGCAGATGTATATCGAAGTAGATAAACAGAAGATGTATCTGAATCATTGTTCGTTCCTTTGTTATGGCGGCTCATACAATGGTACATGGCAACTTTTCGGACACGTGCATACAAGCAGAAACAATACCGGAAAGGATGCGCCCAGGCTGAGTATGCTTCTTCCGACACAATATGATGTCGGAGTGGACAACAATGATTTCACACCAGTCTCTTTTGCGCAGGTGAAAACAATTATTGAGAAACAAATTGAACAATCAAAGAAAGGAGAACAATAAGATGAAAATACAATACATGAGTGATCTGCATATGGAGTTCCAGGAGAACAGCAGATACTTGAAAAACAATGAATTGCCTGTAACGGGCGATGTCTTGGTGCTGGCCGGGGATATTTTCTATCTCAAGGATAAGGTCGCTCCGTTGACGAAGTTCTGGAAATGGGCCTCAGAGAACTACCGGCAGGTTCTGATTGTCCCGGGCAACCACGAATATTATAACTATTCAGACGTGATGGAACGAGGCCTGCAATGGCGATGGATGTTCCGGGAAAATGTCGGTTACTACCAGAATCAGGTAGTTCGTGTCAATGACATTGACTTCGTCCTGAGTACACTCTGGTCTCGTATCAATCCGAACGACGAGTATTTCGTGTGGAAAGGCATGAATGACTTCCGCCAGATAAAGTTCGATGGGAAGTTGCTTCAGGTGGATGACTTCAACCTGATGCACGAGACATGTATCGGTTTTATCCGGAAAAGCATTGAGGAGAGCACTGCAGCCCATATTGTCGTGGTTACACATCATTTGCCGACACTTCAGGTGGTGGCTCCGTATCATAGAGGTTCCGTGCTGAACAGCGCCTTTGCCAGTGAATACGGAGACCTGATTGCCGACAGCCGGATCGATGCCTGGATTTACGGGCATTCGCACACCAACATTGACACTGAGATTGGCGGTACCCGTATAATCAGCAATCAAATGGGATATGTATTTGAAGATGAACAACTGATGAACGGATTTGATCCGGCCAAGTTTATTGAAATTTAATGGGTATATAGAAATGAGTGAAAGAAACATTATAGATAGAAAGTTCTTTGCCGATTTGGCGAAGGAGGTTGGCCTGAATGCCTCACATTTGGAGGCGTTAGGCACAATGCGTCATTGGGAGATTATAGTTGATGGCGATATGTTGGATCGTTTGGTTCAGATACAGAGCCAATTCGAGCGGCTCGAAGTAATGGGCGACGATGATTATAGGGGATTCTATATCGAGGTGCCGCGGCCCGAGCCGGAAGAGTGGGGCGATTCCGAAGAATTGATTGCTACGGGGGAATATGAAAGCCGGGAGTCGTTTCTCGAGGATTGGCTTGCATGCAATCCTATGGAAACCAGATGGTTCCATGTTGCTTCGTGTAGATACAGGGATTCACGGTCAATCCGTATTACAGATAGAAAGCGTACCCGCTTTATCATTGCGAATCGCTCCAATTGTGTGGATGCAGAGTCAGATTATTTATGGTCCAAAGAGATCCTAATCAGCCTCTTTGACTATCTGGAACGGCTGATTGATGTCATTGTCGCAGATCAAGACGGATTCAATGATTATGTGGCGCACAACCTGCCGTACCAGCAACGAACAGGACGTATTTCACAAAAAGAATTTGACAGCATTGTACCGAATTTTAAGATTAAGGTAGAAGATATGGAAACGTCCATCAAGGCATTGGAGGACTCTGTACACAAGCATTCTGCTCCTCTTTTGGAAACCATGACCATACGAAAGTATTGCTCCTATTACCGCATTGCTAACGAGGTGTATGAAACTTATTATCGGAAAAGGGGAGTTGGTGAATGTATCTACGTGGATCCTCATGATGTTCCGGAAGAACTGCGAGATGTGGTTTACTATAAGCGAGTGAAGTTCGTGGATGTGACGGAAATGTATGACATTGACAGTCAGGATGATTTCGGAAGGTTCGCAACTGACCACTATGGTGAGCTTGGACTGTCTCGTCTGAATATTCTTGCCTCACACGACCGGCAACAGGGATGGAAAATTGTTGTTTCCAACAGTTATTCTGCCAAAGTCGAGCTAGCTATTGAGGTTGCTACGGCTCTGTATAAGGCCGGAGTTCCGCTGATGATATACGACGCGGAAAAGTTCCTGAAGATCCTGAAGGAAGAAGATTATGTGCGACTGGTTCCTGAGTCTTTCCACAATTATATGGGCTACCAAGAAGAGGGTAGAGTATACGAACTACCGTGGGAATATGAATGCGCGGACGATGACGACTCGTTTCTGACTCTAAAGCAATACCATGCGCTTGTTTCTACTGCAGAATGGCAGTCTGAATCTCGTGCGAAACCTATCTCCTGACTTGCTTATCACAGTTAGAATCAATCTGTTGTGTTGTGGAATCCCTGGTATGGCCAATGACAATCATCGCATCAAGATGATAAAAATCAACATTATGATGGAACTTGTCGTTCATAGCACCACAATGCGGAGTGGTTATTTCCATTTTGGAAACAACCACTTTTTTGTCAAGTTCCAACTCTTCAAGTATGTTCTTAAGATCTTTGATGACAGTAGGGGCTCAGGCCATAAACAATATTCAGGCGGATACGTCAACGCAATCCAGGACTTAATTTCGTGGGAGGTACAATATGTACCCCTCTCTCCAATTCGTCGAAAATCCGATAAAATGCAGTTTTTGTTCTAAATTGGTTTCAAAGGATTCTCTCTAGAACCCATAACGTCATTTTCTATGGCCGGTTTTATGGGAGCAGAACGGCACATAAAATCAATGCCTATAGGTGTGAATCCCTTGAAACGTCTTTTGCTGTATAGAAAGGTCGGCGAACTACACAATGTCATGTAATTCAAGGACTGTATGAAACCAGCATATGAAGACTCTTAAATCTTCTAATATAAATTCGAAGTTGCCGACCATCATTAATGCTTCCTTCTATTTGTTTCCAGACCACTAGATAACGGTTTAAATCCTGATCCTGGTTTAGGTAAACGATCTCTGCTAATAGCAGCATATGAGGATGGCTCTTTCTCTCTTAGAGAATCTAACCCTTTTCTTCTGCTCGTTTTTTGAATCCTTTTGTAATCGTCTAACGCCATTTGACGTTCTTTTGGAGTCTTAATTGGACATCCGTGCGACTGCATGATTTTAAGAACTTCTTCGTTACTCTTAGGGGAGTATTTTTTACTCTTGTTTTTGTCTTTGATAGATGATGTGTCAGATAATTTATGCCTTCGTCCATCAACGATCTCTACGACATCACCATCTGTGACTTCATATACTAAGCACCTCTTTGAACTTAAACTCCTACTTTTGATTATTCGGGGCCTTCTTTTAGGAGAATCATTATTCGGATTATTGTTCATGTTATCAGTATTATATTGCTTTCACTTTTCCGATGCACAACGCTTAACCATCTGAGAGTCAATATAAAGCATTTTCTTGGGCCTATTTTGGGCGCCGAAGTTGCACAAAAACGCGCACCATTTCCGGCGGTCGTCACCAGAACGGAGATGGGCAATGCAAATATATGCATATTATGTGATGCCGTCAAAAAAGTTTAGCGACGTGTGTGTTCACGCTTGATATTTCACAGAAGAACTTCGCGCAATGACTTTGAGTATATTTGCGGCATATAATCCGCGCGCCTAAATATCTGAAAGTCAATATAAAGGACTACTTGTTATCAAGCGAGTTGAGAATCTCCAGCATCTCGTTGGGGGTAACTACTCTTCTTACTGCCGGGAAGTGTTTTGTGTTTCCGGTAACGAGGTAAGAGTCATCTTTTGACATGGCCACTTCGTAGAAGACAACATCTTTCGGGTCAATGACTTCGTCAGAGCTTGTAACTCTTTCGGATTCCATACCGGCTTCAACGATTGCGTCAATTGCAAATACGATTGACTTTTCTGAAAATTTGAACTTTGGACGACGTAGCACCTCGCTATACTCAGCAAGAATCTCATCGTTGTACATGGGGATGAAATCTCGATTGAATAGACGGTCGAGAATTTGTACCGGAGCCGAATCGGTACGTTTGGCCAGCAGTGCTGAAACCAAAACGTTTGTGTCGATGACAACGTATGCTTTCATTACTTTGACTCCCTGGCAAGTCTGATTTCCTCGTTGATTTCGTCAAGAGACATATCTTGAATGCCTGCATCCGCGGCTGCCTGTCTCATCTCATAGAATGCTGCACGTCCTTTGTCCATTATGTCATCCTTTGCAGGAGCTTCAATGGCGAATGGAATACGACGGCTTCTAACCACCTGGCGCACATAAATGTTGAACGCCGTGTTGGTGCTCATACCAAATTCTTCGCAAAGACTGTCGAATTGCATTTTCAAATCGGAGTCCAATCTAATTGTAAGAGCTGATTGTGCCATAATTCTTAATGTTTTTCACAAAGATAGCAAAATGATTGCAATGTGCAACTGTTGTGTATTGATTTTACTGCTAAAAATATAAATAACAGATTCGTATTGACCAAAACGACAGGTGTTTTATAAAGAATACGTCGAACTGATAGCCGACAGCCGGATCGATGCCTGGATTTACGGGCATTCGCACACCAACATTGACACTATGATTGGCGGCACCCGTATAATCAGCAATCAAATGGGATATGTGTTTGAGGATGAACACCTGATGAACGGATTTGATCCGGCCAAGTTTATTGCCATTTAATGGGCATTTGGTACGCACGCGTGCCAAATCTCGTAGTCTGCTCTTCCAAGACTATTCTGCGACAAGTGTGTATGCAAAGATAGACAAAAACAGTTTCTAATGGAAATCGGCAAGGCGGAAAGGGTCAATTAAAATTGATAGTATGAGCAGTATTTAGCCAGCAGGCTCTCTACAGGCATGTCCCCAAGGCGGAATCTCTCGGCATCGAGAGGAAGGATTCTTTCACGCACTGGCAACTTGCCTTTATAGGTGGCAAGAAGGTACGGAGAACCATTCTTCTCCTCAATTCTGACGTCAGTAAAGAACATCGTGAGATTCTCCGGATCATAGATGATGGAATAACTTGGTCGCTTGGCTCCAGGAATGTCCTCACGAAGGATATTCTTCCCAACGAGGTCCTGGATATCACGGATTGCTGTATCCTTTGAACACTTCGCAAGCGAAGCCCATGTCTTAGAACTGATTTTGGCCTCGTATCCGTCCAGGAACATATTCAAGACATCTTTCTGCCTCTGGCTCATGACAATAGTGGCAGCCTTTTGCCAGAAGAAACTCTTGTTCAGAATAGTGCTTACTACGGTCTCTGCCTCATCGAGTGCTAGGGATAGGGTAGTGGCGTACCAATGAATCCACTCAGTGATGTCGCCATCTCCACGCTGCGTCTTCTCGAGAATGTTGTAGTAATGATTCTTATCCTTGTTGATCTGTGAGGAGATGTTGTAGAAACGGAACTCGCTCTTGTCGGCACGGGCCAGCAGAATGTCGGACAGAATGCGCGCAAGGCGGCCGTTGCCATCCTCGAACGGGTGTATACTCACAAACCACAGGTGTGCGATTGCGGAGCGTACCACAGAACTTCCTTCTGCATCCCTGTTGAACCAATCCAGGAATTTCTTCATTTCTTCCTCTACACGATCCGGCGCAGGAGCAATATAGTGAATCCTTTCACGTCCCATCATTCCGGAAACAATGTGTTCCTCATGGGTGCGATACTTGCCTATTTCGATCTGAGCGCCTTCGCTATATCCTGACGGGAAGAACGCAGCCTGCCATGCGCACAATTTCTTCTTCGACAACGGCAGATTGTAACCCCTCATTGCTTCAAGCAATACAGCCACAACCGAGTCTACATAATGCGAGGGAGCTGTGCATTTCACGTTCTCTATTCCGAGTCTTCGGGCAATGGAAGAGCGCACTTCGTCGACATTGAGACGGACGCCCTCAATTTCAGATGAATAGACAACATCGTAGGTGAGGTTTTCCGCCATGGCCTTGAGCTTGCTGTCGAAGCCCAGCAATGAGAGTCTACCGTAGAGAAGTCCTTGCTTTCTGCAGACCTCTTCCAATATCGCTGTAAGCGATGGCGCGTCCCATTTGAACGCAGTCCAATTGTCCCTTTCGTGTAAATACATGGCATTTGATGTTTAATATGCGGCGATTATCAGCAAATAACGTCGCAAATTCTGCGACGAAAATAAGCATTTTTTGTCGCATCACCAAACTTGCTCTCTTATCTTCATGACTTCAGAGAAAGCTTCGCGTATTACTTAAGCAATCAGTCGTTATTTTCCCGATGCATCATCGTATTCTTATTGATTATCAATAGTTTACATCTTAAAAGGTAGACTACTCAAAAATTTACTTGTTTTTTTGCGAAAAATCGAAGATTTAACGTTTTTTTTTCATCGACTCCCTCAGAACGAGGGGAAAAAATGTAAAAACAGCCTTTTTGGACCCCGACAGAACTTGTCTGTAAAGATAGGGCATGTCGGGGTTTATTTCGCCCAAAAGGGCTGTAAAATCGAGGATGGATTCACGGATATTTTTGGGTTTCAATTGTGGAGATATTGCGTTTAGTCGAAGAGGTATTTTGATCGGCTTTAATAGCACTAGGAACACACAAAAAATTTGCAGCCAAAAGAAAAACGACTTCAGCCATTTCTTTTTCTTCCCTCATTGACTTTCCAACGGCACTGTTATAGTTCTCAAATAATTTCATAACTTTGTATATATAAATATATCAATGTTATGAAATTTCAAGGTTATTTCAATAATTTTGAGTTGTTTCTCAAAGTTGATGAACAATATTATGACTTCCCTAATGGAATAGTTTGCTCAGTTAACGATGTAACATATTTAGCAATCGATATATCATATTTCAATACAAGAAATAGTGTTGTATATGCCTTATTTGACTGGGCAGAACAAGATTTTAGTAACAAAGAATCTTGTGTTAAAAACGCCACTGAGATTTCAAACTGCATTCTTCCGTTTGTTAACAGCACAATAGAAAGCGTATTGAATGGTATAATGCCATTCTCTATTAGAGACGAGATAAAAGCATCTTTCAAGCATTGTAAAGGACAGCCGTTCCCAAATGTGATTTCTATAACATCAGGGTTGAGTGTTTCCTTAAAAGAAACACAGAACAACAATTACGAGAAGTCGTGGACGATTGTCATTGATGACAAAGATATTATAACTTTGAACAACGATAAAAGAGCGAGGGATACCTTTAATTATCTTTTGCATTCGGTTGAACATTATATCGCGGTTTGGTTCAAATCCATGAAGTAATAACGCACCCGAATAGGATGCGTTTCTTTTGTTTAGTGTAAACTGGTATATCGTTCCCTAATTAATACAGAATTGATAAATCAAATAAATGATATTTATGGCTGGTGCTGAATAATCAAACGGTATCTATCAAAGCATGAAAATTGTCTTATTTTAACATGCTTAAGATTATATAGTAAAAAACTAAGGTATAAAATGTGTAATAATATAAACGCTAACCAAACTATGAATTATTCCATTACATCATACATAGGACAAGAAGTCAGGCGCTTTGCGTTTCTTATCAAGCGAGGAGAAGATTTTTATAATTTGTTCACATTATTAGAGGCTGTTCTGCCAGATATGGCTGATTTTGATGCGTACCCATTGGAGGAGAACAAGCCGTTTTGTAAATTTGACAAAAAAGCCCCCGGTAGTGAAGATAAAATCTTTCTCTCTGTGGATAGAGTTATATTTACAGAAGAAATGCTAACAAAACCATGGGAAAATATGGTTATAGACGGGAATATCATAAAAACAGACATTGCCAATTTCCAATGGGCAGTAGATAATCCCAAGCAAAGTGTACTCATTCCATTACATGAAGAACACGATAAATGCCATGAACTTGTTGATATGCTACCTAAACGCCAATGTGCAGCATATATCAATTATTGCAAACCTGAAAGGTTACCAAAGGACTGTATTTTGTCAAGCATTGCTGGCAATACAAAGCTAAGAAAACAAATTAAGGATTTGTCAACAATACATCTTGGATATGATTTAACATTACATAGTAATTTCTATGGAAGTTATGTATTTACAGCATACAATCCAATCTATCGTCAAATAGAGCAGATTGAAGATTCTGATGCTTCTGGAATATATTGTCGAATAGTTTATCGCCCGAACCGTAAGGAATTATTAACCTTCCGAATTAAAGCCTACAATAGAGATCAGCAGATAGTAGGTCAATATGTAAGAAAAAATACTCAATGCGCTTTCCTCTGCCATTTCATATTTGATACCAAATTTCATTCACTAGATATCGACGTGTATGACCATGATGACATACTTATTGACCAATATACTAATATAACCTTCATTCACAAAATATTTTTCGATATTGATGTGGCTGAAAAGCAGATAGAATATCACGATAAACAAGGCAACGTGAGAATTGTAGAGAAATATTCAAATGCCACTAATAGTCATATAGGAGAAGACGAGATACAGACACTATTTGGAACATCTGAGGAATACAATTACGATAAATTTGAAAAATCGCTTGACTTCGTCTTCTTTGATGGCGACAAAGAACATCAGCAAGAAAATCTGCAAAAGGCCCAAGAATGCATATTACGTATATTGAATGGTGCTCGTAAAATCTGCTATATAGGCGATATTTTCTTTAATAAAGACTCATTTGTCGATTATATAACACCCATCAAACGACTAGATCTCGATGTCCGGATTATATCTAGCAAGGAGAAGAATAATACTAATGAACTAAATGAATTGAAGCAAGTTATAGAGGATCACAACAAGCAAATCGGAACACGTATTTCTTGTAGGGTAATAAAAGGCAAAGCCGCTCTTCATGACCGTTTCATTATAACAGATGAAAAGATGTGGATGTTAGGTTGCTCTTTAAACGAATTTGGTGTTCGTGCTACAACACTCATCCGAGTGCCACAAGCATACGCCAACAAGATGATTCAGACTGCCGAATATTGGTGGAATAACGATGAACTAACAGAAAAGATATAGTATGGTAAAAATCAATTTACATGGAGCAGTTCCTCTTACGGAACCATGTAGACCAGGAAAAAACTATTTCCTGCATGATGCCTCACTTTCTAATAATCCTGTATTCTACAAGAAAGTTCTTACTCAAGCTAAAAAAAACATTTGCATCCTTGATCCATATGCTTGTGAGTCGGATGCAGCAAGAGTTTTTGAATGCATTCATGTAGAGAATATTAAAATAGACATAATAACGACTGGATATGGTGAGGAAGATATAAAACTGTTTGCTGACGATATTATTAATATTATAAAGAAAAATATTAGTACCTATAGTTTGAGCATAATATCATATAGAGAACGAGGTGTAAGACTGGAACAACAAATACCTCTTTGGCATGATAGATATTTAATTATTGACGATATAGACTATTATCTGATAGGTAGTTCTTTGGATTCTCAACAAACTTCGAGAAAATATCATGGAATGCTTCTGCTAACTGAAGAGGAGGATAAAATAATTATAGAAGACATTTTTGTAAAATATCAAACATTGTATAATAGCCTTAGGGCATATAAAACTAGCAGACGATGAATATCAAAGAATATCTTCAATACGTATTCTGTACCACTACAGAATCCATGCTATCCAATAGAATAAAACTCGCTGAAGCCTTAAGTACATATCAAAGTGAAACCTTTGAAGTGGAGCAGAATGATTTATTCGAATCCTGCGTTCAGAAAATCATTTCTGGAGAATGCGATAGATACAACTTTAATGATAAGGATGTGAAGAAGCTCTTTCGATTCTCTTCAACATCTAAAAGCGAATTATACCAAAACCTGATTTTCTTTGAAACCGGTAAGAGATTATCCGCAAATACCGGTAACATCAAGTTTAAGCAACTCAATGAATATGGCGATAATATGGGCTATGGATTCTATTTAAGCTATACGATAAACGATGTCAAACTTAAGAAGCTAATAAATCACTTAAATATTAATTCAATACTGAAGAATACTCGCTCATGTGCTGGATATAGAAATGAGGTTTACAACTTTTGCGAAAAGTATATAAAAGCAGGTATGAGTGAAGATGAAATTATTTCTATCATAACTCCATATAATGATGGTTCATACGTCGAGTTACCAGAATATATCAACCTTTTGTCCTATTTACTTCTTCGTGACAAACGGTACAACATGTGGGTAACAATGCTTACAAAGATAAAGTATTTTCCATTGCAGGGTGCATTGCTTCATCACATTCATACTCTCCAAGATTTAATATCCATTTTTCAAGAACTTAAGCGACCCAATATCATCCATCGGAAAGTTATTCTGTATCTGTTACGTGACAAATACTTTCAGATCCTCAGCAAGCAACCTCAGACTCTACAACGTGGATTAGAATACATGACATCTAGCCAGAAAAATAGTTATATATCAATATATAAAGAACTTCTCGATGAATGGAATAAAGATGTAGAGCCAAATACAAAAACTATATTTGACTACTTATCAATCCAACTTGGACTAAGCAATTGCTCTGAATGGTACAGTAAAAAGTATAACCAATATGCAGACAAAGATAAACGCTTCGTTGAATTTGAGCAGAAAGCGGTAGATGTGATATGCAAGGTGATGTCTGAACTTTCAAACCCCGTAAAATGGAATGTGCAGACTGCCGACATAAGTACTTTATTATACTATATTACTCAGACGGAAATAAAGCAAATCACACAGTATCGTAGCAAACTACTTATACAGACACTTTTCGATTGTTTATATAGTAATCGAAACCACTATCAGATTAAGTTAGATGAAGAGTTCTTTAAAGTTTTGAGATTGGCTTATGGATGCCTAGTTAGGTCTGAACTAGACCCTATTCAAATGTTGCAATCATTCAGTTATGCTAATGAGGGTTATCAGGTCAATTATATGCAGGTCCTTCAAACAAGACGTGGTGATACATTTTGGCTCTCTATGCTACTTTTAGGGGCTGGAGAAAGGGAAGATGAATACCTATTTAACAATTACGTTGAATTTATTCTGAAAAGAGTTATTGCTCAAGGTGGTGATGCTAAAGAATATATGATCCCACTCTATGTTGCAGAACTTGTCTTTATGCAAGTCTTTAAAAAAGACAAAGCAGATTTTGAGATAACTATAATAAAAAATATTCCTAATTTGGGTCTTGTGCTTTCCATTCTCTTGGCAAATCAGGGTGATTTGACTCAGCCTGTAAAGAGTGAACTTCTTGAACGCATTTCTGAAGAGTGGAACGTGGAAGAGTCACTAATGAAACAAAAAAGAGACTCAAATTTGAAAGTGTTGAATGATTATATTCAAAAAATCGATGTACATTAATAAACTTGGGAAAAGAGAGAATATGACGCAATATCGTATGATTATCATAATTTATTGCTCAAAATAATGGGAGCAAAATTTTACTTGTTGTAAAGAATCGAAGATTTAACGTTTTTTATCGACTCTCTCTGAATAGAGGGGAAAAAGGCAAAAACAGCCCTTTAAAGCCTCGACATGCCCGATCTTTGCAGACGGGGTTTGTCGGGGCTTATTTCGCCAAAATGGGTTGTAAAATCGAGGCTAGATTCACGGACATTTTCGGAGTTGTTGGCCATCATCTTGGGTGGGCCGAAGGGGTGTTTTGTTTGGCCTTTGCCTTCGGGTTGCTTAATGAGTTTCGCAGCCAAAAGAAAAATAATTGTTGAGACTCTTTTCATGGCGCAGCCATCTCTTTTCTTCCCTCATTTTGACTTTATTTTAATGAACGTATATATGAATACGGAGATAAAGTAAAGGTGCTTTGATACAATCACCATCATTAATCGAATCAGTTTAACAAACTGTATACAATCAAGAATATAAAATTGTCTTTATCAAAATAGAAAATAATTGGTTGAATGAGAAGTAATCTTTATTTTTGTGGTTAGTCACGAAAGTGATTTGGTTAGTTTCACTTTAAAATATGAGTTTAGATGCGAAATTAATAATGGCAAAAGTGAATGAGGAAGTAATCTGTGACGAGGATATCGCTCAAGTATAATGAATAGGAAAAAAATGAAGTTTCGTTGATCCTTCGATTAAGGCTTCCAGGTTCGCTAATTGTCCTAACCAGTGGAGAAACTATATACACCATCGAGGATGGAATGAAAATGATTGTCAGAGAGGCTATTTACATTGTTATAAACGAATAAAACATATATCGAAGATGGTTATAGAGATTCTTCAAGCAGGTACTGGTGATAGTATTTGGGTTAGTCACAATAAGAAGAATATTGTGATTGATGGTGGAAAATCTACAGCAGCTATTAGAGCTAGGTATGACAAAATGCCACAGGATGAGATTATTGACCTGCTTGTGGTGACCCATATTGATTCAGACCACATAGCTGGTATCATAGCTTTGGTTAAACACATGAAAGAAAATGGAGAGACTCATAGGCTGAAACAAGTTTGGTTTAACTTCCCCAAGAATGAAGAGACAGATGAATACTCTGTTGGCGAAGGAAATGAGTTAACGTCTTTTCTTCTTGAAATTGATGGATTGTGCTGGAATAATAATACTTCCGAATTGCTTGGTTCTACGATAGAAGTTGGTGAGATAAGATTGCATGTGTTGGCACCTGATCATGATGTGGCCAATGAATATAAGCCGAAAGAACCTGATGAACTTGGCGTTCGTTTAGATGATTGGCATAATGATTTAAGAACTTTGATTGATAATGTTGATGATGACGATATAGATGAAGGAGGTCCCAATAGCCAGTCGATTATAATTCTGGCTGAATGTAAAGGCAAGAAGTTATTGCTACCAGGTGATAGTACCCCCGAAGAACTATGTGATGCGCTTCAGTATTATAATAAGATCAACGGTGCTCCTCTTGAACTGGATTTTATGAAACTTCCCCATCATGGGAGTACGCGAAATGTTACTAAAAACATCTTTGATGAGGTAACATGCTCAAACTTCATTATTTCGACTAAGAAGAATGAGAAATATTATTTCCCCAATAAAGAAACTATTGCCAAGCTTATTCGCTACAGAGAAAGAGCAGATAAGGCAATCAACGTGTATTTTAACTATCAAGAATCTCTTGATGTACTTGGAATAACAGCAGAAGAGTTGACAGAAAATAATATTAATCTCAACGTTTGCAATGAATTCAACTTTTGACATACGCAGTAATTGTGTTAAGATAAA
>ENA-ORND01000515-ORND01000515.1-human-gut-metagenome-genome-assembly--contig:-NODE-515-length-33799-cov-7.264225_pt1 | contig 33799 bp, 33 predicted proteins | sample MGYA00242111_ERZ509014 | MGnify/ENA primary metagenome ERZ509014 (study PRJEB26280, sample SAMEA2338694) | human gut metagenome | biome: human gut; feature: human-associated habitat; material: faeces... | reverse complement strand
GTATAAGAAAAAAGCCCGTAATCGGCTTGATTACAGGCTTTTTCGGTGGCGGAGATGGAGAGATTCGAACTCTCGCGTCGGTTTGAGCCGACCTACCGCATTTCGAGTGCGGACCCTTCAACCGCTTGGGTACATCTCCGTATATTTCCGCCTGTTTTTAACTCGCAAAATCTTTTGGAGAGAAAAGCAGGAGAGAAACCATAAAAGTATTCGATTTGAAATTTTGAAAACCCGAAATTAGCAGGGGTTTTCGGGGGGACGAAATTCACAGATCCTGCCGAAATTTCGAGTCAGCCCCGTTATGACCACTTCGATACCGCTGCTTGTCACGGGATGTATCATACCATACTTTCCGCTGGGGTGCAACTTCTTTTTCTGCGGGGTATATTTTGACGCGGCGGCGCATGTACTGATGGGAGAGGGGGGACGGCTATGGAGAAGCGGGTGCTGATCTGGGATGATGGACTAAGTTATGTAAACTACATGGAGGCGCTGCGGGAGGTGGGGCTGACACCGGTGGTAGGGCGCGAGGCGGCCGGCCCGTGCGCTGCGCTGCTGCTTCCCGGCGGTGGGGATATCGCGGATCGGCTGCCGGAGGATGAGATCCGGACGATCAGAGCCTATGCGGCAGCGGAGAAGCCGATTTTGGGTATCTGCCGGGGAATGCAGGCGCTGAACGTGTTTTTCGGCGGGACACTGTATGCACGTGTGCCGGGACACCAGGTCAAGGCGGGCGATATTCTGCATGATACACGGGCGGTGGGTGAACTGGCGGAGCTGGTGGGTACCACGCCGCGGGTCAACAGCAACCACCACCAGGCTATCTGCCGCCTGGGGCGGGGGCTGGGTGTGCGGCAGTGGGCGGCGGATGGCGTGATCGAAGGGATATGTCACAGCCGCCTGCCGGTGCTGGGGGTACAGTGGCACCCGGAGCGCCAGGCATTTGCGCTGCGGCGGGGGGAGGCTGCGGACGGTGCGGCGGTGTTCTGGTGGCTGCGGCGGCAGGCAGAAAAGAACAGCGGCGGTTGACAAGGGCGGTCAAGTATGCCTATAATGGAGAAAACTGACAAGCGAGGTATACCGCCATGGAAAAGCTCCGTGCCTTTCTGAAACGAAAGGACATCGTTTTCTCCGCCAAGCGCTATTTTATCGACGCCATGGGGGCCATGGCCCAGGGCCTGTTCTGCACCCTGCTGGTGGGGACGATCCTCAACACCCTGGGTCAGCAGTTCCACATCGGCTTTCTCAACGCCGTCATCGTCACGCTGGGCAAGGGCGACGGTGCGGTAAGCTACACCATCGGCGGGCTGTGCTCGGCTATGGTAGGCCCCGGTATGGCCGTGGCCATCGCCCGGGCGCTGAACGCGCCGCCGCTGGTGCTGTTCTCACTGATCCCCGTGGGTTTTGCCACCAACTACATGGGCGACGCGGGCGGCCCTCTGGCGGTGCTGTTCGTGGCCATTGTTGCCGCGGAGCTGGGCAAGGCCGTCAGCAAGGAGACGAAGATCGACATTCTGGTGACGCCCATCGTCACCGTGCTGGTGGGCGTGGGCTTCGCCGCGCTGATCGCCGCGCCTGTTGGTGCGGCGGCCTCCGCCGTGGGACAGGCCATCATGTGGGCAACGGAGCTGCAGCCCTTCTTCATGGGCATCATCGTCTCCGTGGTCATCGGCGTGGCGCTGACGCTGCCCATCTCCTCCGCCGCCATCTGTGCGGCTCTGGGGCTGACAGGCCTGGCCGGCGGCGCTGCCGTGGCGGGCTGCTGCGCCCAGATGGTGGGCTTCGCCGTTATGAGCTTCCGTGAAAACCGCTGGGGTGGCCTGGCCGCCCAGGGCCTGGGCACCAGTATGCTGCAGATGGGCAATATCGTCCGCAACCCCCGGATATGGATACCGCCTACGCTGGCTGCCGCCATCACCGGCCCTGTCGCCACCTGCCTGTTCCGCTTGGAGATGAATGGCGCGCCGGTGTCCTCCGGCATGGGTACCTGCGGCCTGGTGGGGCAGATCGGCGTCTACACCGGCTGGGTCAACGATGTGGCCAGCGGCGCAAAGGCCGCCGTCACCGGCATGGACTGGCTGGGCCTGGTGCTGATCTCCTTTGTGCTGCCCGCCGTGCTGACGTGGCTCATCGCCATCCCCCTACGGAAGTGGGGGTGGATCAAGGACGGCGATCTGAAGCTGGATCTGTAAAACACAAAAAAGGCGGCGTCGGCCGCCTTTTTTGCTGAGTCGAAGCAGGCCGGAGTTGTCTAACTTTTGGGAGCTGACTCACGGTTGCTTCTATCTCGTTTTTGTGCTTTACGTTTCGCTCGTTCCTTCGCTTGACGTTTCCTCTGCACAGTCGGTGACAGGAAAATGTCGTATGCGCTAAGTGCAAAGATGCCGGTAAATACTGCGCCGATCGAAACGAGAATTACCCGGCTGGTTTTCCGCTCTCTGTTAGAATCACGCAGTGAAAAACACAGCGTACCATCCGCTTCCAGCTCTGCGATTTCAGGAGTCGTATCCCAGGGGCGCCAATTATAGCCGGTATAAACGCGGATACGGACCGAATGAGGGCTGCTGTTAAAATAGAATGGAATCTTCTTGTAGCACGAAAAGCCAAAGGTGTATTCCGTTCCGTCCGTGCATATCAACAACGGAATAGGATATAATCTGCGGCCTTGGCTGGACATCAGTGCCTCTTCGGAGTCGGCGTAAATTTCCATGGTGTTTTCTTCCGTATATATCGGCTGGGTCAGACCCATGAAGAGAAATATACCGCCCAATACCAGACACAGCAGGTAATTGCGGAATTCCCGTACCCGTCGTTTCCACGCCGATTTTTTTCCTGAGGACATGTGTCATCACCCCTGTCCGGATCGTTTTGCCTCAGTATACCATGGCTGTACTGCGGCTGTAAAGAAAAGACTCGTGTTTGAGACGCGGTACAAAAGCGGCTCGTTCGTCCGGTTTGGCTTGGTTTACAAGACTTGCACAATATGGTATAATCATCTATCAGCAACGAGGAAAGGAACGACCACAATGGAATTATCGGCAAAGCTGGTGCGTTCACAATTGAATTTTTTTAAGCCCTTTGTGGCGGGGTGCTCACTGGAGACCACCCGCAAGGGACAGGATAAGCTGGGCGAGCTGATGAGCGCCCTGCACAAGCGGGAGGTGATCTTCCGCGACCACGACTTCGAGCAGTTCAAGGGCGCGTGGGTCATGCCTAAGGACGAGCGCCGCAGCGGCGTGGTGCTGTATCTCCACGGCGGCGGCTATACCTGCGGCAGTCTGGACTATGCCAAGGGCTTTGCGGCCACGCTGGCCAGCGAGTGCGGTGTGCGCGTGTTCTGCGGGGCGTACCGCCTGGCACCAGAGAACCCCTATCCCGCCGCGCTGGAGGATGCACTGACTGCCTACGACTATTTGCTGAAAAAGGGCTACGCGCCGCAGCAGATCCTGCTGTGCGGCGAGAGCGCCGGCGGCGGGCTGATCTGCGCCCTGTGCCTGAAGCTGAAGCAATTGGGGCGGGAGCTGCCCTGCGGGCTCATCGCCATCTCGCCCTGGGTGGACCTGACCGGTTCCGGGAAGTCCTACGAATTCAACCGGGACAACGATCCGTCCCTGACGGAGGAGCTGCTGCAATTCTACGCCAGGTGCTATACGCAGGACCCCACGGACCCGCTGTGTTCGCCCCTGCTGGGCGACCTGACGGGCTTTCCGCCGACGCTGATCTTCGCCGGCGGCGATGAGATATTGCTGGATGACGCCCGGGGATTGCATGAACGGCTGAAAAAGGCCGGGAGCAAAAGCAGGCTGATCATCGCGCCGGGGCGCTGGCACGCCTATGTGCTCTATTGCCTGCAGGAGAACATGGAGCAGGATATCTATGAGATCAACCGCTTTATGACGCAGAACCTGTCCCCGGCCCGGAGCCTGCGGTGGATGCGTCTGGACAACGCGGCCAAGATATATCCCGCTGCCAAGCGGCGCAACTGGAACAACTTTTTCCGCATCTCCGCCACGCTGGCGGAGTCGGTAGACCGCGCGGTGCTGGCGGCGGCACTGGACGTGACGGTGCGGCGTTTCCCGTCCATTGCCGTACGGCTGCGGCGGGGTGTGTTCTGGTACTATCTGGAGGAGATACCCCACACGCCACCCATACAGGACGAAAAGAGCTGCCCGCTGGCCCATGCGCCGTTCCGCCAGGTGCGGCAGTGCGCCTTCCGGGTGCTGGTGTATAAGGACCGCTTTGCGGTGGAGTTTTTCCATGCGTTGACCGACGGCACCGGCGCGCTGGTGTTCGTCAAATCGCTGCTGGCGGAGTATCTCAGTGAGAAGTACGGTATCTCCGTCCCTGCGGAAAAGGGCGTACTGGGACGGTTAGAGGAGCCGTCGCCGGAGGAGCTGGAGGACAGCTTTGCCCGGTATGCTGGGGATGTGACCGCCAGCCGCGCCGAGGCCACGGCCTGGCACCTGACCGGCACACCGGAGACAGATGGCTACAAGGACCTGGTGACACTGATGGTGCCGGCGGATAAGCTGCGTTCCTGCGCCAAAGACCACGGCGTGTCTGTGACAGAGCTGCTGTGCGCCGCCATGATGCAGGCTATTCTGGAGCTGCAGGCGGAGAAGGTGCCCAACCCCCGCCACCGCAAACCGGTGAAGGTGCTGCTGCCGGTAAATCTGCGAAAGCTGTTTCCCAGCAAAACGCTGCGGAACTTTGCGTCCTATATCACCCCGGAGATCGATCCGCGGCTGGGGGCGTGCAGCTTTCAGGAGCTGTGTGCGCTGGTCCACCACAAGATGGGACTGGAGAACAACCGCTGGACCATGCGGGCCAAGTTTGCCGCCAATGTGGCCAGCGAACGTTCGCCCGTGCTGCGGGTCATGCCGCTGTTCATCAAGAATATCGCCATGAAGGCCGTGTTTGACACGGTGGGCGAGTGTAAGTCCTGCTTGTGCCTGTCCAACCTGGGCCGCGTGGAGCTGCCGGACGTGATGGTGCCCTATGTGCGCCGGATGGACTTCATCATCGGTGTACAGGCAAAGGCACCCCACAACTGCGGTGTGGTCACCTGGGGGGATACAGCCTATATCAACTGTATCCGCAGTATCCGGGAGCCGGAGCTGGAGTATCACTTCTACCGCGTGCTGCATCGGCTGGGACTGCCCGTTAAGGTCGAGAGCAATATGCGCTGACACGACGGGAGAAAGGAGCCTTTCTTATGTATTGCATCAAATGTGGCGTGGAGCTGGCGGACAGCGAGCGCGTTTGTCCCCTGTGCGGCACCCGGGTATTTCATCCCGATCTGCCCTGCGGACAGGGTGAGCCGCCCTACCCGCCGGCTGACCACCCCCGCCACGAGGAAGTCAGCCGCATCGGCGTGCTGTTCGTCATCTCTGTGTGTATGCTGCTGCCGGCGGTCATCACCGTGCTGTGCGACTGGCGCATCAACGGGACCATCGTCTGGTCCGGCTTTGCCGTGGGCGGATTGCTGCTGCTGTATATCCTGGCGGTGCTGCCTCTGTGGTTTAAGCGGCCCAACCCGGTGATCTTCGTACCCATTGACTTCGCGGCCATCGGCGTGTTCCTGCTGTATGTGAACTACGCCACCGGAGGCCACTGGTTTTTGACCTTTGCGCTGCCGGTCACAGGCGCGGCAGGGCTGCTGGTGTGCGCCATGGTGACGCTGCTGCGGTATCTGCCCGGCGCGGCGCTGTACATCTGCGGCGGGGCGCTGATCCTGTCCGGCGGCATGGCGGTGTTGGTGGAGTTTCTGCTGAACCTGACCTTCGGCCTGCACGAGACGTTTCTCTGGTCCTTCTACCCGCTGGCGGCGGGGGTGGTGCTGGGGGCCATGCTGCTGGTCATCGCCATGTGCAAGCCCCTGCGGCGCAGCCTGCACCGTAAGTTCTTTATCTGAGAGGTACCCCATGCAGATGATTTTTATCGACATCGACAACACCCTGCTGGATTTTGACGCCTACATCCGGCAGACCATGCGGGAGGGCTTCGCGCACTTTGGACTGAAGCCCTGCGAGCCGTACATGGAGGCCGTGTTCCACCGGGAGAACGGAAAGCTCTGGCGGCAGATCGAGCAGGGCACGCTGACGTTCCGTGAACTGGAAGAGATCCGCTGGAACAACGTGTTCCGAGCACTGAATATCGATTTTGACGGACAGGTATTCGAAAAGTATTTCCGCGCGGCCCTGTACGACAGCGCCATCCCCATGGACGGGGCCATGGAACTGCTGGAGGCGCTCCACGGCAAGTATCCGCTGGCGGTGGCCAGCAACGGACCATACGACCAGCAGCTCCACCGGCTGGAGCTGGCGGGCATGAAGCGGTATTTCGATTGGTTCTTCGTGTCGGAGAGACTGGGCGCGTCCAAGCCGGCCCGGGCCTTTTTCGATGGGGCGTTTGCAGCACTGAACGATGGGCGCGAAACAGCCGTCATGCCGGCGGACTGCGTGATCATTGGGGACTCCCTGACCTCCGACATGGCCGGCGGCCGGCAGTATGGCATGAAGACCTGTTACTACCGCCGTCCCGGCACGGCAGAGGGTACGGATGTGACCTGGCAGGTGACGGATCTGCGGCAGATACCGGCATTGCTGGAGGGTACGGCGTTATGACCATCAATGAATACCAGCAGCGGGCCATGGCTTCGCTAAATCCCGAATTGAAGGGCCGGGATGTGCTTATCAACAGCGTCATGGGCCTGTGCGGCGAGTCCGGCGAGGCCATCGACATCGTGAAGAAGTGGCTGGCCCAGGGCCATCCGCTGGACCGGGAGCATCTGGCCAAGGAGTTGGGGGACGTGGCCTGGTATCTGGCCGAGGCGGCCACGGCGCTGGACCTTGATCTGGAGGACATCCTCCGGGCCAACCTGGAGAAGCTGGAGCGCCGGTATCCGGACGGCTTTTCCACGGAAAAGTCCGTGGGCCGGGATAAGAACGATCTGTAAGAAAAGCGGAAGCGGCGGCTTCCGCTTTTCTTCTTCACGGGGACTTGACACCGGGATTTTTTGTGATACACTGAGGCGGTGCGCATTTTTTGCTTAGGAGGGATAGCCGTGCTGCAATCATTCCTCACCGTGGGGCAGCAGATCCTCACGCTGTACCTGCTGCTGGTGGTGGGCTTTGTACTGGGAAAGGTCAAGCTGCTGGATGACCGCGCCTCGGTGGCCCTGAGCAGCCTGGTCATGTACGTGGTGTCCCCCTGTATGATGGTGGTGGCGTTTCAACGGCCGCTGGAGCATACGGCACTGCACAACTTCGGCGTGGTGACGGGTGTCTCGGCCGTACTCCATGTGGTGTTTATTGCGGCGGCCATGCTGCTGATCCGCGATAGAGACCGTGAACGGCAGAACTGCCTGCGCTTCGCCGCAGTGTTCTCTAACTGCGGCTTTATGGGCTATCCCCTGATGGCCGCGCTGCTGGGCAGCATCGGCGTGTTCTATGGTTCGGCCTACGTCATCGTATTTACTATACTCAGCTGGACATGGGGCGTCTATGTCATCACAGGCGACCGCAGCCAGCTGCGGCTGAAGCCCCTGCTGCTGAACCCCGGCGTTATCAGCGTGGTGCTGGCTATGGCGCTGTATCTCGGGCAGGTGACGGTGCCGGAACCCCTGATGGTCCCCATCAACTATCTGGCGGACCTGAATACGCCGCTGCCCATGCTGGTGGTGGGCTATCAGCTGAGCCACGCCAATTTCAAGGCGGCGCTGCAGGGTATCAGCTCCTGGGTGACGCTGGTGCTGCGGCTGCTGGTGCTGCCCCTTGCCTCACTGGGCATCTGCCTGGCGCTGAACGTGTCCCATGACCTGACGTTGGTGCTGCTGATCGCGGCCAGCGCGCCGCCGGCGGCGCTGCTGAGTATGTTCGCTGCCCGCTTCGGCAAGGACACCGCCCTGACCTCGTCCCTGGTGTCGGTCCAGACGGCGATCTCCGCTCTGACTATGCCGGTATTGGTCGGCCTGGCAGAGGTGCTTGGATAAAGAAACATCCCCCGGCGGAGCCGGGGGATGTTTCTTTATCCGCGGTGCAGTATGGCGTCCAGATCCTGTTGGGGATGGGTGATGGGCTGCAGCTGATAGGTATCCACCAGCGTCTTGACCACCGTCTCTGACAGGAAGGCCGGCAGGGTGGGGCCCAGGTAAATGCGCTTGATGCCCAGAGCCAGCAGGGTCAGCAGGATACATACCGCCTTCTGCTCATACCAGGACAGCACCAGCGTCAGCGGCAGGTCATTGACGCCGCAGCCAAAGGCATCGGCCAGGGCCAGCGCGATCTGCACAGCGCTGTAGGCGTCGTTGCACTGGCCTGCGTCCAGTATGCGGGGGATGCCGTTGATATCGCCCAGATCCAGGTCATTGAAGCGGAACTTGCCGCAGGCCAGCGTCAGGATCAGCGAGTCCATAGGCGTGGACTTGACGAAGTCCGTGTAGTAGTTGCGCCCGGGGTGCGCGCCGTCGCAGCCGCCTACCAGAAAGATGTGCTTCACCGCGCCGCTTTTGATGGCGTCGATCACCGCCGGGGCGCTGTCGCCCAGCGCCTTGTGGGCAAAGCCGGTGGTCAGAATATGTCCGCCGTTGATGCCACTCATGCTCCGGTCGGTGCTGTATCCGCCCAGGGCCAGCGCCTGGTCGATGAGGGCGGAGAAATCCTTGCGGCCCTGCCGATCCTCCGGGATGTGCTTCAGTCCGGGATAGCCCACCACCGACGTGGTATAGATACGGTCGGCATAGCTGGGACGGGGCGGCATGATGCAGTTGGTGGTCATCAGAATGGGTGCGGGAAGGCTGTCGAACTCGCTTTGCTGGTTTTGCCAGGCGGTGCCGAAGTTTCCGGCCAGCTGCGGGTATTTTCGCAGCCCCGGATACCCGTGGGCGGGCAGCATCTCGCTGTGGGTGTACACGTTGACACCGGTGCCTGTCGTCTGCTCCAGCAGCTGGTGCAGGTCCTCCAGATCGTGGCCGGATACCACGATGAACGGCCCCCGACGGATGTCCGTGTGGACCTTTGCGGGCGCCGGGTCACCGAAGGCGGCGGTGTTGGCCTTGTCCAGCAGGGCCATGCATTGATAGTTTACCAGACCAAATTCCGTGATGAGGGCCAGCCACTCCTCAACGGTGTGCTCCTGCCGCAGGGCGCACAGCCCCTTGTAGAACCACTGGCTGACTGCCTCATCCTCCTGCCCAAGGCGGAAAGCGTGATGGGCATAGGCTGCCATACCCTTCATGCCGAACAGCAGTGTGGCGCGCAGAGACACGATGTCCGTATCGCCGCGCCATAGCCAACTCGGGTCCTGTATCGGCAGACGCTGGGACGTCAGTTTTTCGGCGCGGCGGATATAGCCCTGTAAGGCTGTATCGTCAAAATTTACGTTGGTCAGCGTGGCGAACAGACCGTCCGCCAGCAGGTGTGTGACTTCCGGAGGATAGTCCTCCTTGGCGGCATATATCTCCGCCAGGTGGATGAGGGAGCACACCAGATAGTCCTGCAAATTGGCGGTTTTCGGCTGCTTGCCGCAGACGCCGGTGCGGACGCAGCCGCTGTTGCCCGCCGTCTGCTGACACTGAAAACAGAACATTTCAGACATAGAATACAAACCTCCCGACAGTATAGCAACGATAGTCTGCCCTGCCGGGAGAAAATATATACAAAAAGGGAGACGCGCAACGTCTCCCTTTTCTCAGAATTTCAGCAGAACGCCCACCAGGGCGGAAATGCCGATGAACACGATGGGGTGCCACTTCTTTACCACCGGTACCCAGTTGGTACACACCAGCAGTACGGCCGCCAGGGCGATAGCCGGCCAGTTCAGCGCGGCCAGACCGGTCATACCACTGTGCAGCAAGGCGATAGGTACTACGGAGATGCCCGCCGCAGCCACCAGCGCGGTGGAGGCCGGGCGCAGGCCGTAGAAGGCGGCGCTGACCCACTTGCTGTCGCGAAAGGCATTCAGGAACGCCGCCACGATGAGAATGACGATAACGGAGGGGGTTACCAGCCCGATGGTGGCCACCAGCGCGCCGCCGATGCCACCGGTGGTAAAGCCTACATAGGTGGCCATGTTCACACCGATGGGTCCGGGAGTGGACTCGGACACCGCCAGCATATCCGCCAGCTGCGCATGGGTGAACCAGCCGGTGCGGTCGGCCATATCCTGCAGGAAGGGCAGAGTGGCTAGCCCGCCGCCTACGGCGAACAGGCCGGTCTTGAAGAATTCCCAGAATAGTTGGAGGTACAGCATTATTTCGCCCTCCTTATCACGTTCTGAATGACGATGCCCAGCGCCGCGGCCGCCGCCACGAAGATGACGGGGGACAGGTCGGTGAGCAGCGCCGCCGCCAGCACAGCAAGGAAGATCAGCCCGGCGGCCCAGTCCTTCACAGAGCCCTTGAACAGCTTGACCACCGCGTTGAAGATCAGCACGCACACGCATACGCGGATACCCGCAAAGGCGTGCTGCACCCAAGCCAGATGGGAGAAGCTGTTGATGACGCCTGCCAGTGCGGTGATGATGATCAGCGATGGGAACACAATGCCCAGCGTGGCCACGATGCCGCCGATAATACCGGCCTGCTTCTGCCCTATGAAGGTGGCGGTGTTTACAGCGATGATGCCGGGGGTGCACTGGCCGATGGCAAAATAGTCCACCAGCTCCTCGTCTGTAGCCCAGCCCTTGTCCTCCACGACCTCGCGCTGGAGGATGGGCAGCATGGCCATACCGCCGCCGAAGGTCATGACGCCCACCTTGGCAAAGGTGAGGAACAGCTGAGCGAGAAGTTTTGTGTTCATGCTCGTATCACCTCATTCTATATATCCGTACAGTCCCCGCACTGAGACCTCGCCGCTGCGGACTGTCTCCGTTTCGCCGTTTTCATACTGCACCGTCAGGCCGAACTGTTCGTCTATGGCCAGCGCCGTGGCCTGCCGGACGGTATTGCCTCGCAGGACGCGCACGGGTCTGCCCAAATTCACGCACCGCCGCCGGTATTCCGCCAGCCATTCCGCTGGGTCGGTCAGCACAGTCCGCAGGGCTGTCAGCTGGGCCAGTATGGCGTCTGCCAGCGCGTCCGGCGACACGTCAAGCTCTTGTAGGGCAAGGGATGTGGCCATGTCCGCGATGTCCGGCGGAAAAGAGGCCTGTCCCACATTGACACCGATACCTACCACCAGCCACGCCGCGCTGCCGTCGGGGAGCAGGGAGGACTCGGTCAGAATGCCGCAGAGCTTTTTGCCGTGCAGCACCACATCATTGCACCACTTGATGCCGCAGTCCGTGTCGCAGAGGCTCTCAACAGCGCGGCACACAGCCACCGCGGCCAGCGGTGTCACGGTGAGCAGCTGCCCGGCCGGGCAGTCCTGCCACAGGGCGGAAAGATACAGGCCGCCCTCCGGTGATTGGAACGAACGGCCCAGCCGGCCCTTACCGGCGGTCTGCGCCCGGGCGATGACGGCGGTGCTGTCCAGCCCCTGCGCGGCAAGGGCCTTGCATACGTTGTTGGTGGAGTCCACGGTGTCATAGCGCAGAACATCCCAAGTCACGGCCATCATCTCCTTTCGGTCGAAAACACATTGTAGCACTGTATTCCGCGTTTGTAAATAGTTGACAGGTGTTAAGGAATTTAGTATCATCAGGACAGTTTTTGGAGGAGGGACGCCTATGAACACCCGTACCCGCAAGCTGGTCTATACCGCCCTGTTCGCCGCGCTGACGGCGGTGGGTGCGTTTCTGCGTATTCCGATGGTGTACAGCTCCGTGACGCTGCAATATCTGTTTACGGCCATGGCGGGGCTGCTTCTGGGCCGGAGGTGGGGAGCTTTGAGCCAGGCGGTGTACGTCCTGCTGGGGCTGGTGGGCCTGCCCATCTTCACCATGGGCGGCGGCTTTGGCTATGTGTTCCAGCCCACGTTCGGGTTCCTGCTGGGGCTGATCCCGGCCGCATGGGTCGTGGGTGCCGTGACAGGGGAGAGTCTGGACCCCAAACGCATGGCACTGGCGTCGCTGGCGGGACTGGCCGCGCTGTACGCCGTGGGAATGCCCTATATGGCCTTGATACTCAACGCCTACATGGGCAAGGGTATGACGTTTTCCGCGCTGCTGTGGGCGGGGATGCTGCCCTACCTGCCGGGAGACGCAGTGAAGATCATCGTGGCGGCGGGCGTGTGCCCCGTTTTGCGGCGGCGGTTAAGATTGGCGGATGGCAGCGATAAGCGGGGCGAATGACCTTGTGCAATACAGCCAAACCGTCTTCTGAAATTTTGACAGGATATTGGCACAGAAATGTATTGCATTTTGCGGCCGAGCCCCGTATAATAGGCAAGAAAAATGAGAGGAGGGACACGCCATGACCTGCAAGACGATCGTGAAAAAGCGGACCGACGCTCCTTCTGTTTTTGTTTCTGATATTGTTTCCATTTGACCGGTGATTTTTCACCGGTCATTTTTTTAGGCAGTTTGTAAGTAAGTAAACATATACGGATGAACGAGAAAGAGAGGACAAGTCACATGAACAAGAAATTAGGACACGACGCCATCTATGACGCCCGGGAGCTGGGCGTGCCCCGGATGCTGCTGCTGGGATTGCAGCACCTGTTTGCCATGTTCGGTGCCACGGTGCTGGTGCCCATCCTGGTGACGGGCTACGGCCTGCCCCTGTCCATCCAGACCACCCTGCTGTTCGCCGGTATCGGCACGCTGCTGTTCCACGTCTGCACCAAGTTTAAGGTACCCGCCTTCCTGGGTTCCTCCTTCGCCTTCCTGGGCGGCTTCCAGGCGGTAGCCAATCTGGATAGCGGCAAGTTCGCCGCTATGACCGGTGAGGAGAAGCTGCCCTACGCCCTGGGCGGCGTGGTGGTCGCGGGTCTGCTGTATCTGGTGCTGGCCCTGCTGTTCAAGCTGGTGGGTGCCAAGAAGGTCATGCGCTACTTCCCGCCCATTGTCACCGGCCCCATCATCATCCTCATCGGTCTGAACCTGTCCGGCACCGCTGTGACTAATGCCTCCACCTGTTGGTGGCTGGCCCTGGTGGCCATCGCCATCATCATCGTGGCCAACATCTGGGGCAAGGGCATGATCAAGATCATCCCCATCCTGCTGGGCGTGGTGGGTGCGTACATCGTGGCACTGATCGCCACCGCCTGCGGCGCGAAGCTGCCGGGTGCTGACGGTGTCATGCAGCCCCTGATCAACTTCGCCTCTGTCAAGAGTGCCGACTTCGTGGGTCTGCAAAAGTTCGTCATCGCCAAGTTCGACGTGACCTCCATCCTGGTCATGGCGCCCATCGCCATCGCCGCCATGATGGAGCACATCGGCGACGTCTCCGCCATCTCCTCCACCACCGGTAAGAACTTCATTGAGGATCCCGGCCTGCACCGCACCCTGCTGGGCGATGGTCTGGCCACCGCCTTCGCCGGTATGTTCGGCGGCCCTGCCAACACCACCTACGGCGAGAACACCGGTGTTCTGGCCCTGAGCCGCGTCTACGACCCCCGGGTCATCCGTCTGGCCGCCCTGTACGCCATCATCCTGAGCTTCTCCCCCAAGTTCGACGCACTGGTGAACTCCATCCCCACCGCCATCGTGGGCGGCGTCAGCTTCGTCCTGTACGGTATGATCTCCGCCGTCGGCGTTCGCAATGTGGTGGAGAACCGCGTTGATCTGACCAAGTCCCGCAACCTGATCATCGCCGCCGTCATCTTCGTCTGCGGTCTGGGCTTCGCCTCCACCGGCGGCATCACCTTCACCGTGGGCAGCGCCGACATCACCCTGACCGGCCTGGCCATCGCCGCCCTGGCGGGCGTGATCCTGAACGCCGTCCTGCCCGGCAACGACTACGAGTTCGGCAAGAGCGTCGAGGGCGACGCCAGCGCCGACCTGGGCAGCTATTGAGCCATATCTTGAATGGATACCGGGCCGCGCGGCCCACACCCCGGGGACGCACGGACAAAAGGCAGGCATCTTACGATGCCTGCCTTTCTGTTGCCTGTTTCCGTGCAACACCGGAGAAAAACACCCCGCATAATAGGGCGGCATACACTGTAACGGTGCCGCTGAATAACGTGTGGGGAGGACACAAAGGATGAAAAACGAAACTTCTGTTATGGCAATTCTGGCGGCGGCGCTGGGTGCGCTGTGCAGCTACGCCTCGGCGCTGGTGGTGCCGCTGGCGGTGCTGATCGCCGTAATGCTGGCGGACTATGCCAGCGGTATGGCAAAGGCCTGGAGCGCGGGCAAGCTCTGCTCCAAAACCGGCCTGCGCGGTATCCTGAAAAAGTTGGGCTATCTGGTGCTGGTGGGTGTGGCCGGCGTGGTGGACTGGTTGGTGCGTTACGGCCTGACCCAGGTGGGGGTGGAGGTCAGCTTTCAGTTCCTGATGGCGGCGATGGTCATCGTCTGGCTCATCATCAACGAATTGATCTCCATCCTGGAAAATGTGGCGGCGCTGGGCGGCCCGGTGCCGGGCTTTTTACGCAAACTGCTGACGCGGCTGAAAGTCGCCGTAGAAACAAAAGCAGGGGAGGGGGACCAAAATGCAGATCAATGAAGTTGCCTATAAGTGGGCGGGCCAGTTGACCCGTCGGACGGCCACCCGCCGCATTATCCTGCACCACGCCGCGGCGGTGACATGTACGCCGCAGCAGGTCCACCAGTGGCACCTGGCCAACGGGTGGACGGGGATCGGTTATCACTTTTTCGTCCGCAAGGACGGCACGGTCTACCGCGGCCGTCCGGAGGACACCGTGGGCGCCCACGCCGGGAACAATAACTACGACAGCCTGGGCGTCTGCTTCGAGGGCAGCTTTGACCGCGAGACCATGCCTGACGCCCAGCTGCGTGCTGGGCAGGAACTGGTGGCATACCTGAAGCAGAAGTACGGCATTTCCACCGTCCAGCGCCACAGCGATGTGAACGCCACCGGCTGTCCCGGGGACAATTTCCCCTTTGATGCCCTGGCGGGCGCGCAGACTGCAAAGCCTGCGGTGCCGGCGCCGGTGGTCTCCGGCACGACGCTGACGCTGCCATTGCTGACCACCGCCAGCCGCGGCGATACCGTGCGCTGTGTACAGGCAGCGCTGACCGGATTGGGCTATGATGCCGGCGGGGCGGACGGTATCTATGGGACCAACACCGCCGCGGCGGTCAAGCGTTTCCAGGCATCCCGGGGCATTGCCGCTGACGGCTTGGTGGGCCGTGATACCTGGCACAAGCTGCTGGGTGCGTAGAAAAAATAGCGTGCGGAAAGAGGGCGGCGTCGGCCGCCCTCTTCTCTTGTATCCGAAAAGCCCCCATGCGTCCGCATGGGGGCTTTCATTATGCCAGAATGTTCTTCAGGTCCGTCAGACCGGGTACATTGGTCACCACCAGCACATGATCTCCCGGCTCAATGGTGGTCATGCCGCCGGGAATGATGGTCCGGCCCTCCCGTACGATGGCGGCCAGCAGGACGCCGTGGCGCAGGGGCAGCTTCATCAGCGGCGTGTGCAGTATGCCGTTGCCGTCGTTGCTGGCAGTGAATTCCAGAGCCTCCACCTTGCCGCCCAGCAGCTTGTACAGTGACTCCACCGCCATGCCTTGCGAGTTGGCCAGTGCGCGGACGTAGCGGGTGATCTGGTTGGCGATGATATCCTTGGGACTGATGATGCTGCCCAGTCCCGTCTCCTGTACCAGCTCCATGTAGTTGGGACGGGTCATTTTCGCCAGCACCTTCCGTACACCGGCACGGCGGGCCGCCAGGGCCATCAGCAGATTTTCCTCGTCACGGCCCGTCAGTGCCACGAAGCCGTCCGTACCGAACAGGTTTTCCGATTTGATGAGGTCGATGTCCGTGCCGTCGCCCTCGATGATCATGGCGCCCGGCAGGTCCTGAGACAGCCGCAGACACTTATCATGGTCCTGCTCCACCACATGGACCCGCGTGCCGGCCCGTGCCAGCTCCCAGCTCAGGTACATACTGATTCGGCTGCCTCCCAGGATAGATACATCCTTTACCCGCTGGAGACTGCGGCCCATGCTCTTGAGCATTTTGTGCAGCTCGGCCTTGCTGCCTACCATGTACAGCCGGTCCTCCAACTGGGGCACGAAGGCGCCGTTGGGGATGATGAACTCATCGCCCCGCTGGGCGGCGCAGATCAGTACCTCCGCCACGCGCTCCCGGTGAAAGTCGCTGAGGCTGCGGCCGAGGATGGTATCCTCCGGGTGCAGCTGAAAGCCGATCATGTCGATGCGCCCGCCGGCAAAGGGCTCCACGGAAATGGCTGCCGGGAAGCTGAGGATCCGCGCGATCTCCTGCGCCGCGGCCAGGTCGGGATTGATGACCATATCCAGGCCGATCTCCCTCTTGAGCATATCCGCGTCCCGCCGGTATTCCGGGTTCCGCACCCGGGCAATGGTGTGCTGCGCACCCACGCTTTTGGCGATCAGCGCGCACACCAGGTTCGTTTCGTCCACGCCGGTAACGGCAATGACCAGGTCGGCGTCCCGCGCCCCGGCCTCCATCAGAACGCTGATGGAGGCGCCGTTGCCGTGGATGCACAGCACGTCCAGTGTGCTGTCCGCACGGTTCAGGTGGGCGGCCTCATCGTCCACCACCGTGATGTCGTGCTTTTCCTGGGTCAGCTGCTGGGCGATGGCATAGCCCACCTTGCCGCAGCCTACGATGATGATCTTCATGCGTCCTCCTCTCCGCCCGAGGGGGCGGCGGTCTGTCTCTTTTCCAGCAGGGCGGCGGAAAACTCCGCGCCCAGTATCAGTATCTGTCCCGACATATACAGCCACAGCAGCACCACGATCACCGTGGCGATGGAGCCGTACAGCACCGAGTAGCGCCCCAGGTGCTCTACGTAGTACGAAAACGCCATGCTCAGCACCATCCACGCCGCCAGTGAACCGCCCACGCCGGGCAGCACCTCCCGCAGCGGCCGACGCTGGCCCTGGGAGAGCATATACAGGATCACCAGCGTGATAGCCATGACCACCGCCAGCAGCACGAAGCGCAGGGAACTCCACGCGGTGATGAACGAGTCGGTGATGGTGATGAACCGTCCGACAAACTCCAGCACGGACCGTCCCACCACCACCAGCACCAGCGTCACGGCGATAACGACGATCAGCCATACAGTGAACAGCAGGATCCGCAGCTGGCTGCGCCACAAGCTCTCCGGCGCGCTGCGGCCAAAGGCCTTGCGGAGCGAGTGCATCAGGCACCCGGAGGCCCGCATGGGGAACCAGATGGAGAAGATGAGACTGAACCACAGCAGCTGACGGCTCTGGTTGGCGGAGACGTACTCCAGATATGAGCGCACCACATCCACCACGTCTGCCGGCAGCAGCGGCTCCAGTACGGAGGTGATATACGCTACGTCCAGCTCCAGCAGACCCAGCAGGGTGCTGATGAAGATCAGCAGGGGGAAGATGGCGAACAGCAGATAATACGTCAGCGCCGCGCTGTCCCGGGCTACGTCGTGGGTATAGTACCGCAGCACCATGTCGGCGGCCAGCCGGCCGGCGTGGGTGCGGGGGAATTTTTTGTTACCACTCATATCAACATACCTCGGATGTTTAGTATACCATGATTGTTGGTAAAATCAAAGCATAATTTATCGGCGCGGCTATTCCCTCCCGGCGGGCTCAATTTTTTACAAAAAACCGAAAAAATAAATTTTTTATTAAAAAAAGTATTTCAGGTTGTCGAAACGTGAAAAGCGTGTTATAATATTGTGAGCATAACTGGAAATAATAGGAAATCACTTTATCATTATTATACATGAGTGGAGGACGTATTATGGATAATCTGACTACCATCGTTCGTGACGAGATCTCGCGGCAGTACCGGAGCGTGCGGCAGTTTGCCTTTGCGGTGGGCGTGCCCCTGTCCACCATCAACAGCGCCCTCCACAACGGCGTCGGCGGGTCTTCGTTCGATACCGTCATGCAGATCTGCAAGACGCTGGGCATCAAGGCGATGGCCGATGATGCCGCCTTCTATCTGACCGATGATACCGAGCAGCTGCTGACCCAGTACGCCAAGCTGGATGACTACGGCCGCCACACTGTGGCCTCCGTCATGCAGGTGGAATACGAACGCTGCTCCAAGCTGAATAATCTGGACGACTGACACGTACGGCCCACCGCCGATAGGCGGTGGGCCTGTTTTTTCCGCCGCCGCTGTGCGGCGGCTTTTTTCGCTTTTTTATTGCAAACACCGCCATGCTGCGATACAATATATACGATAGATTTGTTGATGAATTTATATTATATTAGGTGTTGATATTACCATCGATTGACAAGGATTTGATTGCAAGCGGGAGTCGCTTGGCTGAGTACAATGGCCGGCCGGCTGCGGAGGAAGTCTATGGAACAGTTCACCGTCCAACTGAACAACGCGACCTGCACGGTGTGTATCGGTGCCGGTGTTCTGGGGCGCGCCGGCGCGCTGCTGCGGCAGCACGTGCCGCAGGTGCGCCGCTGGGCGCTGGCGGCGGATGAAAATGCATCTGCCCTTTATGGCGAGTGGGTACAGAGCAGCCTCCGTGCCGCCGGACTGCAGGTGCGGCTGTTCCTGCTGCCCCAGGGCGAGAGTGCCAAAACGCCGGAGGCATGGGTGTCCCTGTGCCGCCGGATACTGGACAGCGGCTTTGACCGTTCCTGCGGCGTGGTGACGCTGGGTGGCGGCGCCTGCGGCGACGCGGCGGGCTTTGCCGCCGCGTCGCTGCTGCGGGGCGTGCCGTTGGCCCATATCCCCACCACGCTGCTTGCCCAGGTGGACAGCGCCCTGGGCGGCAAGACGGCTCTGGACTTGCCGGAAGGCAAAAACCTGCTGGGTGCGTTCCACCAGCCGTCTCTGGTGCTGTCGGACCCTGCCTGCCTGGCGACGCTGCCGCAGCGGCAGTTTGCCTCCGGTATGGCGGAGGTCATCAAGACCGGCCTGGTGGCTGACGAGACACTGCTGGCCGCCGCCGAACAGGGCTTGCGGAGCGACAGCGGCGAGGCCCTGACGGCCCTTATTGCCGCCTGCGGACGGGCCAAGCTGCACTTGGTATCCGGTGATGCGGAGGACCACGGCGCGCGCCGCCTGCTGAACTTTGGCCATACCTTCGGCCACGGCTACGAGGCTGTCGGCGGGTATGACACCTGGACCCATGGCGAGGCTGTGGCCGCCGGGATGTGCCGTACCCTTCGCTGGCAGATAGCCAATGGCTATGGCGGCACCCGCTGCTGACGCGGTACGGCCTGCCCACGGCCATCGACTGTGACGAGGCGGCCCTGCGCCGCTGCGTGGGCCACGATAAAAAAACCGCCGGCGGTACGGTGCAGTTGGTCATCGTCCGCTGTATGGGACAGGGTGAACTGGTGACGGTGCCCCTGTCCGATTTATGGGAGGATAAAGCATGAAGCTGTTATTGACGCCTTCGTCTCTGCGGGGCACCGTCACGGTGCCACCCTCCAAAAGCCTGCTGCACCGCGAGCTGATCTGCCGGTTTCTGGCGGGCCAGGTCACGGAGCTGCCGCCCCACGCGGCACAGGATGTGCTGGCGACCTACCGGGGACTGGCCTGCCTGACCGCCCCGGCGCCGCTGGTGGACTGCGGCGACAGCGGCAGCACCCTGCGCTTTTTGCTGCCGCTGTTCATGGCCCTTGGCCGCACCGACGCGGTGTTCACCGGCTCCGACCGGCTGCTCTCTCGTCCTATCCCCGGGGATCTGGGCCTGCGGCGCACGGAGCAGGGCCTTGCCCTGACCCGCCCGCTGACAGCGGGCCACTGGTCGCTGCCGGGAGATGAGACGTCTCAGCTGATTTCCGGTATGCTGCTGGCGCTGCCGCTGCTGCCGGGGGACTCGGACATTACCGTCACCGGAGAGGCCGTCTCCCGGCCCTATGTGCAGATGACTCTGGCGGTCCTGGCTCGCCACGGCGTCACCGTGGAGAAAATCACCGATGGCTGGCATATCCCCGGCGGGCAGTTCTGTCGCCCCGCGCCGCTGTTGGATGAGCCGGACTGGTCCGCTGCGGCCTATTGGCTGGTGCTGCGTGCCCTGCTTCCCAGACAGAGAAGGGAGGCCCTTCGTATCCCGTTGGCGCCGCCGCCCTATCTCCAGGGCGACGCGGCCATCTTGCGCTATCTGGACAAGCTGCCGGAGCAGATCGATATCTCCGACACCCCGGACCTTCTGCCGCCGCTGGCCCTGTACGCCGCGCTGCGCCCGGGCCGCGATACCCGCTTTACCCACGCCGCGTTCCTGCGGCGGAAGGAGAGTGATCGCCTGACCGCCGTCTCCGCTGTGCTGAACACGCTGGGCGCTTCGGCAGAGGTGCAGCCGGACGGACTGATCATCCACGGCGTGAGCGCGCTGCACGGCGGGGACGTCTCTGCCTGCGGTGACCACCGCATCGCCCTGCTGGCTGGCTGCGCCGCTATGGTGGCCGACGGCCCCGTGACACTGTCCGGCGCTGAGACGGTGGCGAAGTCCTACCCCACCTTCTGGCGCGAGCTTGCCGCCCTGGGCGGAAACTGGGAGGTGCTGGAATCGTGATGCACTACACGCTTTTCGGCGAGTCCCACGGTCCGGCGGTGGGTGTCTTGCTGACGGATGTGCCGCCGGGGCTGTCGGTGGACGAGGCCTTTGTCCGTGAACAGCTGCTGCGCCGCATGGGGCAGGGGGGACTGACCACCGCCCGGCAGGAAAAAGAGGAAGTGCACTTCCTGTCCGGTGTCTATCAGGGCCGCACTACCGGCGATCCGCTGGCGGCGGTCATTTACAACGGTGATGCCCGTTCCGCCGACTACGACAGCCTGAAACACAAGCCCCGGCCCTCCCACGGAGACTACACCGCCGCGGTCCGCGCCCTGGGCTGCAACGATCCCCGGGGCGGCGGCCATACCTCCGGGCGGCTCACCGCGCCGCTGACCGTGGCCGGCGCGCTGGCGATCACATACCTGAAGACGGCCCATATCGCCGTTCACGCGGATGTCCTGGATGAGGAGGCTCTGCGGGCACGCGCTGCCGCTGCCAAAGCGGACGGCGACAGTGTGGGCGGCGTGATCCGCTGCACCGTCAGCGGTCTGCCCGCCGGTTTGGGCGGCCCTGACTGGCGGGATACCGTGGAGGGCCCCATCGCCTGCCATGTGTTTGCCATTCCCGCTGTCAAGGCCATCGGCTTCGGCGCAGGGGAGACCTTCGCCCAGATGCGCGGCAGCGCGGCCAACGACCCGTTTACGATGGTCCGTGGCGCTGTTCGCACAGCGACCAATCATGCCGGCGGCGTCAACGCCGGCGTCACCAACGGCATGGACGTGGTGTTCGACGTGACGTTCCGCCCCACACCGTCCATCGCTAAGGAACAGCGGACCGTGGACCTATATACCATGACGGAGACGACTATCTCCGTCTCCGGCCGCCACGACGCCTGCATCGCGCTCCGTGCTGCCCCGGCGGTGGAGTCCGCCGCCGCCCTGGCGGTGTGCCAGCTGCTGCCGGACGTTCCCTCCGACCTGAACGGCCTGCGTCAACGGCTGGACGAGACGGACGCGGCGATCCTGGAGCTGTTTGCCCGCCGTCAGCGGCTGTCTGCCGCCATCGGCGCGTATAAGAGCGCCCACGGTCTGCCGGTCCGGGATAAGGCCCGGGAGGCGGAAGTCCTCCGTACCCGGGGCGATATGCTGCCGGAGCGCCGCGATCAGGCGGAGCGCCTGATGACCCTGCTGATGGCGCTCTCCCGGGAGGAGCAGGCATGACGGGGCGGATCATCCTTATCGGTATGCCCGCCGGCGGAAAGACCACCATCGGCGCCGCCCTGTCCCGGGCGCTGTCCGTGCCCCTTTACGACGCGGACGCACTGACGGAGCAGACGGTGGGCCGTTCCATTCCGGCGATTTTCGCCGCGGAGGGCGAGGCTGCCTTCCGTGCCCTGGAACGCCGGACGCTGGAAGCGCTCTGCACAGAGACGGAAACGCCCTGCGTCATCGCCACCGGCGGTGGTGCGGTGTTGACGGAGCAGAACCGTGAGCTCCTGCGTCGAAGCGGCACGGTGTTCTGGCTGGACCGGACGGTGGATAATATTATGTCGACTGATTACGCCGCCGGACGTCCGCTGCTCGCCGGGGGAGAGGCGGCCCTGCGGGCCATGTATGCCGTCCGCTGCCCGCTGTACGCGGCCTGCGCCCATTATCGGGTGCCTGACGGCACTGTTGACCAAATGAAGGACTTTATTCTGCGACTATGGAGGGATACGCCATGAAGCTGCTCATCCTCAACGGCCCCAACCTGAACCTGTTGGGCCAGCGGGAGCCGGACATCTACGGCAGACAGAGCTATGACGATTTATGTAAACTGATTTACGAGCACGCCGCCGCCGTGGGCTGCCAGGTGGAGCTGTTCCAGTCTAACCATGAGGGCACGCTTATCGACGCTATCCAGGCCTCCCGGGCCGGCTTCGGCGGCATCGTCATCAACCCTGGGGCCTACGCGCATTACAGCTACGCCATCTATGATGCTCTGCGCTGCGCCCCCGTCCCGGCGGTGGAGGTGCATATTTCCGATATCAACGCCCGCGAGCCCTTCCGGGCCGTGTCCGTCACCGCGCCGGCCTGCGTTAGAGTCATCACCGGCCACGGACTTGCCGGCTATCTCGAAGCCATGGACTATCTGCTCCAACACACCAATGACACTGCGGCTGCGCCCACCTGCGGCTGCACTGGGGAGGCACTTGTATGACCAACAAAAAGCTCTATCTTATCGGCGACCCCGTGGATCATAGCCTTTCGCCGCTGCTCCACGGCGCCATGATCGCCCAGACCGGTGTACACTACACCTATGAAGTCCGCCGCGTTCAGCCCCGCGATCTGGCTGACTTCGTGGCCGAGGCCAAGGCCGGCGGCTGTGCCGGGTTCAACGTCACCATGCCCCATAAGGAGGCCATCCTGCCGCTGCTGGACGAGCTGAGCCCCGCGGCAGCCGCCTGCGGCGCGGTGAACACCGTCTGCATCAAAAACGGCCGTGCCATCGGCTATAACACTGACGGCCAGGGATTTGTGGACAGCCTGCGCGCCCGCGGCCTGGAGCCGGAGGGCAAGACCGTGCTGCTGCTGGGCACCGGCGGCGCCGGAGACGCCATCTGTGATGCGCTGGTCGGCGCCGGTGTGAAAAAGATTTTCGTCACCAACCGCAGCGTCTATCCGGCCCAGGATCTGGCCGCGCGTTACCCGGATAAGGCGCAGTTCATCTACTTCGGCATTTTCCCCGTCCGCCATGCCATGGCCGAGAGCGACCTGTTCATCAACGCCACCTCTCTGGGCATGGCCGGCATGAAGGAGTTTTCCGACCTGGGCTTCCTGCGTGACGCCCCGGCAGGCGTCACCGTCTACGATCTGGTCTATAACCCCCGGCAGACCATGCTGCTGCGCGAGGCCGAAAAGCGCGGCCTGCCCACCGTGTCCGGCATCGACCTGCTGCTCTACCAGGCGGCCCGTGCCTTCAAGATGTTCACCGGCAAGGACGTGGATATGCCCGCCCTGTTCTCGGCGCTGGAGGGCAAACTGGACTGAGGTTGACACCCGTCCCGCGCGGTTATATAATACCCGAAGGCTTTTCACCTTTTCTTTGAGGTATTTTCTATGAACTTTCGATTGCTCTCACACACAATGGGCTACATCCTGTGGGTCGAGGCAGGCTTCCTGCTGCTGCCGGCACTGACGGCCTGTATTTATGCCGAGACCTGCTGGCAGCAGTTTCTGCTGACGGCGCTGCTCTGTGCCGCGGCGGGCACGGTGCTGCATCTGATCCCGGTGAAAAAGGCACAGATGCACAGCCGCGACGGGTTCGTGGCCGTGGCGCTCAGCTGGGTGCTGCTGTCCCTGTTCGGGGCGCTGCCCTATGTGTTCACCGGCGCCATGACCAGTTATATCGACGCCCTGTTCGAGACGGTCTCCGGCCTGACCACCACCGGCTCGTCCACCTTCACCGCTGTGTCCCACCTGCCCCGCAGCGTGCTGCTGTGGCGCTCCCTGACCCAATGGATGGGCGGCATGGGCGTGCTGGTGCTTTTCCTGGCGCTGACGCCGAAGCTGGGCGAGGGCGCGGTGTTCCTCATGCGGGCCGAGAGCCCCGGTCCCATCAAGTCCAAGCTGGTGCCCAAGGTGGGCGGCACCGCCAAGATACTCTATCTGATCTATGTGGTGCTGACCCTCTGCGAGGTGCTGGCCCTGCGTCTGGCGGGCGAGAGTTGGTTCTCCGCCGTCTGCCACAGCTTTACCACCATGGCCACCGGCGGCTTCTCGATTTATGATACCTCCCTAGCGGGCGCGTCCAAGGCGGTCATGTGGATCGTCACCGTGTTCTCCTTCCTGGCGGGCGTCAACTTCTCACTGATGTTTCTGGCCGTTCGCGGCAAGCTGAAGGAGGTGCTCCGCAGCGAGGAACTGCGGATCTATGTGGGCGTGGTGACCGCCACCACACTGCTGCTGTGTGTCAATCTGTGGGCGCAGGCCGGTGTGGGCTTCCACGACTCCATCACCGATGCTGCTTTCCAGACCGTCACCATCATCACCACTACCGGCTTCGCCACTGTGGACTTCGCCCTGTGGCCTACCTTCTGCCGCATGGCACTGGTGATGCTGATGTTCACCGGCGGCTGCGCCGGCTCCACCTCCGGCGGTATCAAGATATCCCGGATCGCCATTCTGTGCAAGAGTCTCAAGCGCGAGCTGAAGCGTCTGGCCCATCCCAACCACGTCAGCGTCATCAAGATGGACGGTCAGGCCGTGGAGGAGCGCGTCGTTTCCGCCGCCAGCTCCTTTATCTGCGCCTATCTGCTGGTGCTGCTGGCCGGTGCGCTGGTGGTCAGCTGGGACAACTATGGCTTCCAGGAGTCCTTCGCCGCGTCACTGACCTGTATCAGCAATGTGGGCCCCGGTCTGGGCATCCTCGGCCCCATGGAGAATTTCTCCATCCTCTCGCCCCTGAGCAAGCTGGTGCTGTCGCTGGAGATGCTCATGGGCCGTCTGGAGCTGATGCCCCTGCTGGCGCTGTTCCTGGGCAGCACCTGGCGTGACTGACGCAAAAAAGCACCCCGCGGGGTGCTTTTGTCATTTCTGCGCCGTGCAGTATGCCTCATATTTTTCCTGCAGCCAGGCCTTCAGCGTCTCCACGCCCGCCTCGTCCCAGGTGAAATCCCGTTCCTCCTTGTCCTGCGCCAGCTCGTAGCATACATTGCTGTATACAGCGGTGTGCAGGATTCCCGCGTCCTTATCCCCATCGAAGCGGTAGCGGAACTCCCCGATGGAGCCGGTGTATATGAACGCCCGATTGAACCAGTTGGGCGTCAATTCTGCGAATTGTGGGTGCATGACGGTCGCTCCTTTCGTTTATCATAGGGATGATACCACAAAACCGACGAACTGTACAGGCAAAAATTTGCCGCGGCTCGCCGAAGGACTTGAAAACAGACCAAACGTATGGTACAATGTGCCTGCATATTCAGGGGCACCGCCCCTTGACAAAGTGAGGGAATAGCGTATGAAAAACGCAGTCAAACGTATCGGCGTGCTGACCAGCGGCGGCGACGCCCCCGGCATGAACGCCTGCATCCGCGCTGTGGTCCGCAGCGCCAACGCCCGGGGCATCGAGTGCGTGGGCATCCGCCGCGGCTATCAGGGCCTGATCTCCGGCGACATCGTCGAGATGGACAACGCCAGCGTCAGCCGCATCATCAACCGCGGCGGCACCATCCTGTACTCCGCCCGCTGTGACGAGTTCCGCACCAAGGAGGGACAGGAGAAGGCCTACGCCACCTGCAAGCTCATCGGTCTGGACGGCCTGGTGGCCATCGGCGGCGACGGCACATTCCGCGGCGCGCAGGACCTGTCCAAGTTCGGCGTTTCCGTGGTGGGTATCCCCGGCACCATCGACAACGACATCGTCTGCACCGACTACACCATCGGCTTCGACACCGCGGCCAATACCGCCGTGGAGTGTATGGACAAGCTCCGCGACACCATGCAGTCCCACGAGCGCTGCTCCGTGGTGGAGGTCATGGGCCACCGCGCCGGTTATCTGGCGCTGTATGTGGGCGTGGCCATCGGCGCCACCGCCGTGCTGGTGCCCGAGCGCCCCTACGACTTTGAAAAGCACGTGGCTGAGAAGATCCGCCGCGCCCGTATCAGCGGCAAAACCAACTTTATGATCGTGGTGGCTGAGGGCGCCGCCAGCGGCATGGCCGTGGGCGAGCAGATCAAAAAGGAGCTGGGGCTGGACCCCCGCGTCACGATCCTTGGCCACATCCAGCGGGGCGGCAGCCCCACCGCCAAGGACCGCGTCACCGCCACCCGCATGGGCTATGAGGCGGTGCAGCTGCTGGCGGAGGGCAAGACCAACCGCATCGTCTGCGCCAAGGGCGACCGGATCAGCAACGTGGACATTGACGAGGGCCTGGCGATGACCAAGACCCTGAACCACGAGGAGTTCGAGGTCATGACCGTCATGACCGGAAGATAAACCGTGAAAGAGAAGCAGGAGGCCGTGCGGCCTCCTGCTTTTGTCGCGGCAAAAATGGAAGGAAATGGAAGTATTTTACAATTTTGTAATGAACATAGGATAAAATCTGGGAGAATTTACAAAAAGGGGTGGACAAACGGAAAATACTTGTTATAATTAAAGTATCCGCAACGACGTCGTTGCATTGCGTTTTAATAAAATCGTTATTAAAACGATGGGGTCTGCGGAAATATAAATTTCTATGGGGAGTGTTACAATGAAAAAAGTATTGGCAACCATTCTGGCGCTGGTCATGGCACTCGGCGTCACTACGATGGCGTGGGCGACAGATACGGGGGTCTCTACGCTTGTGGAATTACAGGCGGCTTTGACAGAGGCGGCTAAGGCCGGATCTGGCAATTCGACGATCAAGATCACCAAAGATATTTCGGTAGCGGACGGTGAGAGCTTTACGTCTGTTACGGTAGATGGGTATCATGGTGCCGGTGTCGTCACGATCGAGGGCGATAACCACACCATTTCCGGCTTGACGGCGCCTTTGTTTGCCGGTGGTTTTGCGGGCAACTCCGGTATAGTCATAAAGAATCTGACGCTGAACAATGTGAAGATCAATGACAGCACAAATACACAGGGGATCGGCGCGTTCATTGGAAGTATTGATTCTATGCCCAGGATCGAACTGATCAACTGCAAGCTGACAAACAGCGAGATCGTTAGCACGGGCGGTGCTCGTGTTGGTGGGCTGATCGGCTGGACGTCTGGATACAACAATCAGAACGACGGACCGGTCGACACCCGTATTATCATCAACAATTGCACCGTGGATAACTGTAAGCTCACGGCTAAGGGCTCTGTGGGCGGTGTTATCGGGCATGCCGGGTGCAATCCGGCAACATACCATACTCTCAGCGGATGCACGGTGACCAACTGTACGCTGACCTCTACCGATGAGGGTAACTGGCGCGTAGGCACTTTGATCGGAACGGCTAATGTTGGACAGGTGACGATCGAGAAGGCTGCGGCATCCGGCAACACCTTGGCGCAGGCTGAGAAAACAGCTCCCGAAGGAGAAAATCTGTATGGACGCAGTGTGCCCAACAATGACGGCATCGTTGTTATCGATGGCAAAATCGATAAAGAGGCTTCCGCTGGAAAGTATACTGCTGAGGGAAGCAGTATCGTAAAAGTCAATGGTATTATCAAGGTGGATACGTTTGAAAACGCTGTTAAGGGCGCAAAGAGCGGGGACGTCATTGAACTGATGGGTAATACAGAGGTGACCGCACAGATCAATGTGCCGGCGGGTGTTACGATCAACGGTAATGGCTACACCATTAAGGCAAATAATGCGAATTGGAGCGCGGACAACAGTGCGAAGAAGCTGATGGTGCTGGGCAGCAACGTGAGCGTGACTGATGTTGTGCTGGACAGCAATAATCAGGCGGGCGGCGTACAAGCATACGCTGCTGCGAATGTGAAGCTGCACAACGTAACGATGAAGAACGCAGCGAAAGGATGTGGCTTGATCGTTAATGCCTCTCAGGTGGCAGTTACTGGCAAGCTGGAAATGTCCGGGAATGCTTGGGGTGACTATATCAATTTGGGCTGGGGCGCTAATGTTGCAGGGGCACCTGAGAAGTGTGGTGTGAATCTTGCTGAAGCGACTTTGGTAGGCGTGACCGGCGTATATACAGATAACAATGATCTTGGGAACGCGGGCGTTACGCAGGACGCGTTTGCTACTAAGTTTGAGGTGACCGCCCCCGCAAATTGGGCGGCAACAAAGACGGATGACGGCATCACCTGGGGACCGAAAGCTCCCGAGCAGCAGCCCACCGCACCCCGCTACTACTACAACTCCACCACTACCACCACCGACACCAAGGCCGACGGCACTAAGGGCTCTCCCAAGACCTTCGACGCGGGCGTGGGTATCTACGCCGTGACCGCTGTTCTCAGCGTTACCGGCATGGCCTGGGCCGCTAAAAAGCGCGGAAACTGACCCGTATTTCCTGCGGTGTCTTACCCCGGCGCCGCGCGAAATAAAAAAGGCACCCCGTCAGGGGTGCCTTTTTCCATTTTGTTTTTCACTCCATATGGGGCCGTTCGTCGCCCATGAAGAACACCGCCACGGTGCCCTGTCCGGCATGGCTGCCGATGATGGTGCCGATGTCGCACAGGCGTACCTTTCCCTTCAGCTTCGGGAAGCGCTCCTCCACCGCGTCCATGACCAGCCGGGCGTCCTCCGGGCACTGGCTGTGGCAGATAAAGCACTTGCCGTCATAGTCCCGGCCGCCCTGGGCGTGCTGCTCCATGGTGTCCACCGTGGTCTCCACGGCTTTTTTCTTGCCCCGCACCTTGCTGTATGCCTTGATGGCGCCCTTGTCGTCCAGCCGCATGATGGGGCAGATGTTCAGCACCGTGGCCACCGTGGCCGCCGCGCCGGATACCCGGCCTGTCCGCCGGAACTGGGTCATATCGCTGGAGAAGAACTGGTGATGCACCTTGTTCCGGTTGTCCAGCACCCACTGGGCCACGGTGTCGATGTCCTCACCCGCGTCCCGCATATCGGCGGCGTAGTCCACCAGCAGGCCGTAGCCGCTGGATGAGCACAGGGAGTCGATGACGATCAGCTTTTGCCCGGGGTACTTGTCCTTCAGCTCTGCTGCCGCCAGATAGGCGTTGTTCACCGAGCAGGACTGCCCGGATGTGAATGCGATGTGCAGCACGTCGCCGCCCTGCTGCAGCAGGCGCTCGAAGAAGTCCATATAGCCCGCCGCATTGATCTGGCTGGTCTGGGGCAGTTTGCCCGCCTTCAGAAAGCCGTAAAACCGGGGCAGCGCCGCCGGATTGCGGCCCATGTCGTCGTCATAGGTCTGCCCGTCCACCACGTAGGTGTAAAACAGCACGGGGATGTCCCGGCTCTCCATGTACGAATAGGGCAGGTCCACCGTGGAGCAGCAGCTCAGTGTAAATTTTCGTTCCATTATTTCTCCTTTTACTCCTTTGTTCTGCTGTGTCTGCGGCAGGGAAGGGGGCACGCAGAACGCCCATTTGTAATACAAGTTCATTATATGGCTCTGCCTGTTTTTGTCAATATGCGCTTTTCACGGATTGCAAAAACCGATGGGATACGCTATAATAACCACCTGACTACAATACAGGGAGCGATCCGTTATGATACTCGTACTGCAAAAGAACACCCCGGAGCCTGCCATCCGCCAGCTGCTGGCCCAGCTGGCTCTGCAAAACGTCAAGGGCGGCTGCGTAGCGGGGGAGACATCCATCCTTCTGCCCCTGGTGGGGGAGACGTGGCGGCTGGACCCCGCCGCGCTTCAGGCCCTGCCCTATGTGCAGGAGGCCCGTCGCCTGACCCCGGCCTATCACCTGGCCGCCCGGAGCACTCATCCGGAGGATACCGTGGTGCCGGTGGGCGATGTCCGCGTGGGCGCGGATTTCTGCCTGATCGCAGGGCCCTGTGCCGTGGAGTCCGCATACCAGATACAGACCGTCGCCGCCGCCGTAAAGGCCGCCGGGGCCGTCATGCTCCGCGGAGGCGCCTTCAAGCCCCGCACCTCGCCCTACACCTTCCAGGGTCTGGGCGAGCAGGGCGCGGCGCTGCTGGGGCAGGCCGGCCGTGATACGGGCCTGCCCACCGTTACCGAGATCACCGATCCCGCCCAGCTGGACACGCTGGCTGGTGTGGACGTGCTGCAGGTGGGTGCGCGCAATATGCAGAACTTCGCCCTGCTGAAGGCTCTCGGCCGCACTCGCAAGCCCATCCTGCTCAAGCGCGGCACCTCCGCCACAGTGGAGGAGCTGCTGCTGTCCGCGGAGTATATCCTGTCCGGCGGCAATACGCAGGTCATTCTCTGTGAGCGTGGTATCCGCAGCGGCCTGACCCCCGCCCGCGCCGCCCTGGATGTGTCCGCAGTTCCGGTGCTGAAGCGCCTGACCCATCTGCCGGTCATTGTGGACCCCAGCCACGCCGCGGGCCGCGCCGATCTGGTGGAGCCGCTGGCGCTGGCCGGGGCCGACGGACTGTTGGTGGAGGTCCATGACCGTCCCGCCACCGCCCTGTCCGACGGCGCCCAGTCCCTTACCCCCGCCGCCTTCGCCCAGCTGGCCCAAAAGGCCCTCCGCCTCCGCGAAGCCCTGCAATAAGCAAAAACGACCGCCTCGGCGGTCGTTTTTTACATCCAGCAGCCCAAGGCTTTTTTCCACGGCCGGTACAGCCCGTAGCCGATCAGCCCGCCGGCAGTGTTGCAGATCAGGTCGGTGATGTCCGACATCCGTGCTGTGGGCAGCAGCGGTTGGATCAGCTCGATGCACAGGCTCAGCAGAAACGCCGCCCCCACCGTACGGAACACCCCCGCTTTTCCCCGGCGCACCACCGGCCACAGAATGCCGAAGGGCACCGTCATCAGCACGTTTAGAAAGACCTGCCGCTCTGCGTTGCCGTATCCCAGTCGCAGGTCACGGAACGGCTCCAGGTTCATGGGCGCGTAGGCATGGTGTATTCCCAGCATGGAGAGCACCGGCAGCACCGTCACCCACAGCACGCCCAGCATATACACGCTGAACACCGTGTACACCAGTACCCGCCGCCGACCTTGCTTCTTCCACCGGCCCAGCAGCAGGAGATACAGCCCCAGCAGCACGATCAGGTCCGGCGCGTACTTGGGCAGCGCCCGTATGAAAATGTCCGCCATGACCGCACCTCCCATCAGTATAGTATGCCCTATTATGCCCGCCTGTCCCGTGAAAGTCAACCCGGTTAAGCAAATCATAAAGAAACCCCCGCCGTCAGGCGGGGGGCGTGAGGGGAGCGCAAATGCACGGCCGGGGGGGGACAGCTTTGAAAAATCTCCGACCTTCAGCATGGGGGCACCTCCATCGTCTTTCCTTGAGCTCATACCTATCCTATACCCTCCCACCATGGCAGAGTCAATATGGGATATGAAAAAATTTTCCCCGCCCGCAGGCGGGGAAAATGTATGTCATTCCGCCGGGATCCGCACGGTGAATGTGCTGCCCTGCCCGGGCACGCTCTCCACCTCCGCCGTACCGCCGTGGAGCCGTGCGATCTGGCGTACCATGTACAGCCCCAGCCCGGTGCCCTCGCCGCCGCTGCGGGCCGCGTCCACCTGATAGAAGCGCTGCCATATCTTCTCCTGCTGGTCCGGTGGGATGCCCGCGCCATCGTCGCTGACGGACAGCACGGCGCAGCTGCCCGTCCGGCGGACGGCCACACGGACGTGTCCGCCGCCGCTGCCGTACCGGAAGGCGTTGGAAATGAGATTGTTCAGCAGCCGGGTTATCAGTATCACGTCCATCCGTGCCTCCACGTTCTCCGGCGCGTCGCAGGTCAGGACTACGCCCTCCGGCGCGATCATTTTCTGCTGCTCACATACCGCCTCCGCCAGCGCTGCCAGGTCGCCGCGCTCCATGCAGGTCTTCTGGGTGCCCTGTTCCAGCCGCGTGATATGCAGCAGCTGTCCGATGAGCCGGGACATTTGCTCCGCCTGCCGATGAATGACCGTCATGCCCTCGACGTAGTCCTCTGTGGTCTCCGCTGTACGCTCCAGCGTCTCACATTCTGCCAGGATCACCGTCACCGGCGTCCGCAGCTCATGGCTGGCGTCCGAGGTAAACTGCGCCTCCGCCTTAAAGGAGCGTTCCAGCCGGTCAAACATATCGTCAAAGGTCCCCGCCAGCCGGTTGATCTCACTTCTGCCCCGCGGCAGGCCGATGCGCCGCGACAGGTCCTCGCCGCCGGAGATGCTCTCCGCCGCCGCGATGACCTTCTCCATAGGCTTGAAGGAGCTGCTGGAGATGAGCCAGCCGCCGCCCACGCTCAGCACCACCAGCGCCGGCAGCACCGACCACGCCAGCGGCACGATGACCTCCATCACGCTGCCCCGGGCCGCGCTGTCGATGGTGCCCCGTACCCACAGGCCGCTGCCGCCGATCTCCAGCCAGCAGTCGTACACCAGATACGTCCCGCCGCTGCTGCCGACGACGGTGTGCAGCGCGTTTTTCTCCTTCGGCGCGCCGTCCGATACCTCCGCCGGCGCCGTGCCGAACAGCCGCTGTCCGTCCTCGTCGAAGATCTCCGTGTACACCCCGTGGGCGTACTGCTCCACGTCGCTGAAGTCCCAGCCTCCGTGGTCGAATTCCACATCATCGGCGTTCCGGTCCACCATGTACAGCAGCTCTGCCTCCGGCGGCCGCGTTACGGTGTTGCGGTTCATCAGCATCACGAACACCAGCATCAGTGCCGTGATGGCGATCATCAGCAGGGAGAACCACAGGGTCATCCGCCATTTGATGGATATGTTCCTCATGCGTCCTCCTTCAGCACCCAGCCCATGCCCCGCACTGTGTGCAGCAGCTTTTGTTCACCGGGCAGTTCCAACTTCTTCCGCAGATAGCTGATGTATACGTCCACCACATTGGTGCCCCCGGCGTAGTCCAGGCTCCACAGGTTGTCCTCGATCTGCTGCCGGGACAGCACCACGCCCTTGCTGCGGATAAGGTATTCCAGCAGCGCATATTCCCGGGCGGACAGCTCCAGCGTCCGGCCGCCCCGCTTCGCTGTCCGGGCGGCGGTATCCACCGTCAGATCAGCCAGAGTGTAGACGTTGGTACTGCCGCTTCCCTTTTTCCGGGTCAGCACCCGCAGCCGCGCCAGCAGCTCGTCCATGGCAAAGGGCTTGATAAGATAGTCGTCCGCGCCCGCGTCCAGCGCGGCAAAGCCCGCGTTGTGGCGGGTGCCGTCGTATTTGGCCTCGGGGTTGCCCAGGCCGGCGATCAGCCAGATATCGTTTGTGTTCATGTTGTTTGTTTAACCTTTTCTCTGAAAAATAGAATGGGATACAGCTATTCAGTATAACATACGCGCGCGAAAAAAGAAACGGATTCCGGGTGAAAGAACCGAAAATGCCCCCGACCATACAGGGGCCGGAGGCAGAAAATGCTTATTTCAGGTTCAGCGTGAGGTCAGAGGCCTTCCACGCGCCATCCTCTTTTACCATGGTGATGGTGCCGGTGACGCTGGCCGTGGTGGTTCCGTCGGCGGCCTGCAGGTCTGCGGAAAAATCATAGCAGTGGTCGGCACCGGAGCGCTTTTGCAGGGTGAGCCCCGCGGGCTGGCCGGAAAGCGAGGCAATGCGGGTGGGCAGACGGTTCGCAAGGAGCTTTTCCAGACACTGTTGCGTCATGCAATCCCCGAACTGTGCCTGATAGAAAGCCGCAAAGCCGCCGTCATCCACCTGCACAAGGCCCGGCTCGCTGGCGGTGTA
>ENA-ORND01000502-ORND01000502.1-human-gut-metagenome-genome-assembly--contig:-NODE-502-length-34252-cov-6.827558_pt1 | contig 34252 bp, 27 predicted proteins | sample MGYA00242111_ERZ509014 | MGnify/ENA primary metagenome ERZ509014 (study PRJEB26280, sample SAMEA2338694) | human gut metagenome | biome: human gut; feature: human-associated habitat; material: faeces... | reverse complement strand
GGAAGGAAATGGAACACACATAATTATATTGCGGGCGCGCATGTATGCGCACGTAAAAGGGTAGACAAGAAGGTTCCTAACAGCACTAGGCAGACTTAGCGCCTCCACCTGTTTCTCGCCAGCCTTGTTTTTAAACTACCCAATAAATAGAAACTACATTTCACGTACAGAAGGCAACTAATCGTCTATATCACAACTGCTTAACATTTAAAATAACGTACGCATGAGGCTACACGTACGTATGTGTAGCCCGATGGCACCGTATGTATAACCAGATGCGTACGTACACATTTTAAATCACGATGCATGTTGCAGAAAGACCTTGATATTTTAAAAAAACATCAAAGTCTTTTTCAAAAACATCAAAGTCTTTTTAGAAAAGCTCGGCATGTTTTTTATGTAAGAGCAGATTACACCTCTCCCCACCAAGTCGGTCATTACTTCTTTCCCGTTCATCCTTACATTTTTATCAAAACATGCGGATAATCAGCCGGTTAATAATGAAAGAACATCCCCTCATCCTCCCTTCAGCCGTGCTTCCCAAGTCCCTTCACAATCTGCCTTCAGCCTTTGTCTGTCGGAAGAAGTTTTACGAATGAAAGGAGGCTGAAAGAGTGAGAACAAGACATCCATTCATTAGCGGAGCCTCATCAACAGGACGTTTTAACGAATAATGAAAGGAGAAAGGAAGGTACGAAACGAAGCAATCCGCATAAGAATTGAAGCAGTGCCAAGAGTGGTTAACAATAACACACTGTCTGAAGATAAGAGTTTTATTGAAATGGGAGTGTATCAAAACTAAACCGGTCTATCCAATCTCAGCTGTAGGGGCAGGGGTTGCCTACCCGAAGACACAAAGTAAACTGTTTTCGGACGAGCAAACCTCGTCCCTACAAACTAAACGACAGCATTATCCACGTTTTGACACACTCCCAAAGAAAATATCAAAAGGCAATTACCCAGCCATACAACTTACCAGTCTAACTGCGACTAACCTGCAATCCTTTGTCAGACAATGTCATATCAACAAAACGAGCACAACTGTTAGGCGGATTTTGAGTCAATATTGCTCTGATTTTAACGGCAGCTTCGGGGTCTTTGGCTACCATATAAAGATAACCTCCTCCACCTGCTCCAGGCAACTTATAACCTAAACAGTAATCATCAATCTGACGAATGATAGCCTCAACCGACGCAGGATTAGTTCCCGAATCAAGAGCCTGATTCTGCTTCCAGCTTTTACCCACCAAACGCCCCATTTCATCGAAGTTTCCACGTTGGATAGCTTCATATAAATCAAATGCATGACTCTTCATGCTTCCCAACAGTGCAAGATGTTCTGTAGAGTTAAGGAACATACTACGTACAATCTCAGCCAAAATTCCCTTAGCAGTGCGAGTGATACCGGTATAATACAACAGATGACACTTCTGATATTCACTACCCGTAAACAAATAATCAGGCAACCAACGAACCAACGGACTTTGCTCCATACCGGCATGAGTTTGAAGAAGCTTAACACCACGAAGGACACCTCCATATTGGTCTTGCCAACCACCTCCCGTAGTAAGCAATTGTTCCAAAATCAGAGTACGGTTGCATATTTCATTCTTATCCCACTTCAAGCCACAGAAATCGGATACCGCGCCAAGCACCGTAGAAGCTAAAATAGAACTAGTACCCAAACCGGAACCTGCAGGAATAGCCGACAATAACGTGATTTCAATACCTGAGCCAAACGCCTTGAGCTGCTCCTCCAATGTAACATAAACATCTGCCGAGAATTCCGGCTGGAAACCGGCCAGCACCAAAGCCGCTTTAGGAATAGAAAAAGGAGAACCAACTTGCATAAAGTCACTCAGTTCTTCATAGGTAGTAACAGTTTCTATTGCTCCCAAGTCTATAGAACGTAAAATAATCTTATATTCTTTACAAGGCTTTACATAAACCTGCAAAGGAGGCTGTCCATTCAGTTCAATAGCAATATTCACTACATTTCCGCCTTCATTCAAACAATAAGGAGGAGTATCTGTCCATCCGCCTGCCAAATCAATACGAACCGGACTCCTTCCCCATACTATCTGATCAGAATAAACCGATAAATGAGGCTGCTGTTTTTTTGCCAATGCAGCTGCCGTCAAACCTTCACGCATCAACCCAAAGGCCCTTCTTTCATACTCCGTATAGGTTTTACCACTGAACTGCTGCACCCTGGCCCGAAACATATTGTCGCTTATCCGGGTCATCAATGGCGCAGAAAGCGGCAATGCATCCGGCAATTCCAAATGATGAATGGCAAATTCATGAGCAGCATCATCCAAATTCAACTGATAAAAAACACTACGTTCATAATTACGAGCCAACACAGGCCAGTTCATAACCCGAAAGGAATCACGCTGGGCAGCCAAACGACGAAGATTGGCATAAGCGGAAATCTCATCGGCCGACAATCGGCGAGAACATTTCCATATTTCCTTACATTCCTGAAGTTCGGGCTCGGAAATCATCCAACGCATTACCAGCCCCAGCTCTTCTATTGTAGAGCAAACAGGAAACAAACGGGCAGCCTGCAAATCGTGAGCACCGTCTATCTCTTCAACTGCTACTTTGCGACAAGAAAGCCATTCACGCACCGAAATTCCCTGATAAATAGTCCTTTCCTCTGTCAATGCTCCTTTAAAGGTATCATTAAATCCATAGGGGCGAGCTACGTACTCAGCCTCTCCCAAAGGCACCACATCAATACATACCCCCGACGGCACATTGAGTTTCCAGTCATTAGTCGGAACCCCTGTTATAATTGTCTGTCGATGGATGTTCCACTCTTTGCCCACACAGCTGTTTTCTATCCAGATTTCAGAATTGTCAGCAGTAAGACGATATGCGACATCAGCATTCTGCACAAACATAGCCGGATGAGGTTTCACCTTACGATGCATGATTTCACGCTGGTCGTTCACCAAATTCTGAACAGCCAACGTGGAAGAGATTAATTCCCTGCTTGTTCCATAATGATAAAACTCACCTCCGGGCAACGGCAGGATAGCCACACTCAACCCATTCAATTCTTCATCTGCAATACGCGGATGTTCACCCAAGGTCAGTCCGAACTCGGAATACATATCGTAATATGAGAGTTCACCTCCTTTTTTAGAACGTTTTATCAACAAATCAACAGCCCGATCACTCAGCAACCAAATACCGATATCCATCAGGAACAAGTGAGTTTGCATCAGTTTTCCCAACTCCTCGACCGAAGGTTTCTGAAGCATAAAGTCCAATTTATCGGGATTGCTACGCGAAGAAACAAACACCCCGTGATTCTTTGCCAAATTGGGGTCCACCCAAAGCCCATAGCACACAACATCAACATCAGGAATATCCTGAAGAGGTTGACCCGCACGTATATACACATCTCCGCTGGCTATCAATGTGCGCAGAGAAGTCGGAGCCTTCTCCATTATTTGTTCATATAAAGGAAGCTGAAGTGAGAGCAGATTTTGTTCCAAGCGCTGCCCCCTCGCCCATCTAAAGACAGGAATAGGCGTTAATATTTTACCTGACGGAGCATATCCGGGCAAACGCCGACTCTGTCCGCCGGCATGCAACAATATTCTTTTTTCTTCCCTCAGCCATTCCAAAAAGTCTTTATCGGGCGCAATATGTTGTTTGCATGCCTCAAGCAGCCAAGCCGTTCCTCCTCCCGACCCCAATTTACTACCAATAGGATCGGAAGTACAAAACCATTCATCACGATCAGCCTTTTCTATATCATAAAAAAATTCCACCAAATTAGGAGGAAGCGATAAAAGTTTTTTCATAATGCATCTTTGTATTTATAATACGCAAAGATGCTGATTTTCCCCTAACGAGCCAAGCAGAATAAGAAAAATTTAGTCGTTAAAAGCAAATACACGCTCATCCAAAGGCATCACTTCTTTCGATCCGGGCCGGGTCACAGGAACTCCGAAAGGCATCTGTGCTATTAACTTCCAATGCAAAGGCAAATTCCATGCTGCACGCACTTCATCATCTACCAACGGATTATAATGTTGCAGAGAAGCTCCCATTCCGGCATCCTCTAACATAGTCCAAATGACAAATTGATGCATAGCATCGGCCTGCTCCGCCCAAAGAGGGAAATTATCTTTATAAGTGGGAAACTGTTCCTGCAAAGCATGAACAACAGACATATCCTCAAAATATAGAATCGTTCCATATCCACAAGAGAAACTACCATCTATTTTCTGTTCCGTTTTAGCAAAAGCTTCCACAGAAATCCGCTTACGCAAAGTATTTTTTACGATATTCCACAACTTTTGATGAGCTTCCCCTGTTAATAAAACAACACGTGTGGTTTGTGAATTGAATGCTGAAGGGACATATTCGACAGCAAAACGAATCAAATCCAACAATTCTTTTTCAGACAACGTGGATTTATTGTCTATCTGATAAAAAGTACGGCGGCTCTTTATGGCATCCTTGAATTTCTTTGTCATATTTAGCATATTTATTATGAGTTATTTTACCTATATAAACAAGCATACAGCAAAAGAAGTTCACTTTCTTTGCTTTTTTCAATACAATCAACTATTTTTGTTAGCTAATTATTAACATTATAAACAACACATTCAATGAAAGATTTTCTTAAATTTACATTGGCTAGTTTGATAGGCGTCATTTTAGCAGGTATAGTGCTCACCATACTGGGCCTTATCACAGTAGTAGGCATGGTAGCCTCATCAGACTCTGAAACCATAGTAAAAGACAACTCGGTCTTCGTTCTTGACTTGAAAGGCAACTTATCAGAACGTGTACAGGAAAACCCATTTCAACAGATAATGGGAGACGGCAATGGTTCTTATGGACTAAATGACATTTTATCCTCCATCAAAAAAGCCAAAGAAAACGACAAGATTAAAGGCATCTATATCCAACCATCTTATCTGGCTACTTCTTTTGCATCATTGGAAGAAATACGCAACGCACTTCAAGACTTCAAGGAAAGCGGTAAATTTATCGTAGCATACGCAGACCAATATACACAAGGTATGTATTATCTGGCAAGTGTTGCAGATAAGGTAATCATCAATCCTCAAGGAAACATTTCATGGCACGGGCTGGCATCCCAACCTGTCTTCTTTAAAGATTTACTGGATAAACTGGGCATTGATGTACAGGTTTTCAAGGTAGGCACTTATAAATCGGCTGTAGAACCATTTATCGCTACCGAAATGAGCCCCGCCAACCGTGAGCAAGTCACCGTATTCTTAAACTCTATATGGAATCAATTATTAGATGATGTTTCAGTGTCACGCAACATTTCTAAAGACTCACTTAATGCTTATGCAGACCAATGCATGGATCTCTGTCAGGCAGAAGAATATATCAAATGCGGACTGGCCGACTCAGTGTTATATAAAGACGAAATGATCGCTTATTTGAAACAACTGACCGGACGGAAAGAAGACCAAAGCTTAAACAGCCTTTTCCTTGAAGATATGATAAATGTAAAAAAGAATGTCCCCAAGGATAAAAGTGGAAACGTTGTTGCCGTATATTATGCATCAGGAGAGATTTTAGATGCTGCTTCCTCCAATTCTACCGAAGAAGTCATTGACGGTCAGAAGATGACACGGGACTTACGCAGGTTGCGCGATGACAACAATGTAAAAGCAGTTGTTCTGCGCGTAAACTCTCCGGGTGGAAGTGCTTATGCTTCCGAACAGATATGGCGCGAAGTAGTACGCCTGAAAGAAAAGAAACCGGTTATCGTCTCTATGGGGGATTATGCAGCATCAGGCGGTTATTACATCTCTTGCGCCGCAGATTCTATCTTTGCAGATCCGACAACTCTAACCGGCTCCATCGGCATCTTCGGAATGATTCCTTCGGGAGAGAAGTTATTCAAAGACAAACTAGGGCTGGATTTCGATGTAGTAAAAACTAATAAAATGGCCGATATGGGAGCCGGTTTCGGTCCACTCGCAACGCGTCCGTTCAACAACGCCGAACAGGAAGCACTTCAAAATTATATCAACAACGGGTATAAGTTATTCGTAAACCGTTGTGCCGAAGGAAGAAATATGTCAGCAGCAGATATTGAAAAAATAGCTGAAGGACGAGTGTGGACGGGCGAAATGGCCGTCGGCTTGGGGTTAGTAGATAAATTGGGAGGCATAGATGACGCATTAGCAGCAGCCGCAAAACGAGCAAACGTAGAGAACTACACTATTATCAGTTATCCTGAAAAAGAAAGTCTCTTCATGAATCTACTGAACAGCCAGCGCAAGCACTATGTCAACAGTCAGATGAAAGAATATATGGGCAGTTTCTACAGCTATTTCGAAATATTACAAAACCTGAAAGAAATCAATCCTGTACAGGCACGTATGCCATTCGAATTGAATATTAAATAACTTTTAATGGAGAATAACTTTATCAAAATACATAAGTGGCTATACCCGGTTTCGTGGCTTTACGGAGCCGGCGTATGGATACGTAACAGACTATTTGATTGGGGAATATACAAAGAAAAAAGCTTTGATATTCCGGTAATCTCGGTAGGCAACATTACCGTAGGAGGTACCGGAAAGACGCCTCATACCGAATATCTGATAAAGTTATTGAAACCCAATTATAAAGTGGCAGTCCTAAGCCGGGGGTATAAACGAAAATCAAAAGGCTTCGTATTGGCCCAACCGAATACTCCCGTAAATATCATAGGTGATGAGCCATTTCAAATGAAACAGAAATTTCCCGATATCTATATGGCAGTAGACCGTGACCGTTGTCACGGTATCGAGGAGCTATGCAACGGATATACCGCCCCCGGAACCGAAGTCGTAATATTGGATGATGCTTTTCAGCATCGCTATGTGAAACCGGGAATGAATATTCTTCTAGTGGACTATCACCGACCTATCTGCGAAGATGCTTTATTACCGGCAGGACGAATGCGCGAACCCGAAAAAGGCAAGAACCGTGCTCATATCGTGATAATAACCAAATGTCCCAAGGATATAACTCCTATGGATGTGCGGGTGTTGCGTAAACAGATGGGATTATATCCTTATCAACAACTTTACTTCACAACCCTGAATTATGGCAAATTATACCCTATCACCCGACAGGGAAAAGAGTATCCAATCACCAACATTCATAAAGATGCACATATATTGCTCGTTACCGGAATTGCATCCCCGGCTAAGTTAATCCATGACTTAAGCCCTTATAACGAACATATCAATCCATTGACATTTAGTGACCACCATGACTTCACACCCCAAGACATGGAAATCATAAAAAGCCGTTTCAGACAACTGCCGGAAGGCAAACGAATGATTATCACCACAGAAAAGGATGCGGTGAGACTGTCATCCCATCCATTGCTGGACGAAAGCATCAAACCATTTATCTATGTACTCCCGATAGAGGTGAGCTTTTTACATGACCAACAAGAATTATTCAACTTAAATATAACCGAATATGTTAGAAAAAATCCAAGAAACCGCAGCCTTTCTGAAAGAAAAGATGCATACTAATCCCGAGACAGCAATTATTTTGGGCACAGGTCTAGGAAGTTTGGTACACGAAATTACCGATAAATATGAAATAAGTTATAAAGACATTCCTAATTTTCCCGTATCAACAGTAGAAGGTCACAGTGGCAAACTAATCTTTGGCAAATTGGGAGACAAAGACATCATGGCCATGCAGGGACGTTTCCATTTCTATGAAGGATATTCAATGAAAGAAGTTACTTTCCCGGTACGTGTAATGCGCGAATTAGGTATCAAAACACTATTTGTATCCAACGCTGCCGGCGGAACTAATCCTGCTTTTGAAATCGGTGACCTAATGATTATCAGAGATCATATCAACTTCTTCCCCGAACATCCGTTGCACGGAAAGAATATCGAATATGGCCCCCGTTTCCCGGACATGAGCGAAGCCTACTCTAAAGAGCTTATCAACAAAGCATTGGAAATAGCCAAAGAAAAAGGCATCAAAGTGCAGCAAGGTGTATATATCGGTACACAAGGACCGACTTTTGAAACTCCGGCAGAATATAAAATGTTCCATATCCTGGGAGCTGATGCTGTGGGCATGTCTACTGTCCCCGAAGTTATTGTTGCAAATCATTGCGGCATTAAAGTGTTTGGAGTTTCAGTTATCACCGACCTCGGCGTGGAAGGCAAGATAGTGGAGGTTTCCCACGAAGAAGTCCAAAAGGCGGCAGATGAAGCACAGCCACGGATGACAACCATTATGCGCGAACTCATTAACAGAGCTTAAAAAAAGAATATGCAAGAAACAAATAGAACAGAAATTGCAACCTTGGGGGAGTTCGGCCTCATCAAACATCTGACTCAGAATATTGAACTAAAGAATCCCGAAACCAAATACGGTGTGGGAGACGATGCAGCCGTCCTCGAATTTAAGGACAAAGAAGTATTGGTTACTACCGATCTTCTGATGGAAGGAGTACACTTTGACCTGATTTATACACCATTAAAGCATCTTGGATATAAATCAGCCATTGTAAACTTCTCAGACATTTATGCCATGAATGGAACTCCCAAGCAGATAACAGTATCGCTAGCTGTATCCAAACGCTTCTGCATAGAAGATTTAGAGCAGTTCTATGATGGTTTGAAGCTGGCCTGCCAACTACACAATGTAGATATTGTGGGAGGAGATACCACATCATCAGTCACAGGATTGGCAATCAGTATCACCTGCATTGGCGAGGCTGACAAAGACAAAGTGGTTTACCGCAATGGAGCGCATGACACAGATTTGATTTGCGTCAGTGGTGATTTAGGGGCCGCCTACATGGGTCTGCAACTGCTGGAACGCGAAAAAGCGGTGTTCCAAGACCAAAAAGAAGCCAATCCCGATTTCTCCGGCAAGGAGTACATATTAGAGCGCCAACTTAAACCGGAGGCGCGTAAAGATATCATTGAAGAACTTGCCCAAGCAGGAGTAAAACCAACTGCCATGATGGATATTTCGGACGGACTTTCTTCCGAGCTGTTGCATATTTGCTCACAAAGCGATACCGGCTGCCGCGTTTATGAGGAGCGTATTCCCATTGACTATCAGACGGCTGTAATGGCAGAAGAACTCAATATGAATGTCACTACCTGTGCATTAAATGGTGGCGAAGATTATGAACTCCTCTTCACTGTTCCCTTGACTGATCACGAAAAGGTTTCGACCATGAAAGGCGTAAAAGTCATTGGGCACATCACCAAACCGGAGTTGGGTTGCGCCCTCGTCACTCGCGACGGACAAGAATTTGAGTTAAAAGCACAAGGTTGGAATCCATTAAAAGAAAAATAATTCCTACTACAAAATGCTGATAATAAGCATTTTATTTATTATCAGCATTTTTTCTTTATATAATATTTGCAAGATTAGAAAACTTTATCTATCTTTGCAACCGCAAACAAGAAACAATGGTGCCATAGCTCAGTTGGTAGAGCAAAGGACTGAAAATCCTTGTGTCCCCGGTTCGATTCCTGGTGGCACCACTTTTACAAAACGAAAAATCATGAAAATCGCTGAAATAACTGTATTTCAGCGATTTTTTCTTTATGTACTGTCCGCAAAAATATGCAATTTGGTGCAATAAAAAATTGCTGATTCGGTGGCTTTTTTGAGTCCCATGAAAAAACCACCGATTTGTACCATACTTCACTTATTCTCAACGATTTGCGTGAATCATTTTCAGGGATGAAATTCTACATTTGCATACCCTACTGAATGACGGATGAAATACAACGTCTGCTAAAGGCTTTCTTATCCAATGATAATGATTGTATCTACAGGCGGATAATAGTAAGAGGAACAAAAAACGGTGGTTTTTTAGAGCCGGCAATAATAAAAGCCACCGAATTTAACATTCTTCTCCAGCCATCCGCTCCATTCAGAATTGACGAAATAACCGAATGTGCAACTTCAAAAAGAAAATGATCATGAAACAAGGAACAATGAACATTCTATTTTTCGTTCTGAAAACAAAACTGCTGAAAAATGGCGAGGCTCCAATCCTAATGAGGATTACCATAAACGGGCAATATGAAGAAATAAGAATACAGAGAAGCGTTCCATTAAAGAACTGGAATCCGGCCAAGGGATGCAGCAAAGGAAAAGACAGGGCTTCCATCGAATTGAACAACTATATTTCCGCCCTCACTACACGCGCATACGAAAAGCACAAGGAACTGACCTTTGAATCGGCACTGATAACTCCAAAGGTGATATTAAAGCGTGTGTTCGGAAAGGATGAGACTGTCCGGACGTTGCTTGGAACAGTCAAAGAAGAAATTTCCTCTATGGAAAAGGTTGTTGACATAGACTATTCTCCCGTCACCATCAACCGTTATAAGAATGTGCTCAGAAAACTTGAAACGTTTGTGCCGCGTTTTTATGAGAAGGATGATATTACATTCCATGAACTTTCCCCTGATTTCATCAGGGCTTTTGATGTTTTCCTGAAGACAGAAGCCGGACTGTGCCGCAACACAATAGTCCGCTACATGAAATGCCTGAAGAAAATCACCAATATGGCAATAGCCAAAGAATGGATGCGAAAAGATCCGTTTTACGGATATAAGATGGAACAGGACGAGACTGATCCTGTATTCCTGACAAATAACGAGCTTCAGGCTATAATGAACAGGGAATTTGATATTCCGAGGCTGGAGCTTGTCAAGGACATCTTTTTGTTTGCGTGCTTCACCGGTCTGGCGTTCGCTGATGTATCCACATTAAGACCGGAACATCTGGAGCAGGACAATAACGGTGACTGGTGGATAAGAAAAGGACGTGTAAAGCTGGAGAGAAGAAGAAAGTCAAGTTCCATAGCAAATGTTCCGCTTCTTCCTGTTCCATTGGCAATCCTGAAGAAATACGAATCACATCCGATATGTCTTAAACAAGGGACATGCCTTCCTGTTGTCTGCAATCAGAAGGCAAACAGCTACCTGAAGGAGATTGCGGACTTCTGCGGCATCAAAAAGAATCTGACCACGCATGCAGCCCGACATACGTTTGCTACTACCGTCACGCTGGCCAACAACGTTCCATTACAGGAAGTATCTGCCATGCTCGGACATGCATCCACAAGAATGACACAACATTATGCAAGAGTCATGGACAGGAACCTGAAGGACAACATGAATATAGTAAGGAGCAAGATGGGGTTATAGAGATAAACCTATCTTATACCTCGCATAACCGTCTGTAATAATATACAGAGACCAGGCGCTTTCAAGATGAAGTCATCCTCATTTCTTGCAGCAAAGATAGTTGTTTTTCCGAATGATTGCGCAAGGCGGCCCCTGAAAGGGCTTGGTTGCCTGTGAAAAAATCTTCCTCTTGCTGGCGCAAGAGCGTATTTTTTCACGGCAAGCCTTGCAGCAATCATTGGAAAACGAACTGGGGAACGCACAAGAAATAAGAATGCCTACCCACGGGCAGGCCATGTATAACTCAATAAATGGAAGATTATGGAAGCGAACAATGTGGAAAAAAGGTTCAATGACTGGTTTACGGTGTCTTATGACAGGTTAAGAAATCTCGTTGGCAGATACGGGGCACTGGATGAGGACAATTTTCATGACACTTATCTGTTTGTAAGAAAGCAGGTGCTGAATCCGGAAAGGGAAATAACGGATTATGAAGCATACTTTATCGGATGTTACAGGAAAGCGTTCATGGCCAAGTTCAGGCTGGAAAGCAAATATGCCCATCCGGATGAATATTTCTTTCTTCGATGTGGGGAAGATGCGGATTTCCTTTCTCCGGATGACCTGAACAGCTGTGAAAAACTGGTGAAGGACATTCTTAACTTTATCAGAAGAAAGTTCTCCTATCAGGAATACAGGATGTTTACGTTGCGTTTTTATGAATCAGACTTTTCATTCAAGGCGTTGGGTGAATGTATGGGTATATCGGCAAGTGCCATTTCAGGAAAAGTAAACACGATCATGGATGCAGTACGATCAAACCGGGGATTCTCATGGAGAAGCCAGATGCTGGCAGTAGAAGGATTCATATCCTAATCAGTTAGTTTATTGTATCACCCTTAAAACAGAAACTTATGGCGCTGATAGTATATAACAAGGAGAACTCACGTCCGCAGCAGGTAGTTTATCAGGGGAAGCGGACAATCAACATGGACAGCAAGGGAACGGTTTACCTGTCAAAGACAATGTCTATAGAACTGGGGATTCTCGGTGGAGGACGGGTTAATTTCGCACACGATGAGGATACGGGAGAATGGTATATCTGCCATACGACAGACAAGGACGGGTTCACTGTATGGAAAGATAAAAGGTGTGCCAGATTCTCTGCCGGATTCATCGTCAGAAGAATCATGCTTCAGGCAAAAGTGGAAAGGAAGACCGTACAGTTTATGATTGCCAAGGCTCCCATAGAGGTGGGAGGTACAGTATATTACAAGATTCTGCTTTCCAATCCGATTTTCAAATAGGCAGAAGAAGGTGGCTCAGAAAGATCCATTATCAAATAATGGTGATGGATTTTCCGGGCTATGTTGTTCAGATTTTTACATCATACAATTTGGAGCATTAGGATATTGTTTTGTCAGGGCATTATATTGGCATAATACTATGTCCTGACAATATTATAATATGGGGGTATATGTTATTGCAATATTATGTTGTTAGGGTAGTATGTTGTTGTGTTATCATGTTATTGCAATATTATGTTGTCAGGGTATTATGTTGTTGTGTTACTATGTTATTGCAATGTTATGTTATTAGGATAGTATGTTGTTATGTTACTATGTTATTGCAATGTTATGTTGTTAGGGTATTATGTTGTTATGTTACTATGTTATTGCAATGTTATGTTATTAGGGTATTATGTTGTTATGTTACTATGTTATTGCAATGTTATGTTATTAGGGCATTATGTTGTTATGTTACTATGTTATTGCAATGTTATGTTATTAGGGTATTATGTTGTTGTGTTATTATGTTATCAGAGTATTACACTATTGCAATATCACAACAGAGTTCATTTTATATACACACTGATTATCAATACATTACAACCGTCATTAAGCAGCGCATACAACTTTACTATAACAATCTACATACTATTATATGATACAGATTGATATGTAATATCTGTAAATCAGGATGCCATAGTTCAATACAGCATAAAACTTTCAATATTGAATATTTAAATTTCGGCAAATAACTAAATATCAGGCACTCCATTCACACAATATTCAACTCTGCATACAAGTTTGTCACAAACAAACTGATATTTACATTTTTCATCAGGCAAATACGACTCTATTTTATAGCTATAAATGGGCATGGAGCCACAATCCACTTTAAGTGGATTTTCTGTTCAAACGAACAGAGCAAGTTGTGTTTTTGTCCGACAGAAAGTATTCTGTCAGACAAAAACTAACTTGCCCTCCCTTACGGTCGGGGGATTTTCCTCCAAAGTCGGAAATATAAAGGATGAAACACTTTGTTATAAACAAAAAGATTATTAAGTATTCAATTTTCAATCATTTTACATATATCATATCTTAATTTTACAGGTAAAGGATTATTATCAAACATTTTCTTTAAATGTTCATTCATCTTTTTACCCTTATCGAGATATCCTTTTATTTTTTTCAATTGTTCAAGAAGCTCTATTTCATATCTAAAACAGTTATCAATTTTTTCTTGAACATTACCCTGCCCTTCAAATTTAATTGATCTATAACCATTACTCTTATATAATTCCCAAAAGTTCTTTACTCTTATCGTATATTGATTATCATCCTTACAATTTTCCAGGAACTCCTCAAAATTGCCATAATTTTCAAATATTTGGGCACAGAAAGGTTCAGGCGATACTGTATTATATTCAGGATTAGATGTTATTCCTTTACGAATGAACATACTAAAATATCCTTGGGGATTCTTTTGAATTTCATTTTTCATTATATCCAGTGCTTCTTGTCTTAAATAGATACGATGCGTTTTAGGATCCGTTTTACTTATACAATTATAAAATAACGTGAATCCATCTTCCGAAAATTTATTTTGTTCATTTTCAAAATGTTTTAATTGTATGTCTGATAAAACAGATAGTCCTATCAACAAGTCGCCTATTATGGCTTCATCACCATTCTCAATTGCTTCTTTAAATGATGATAATGCAGAACTTATAATAGCTGGATGTGTCGTATTAGACAAGAAATCATAAACTATATCATGTTCTTCTTGCCCAATAGGGTGTCGCAATTTCACAGCAAGATTTTTCTTGGTTAATATAGCCATCAAAAAATTCAATATATCAAAATATTTAATCGTCTTCGAGTTAAAATCCACTACATCATATAAGTGCAACAGTGCTTTAAAATGCCTATTATCTATACCTCTAAGTTGCTGCAGATGAGGTACGATAGCATTATAAATTTCATCTCTTAGATTTCTAATATCAGATTTTACTAATCTCTCTAATAAACTATATATTTTAATATAGTCAAGAGTTCCACCCTCTTCATTGCTTTTATAAATCTGAGCCAGAAGTTCTCCTGTCTGGTTCTCAAACTCTAAGCTGTATTTATTTTTATATAGCTGATTGACCGATTCGATTATTTCTGAATCACTTTTTTCAGCCAAGGACATAAGCTCATCAACTGTAAGAACCTTGTCATCCAATCTATACATAAAATATTTATAATAGTTTCTAAGACTATATATTGCATTTGCCTTATCTCTATCGTTTCTAAATAAATACTCTAATATATCTGACACAATTTCAATCTGTGTATTATCTAAATATTCCTGAAGAGTTTTTTTATAATCTTTATCTAATGAGAATTCATAATCCGACACTTGTAATAATATAAAAGGCTTATTGCATAGAATAGTATATACATCAAAATATCTATATCTTAGCAATTCCAGAAAGAATAAATCTTGAAAACAGACTTCGTTTTCTGCACTCTGATCTTTATATGCTTTAGCTAATAAATAAAAAGAATTATGGAAACGGATAACGTCTCTAATAGTATGTAACACTTGAGTTACCAAGTTATTGTTAATTATACTATTTGTGGGATCATTAGGACGGTAATAAACCATATTAGTAATCCTAAGATCGCCTTTCTCCAATCCCCATATTGCATTTATTGTTTCTTGAAAACGCGTCAGCAGTTCATTACAAAGAACTCTATCCTCACTTTTTGGTAATGACATCTCCACATTAAAAAACTTCTCTAAATAACGGTCAGGAGTATTAATTCCATTGTTCTTCAATGTTTCACATACATAATTCTTGTCATAGGCTACTATAAACTGAATATATGGGAAGTTAGCCGTATTCCTTATCAAACGTAAAACCTCCTTTATTTCTGCTGCGTTCAATCTGTCTATATCATCTATGAAAACAACAGTCTTATGTTTTGTCCTTTCAAGTATTTCTTTTATAAGCTCGTATGGATTTTTATCTTCATTGAAAATACCATGTAATGATTTTCCTATAATCTTTAAAGGTTTTCCAGATTCTTCATCCAATAGCAATTCAACGTATTGATCTATGGTAGATGAGATGTTTGGAATATAGTTGCTTAGTTCATCACGTAGCATTGCAAAGAATCCCTTTACAATGGAATCTGATGTATCATTCTTCCACGGCTCAAATATAATGACACTTTTGACCGAGTTGTTTCTACTATACTGTTCTTTTATGATATTAATAAAAGTTGTTTTTCCGCTTCCCCAAATACCAGTTATAGAGAATGTAAAACTTCCTTCTTTATAAAAACATGACCCCAAGGTTTTGTATGCAGATTCGCATACAGCCTTCCTTTTATATGAATCCGCTACATTATTTGTCTTTTCAATCTCAAGTTCTGGCTTGGCATTTTCAGCAGCCTTTTTATGCTTTAATTGATAACAGATATAACATTCCCATAATATAGGAACTATAATAATAAAATTACTCCAAGCTAAATATCTACTATAATCACAAATCAATACATAGTCCCATTTTCTGGAGAAAAGACAAATACAATATAGTAAAGTTCCAATTACAACAACTTTACATCTATTCATATTTATCACTTCCGTTTCCTTGAGATTATGATAATAATATGCAGATATTATTACTGAATAAATGGCAATAATCCACCATGTGTTGTCTTTGATTTGAGATGCAATCGGATCAACCCATATCTTATTTATCCATGCTGTCCAAAAAGAATCAAAAATAAAGAAAGACAATAATATGGTTATACAACTCAACCATTTTAATGGTGATTTTCCGATATTATCCAATAGGTTCTTAAAAGTTATTGTTAAGTATATTCGAATAGCAATCCATAGTTTTTTAAATATTATTCGTAAGTACCTACAATTGGTTAATCTTTTTATCACTCTTTTCATCTGAACTATACATTTACAACATCATCTTCTGAATAATCATTTGTGTATTGGCATAAAAAGGTACATCAGTCTTGCCCAAAACCGTAGTCGGCAAAGTAGAAAGTTCTGCAAGATTATCCATAGGTACAAGTACCGTCTTTGCTCCGTTTTCCGACAAGATCGAAACCTTATCACTGAAATTGATAGCACGCTCAATGGCTCCACCAATAGATATATTACCGATAATACCCAAAGCAGGCTTCAAGTTCTTGCTGAATACCGATGAAATTATAGCAGCAAAGACAGCTCCACCGATGCCACTCTGTACAGCAGAACCTAATAAAGCTGTTACCTGAACCGTTACATCCATATTGGCAAACGAACGTTGTTGAGAAAGCAACATCTTCTCATTCGCCCTCATATAGTTATATGTATTCTTAATATCCTCCTTTACGGTAGCAGAATTCGTTCCGCTAATGTTCAACTTTCCATTACCTGCCATTGTGATTACTTCTATCTTTACCAAGGCAACCTTATCTCCATCCGAAGTAGCAGAATAACATGTACCTGGAGGTAAAGGAGAATCACCAATCAATCCACTTCCTCTTTCTTCCGGCACTGGCACAAAAGTCTCTTCCTGCGTTTCCTTATCTATATAAGAGAAATTAGTATCCCAAAACTCCATTCCACCAATGCGTTTCAACTGCTCTTTTACCCTTCTACGCATTTCAATTGCCCATTCTAGATAAACACGTACATCTTCCTTAGTGTACTTTCCATCTGGATGCAACAGTTTGATAAGTCCTGAAACCGTCTTACGAACCGGTTTAGTATCACGCTGACGCATTTGTGAACCTAATGTAAAATATTCATCTATGGCGTTCGTATAATTGTCCTTTCTTAATGCATGAAGCATTTCACTGAAGAAGTCCGTACTGAAACCAAAATGATTAGTGAAATTGGTAGGTGCAAACTTCATTATTTCCCATCCCGGCAAGAAAAAACCAATACGGTCAAGAAATGCCGTATCATCCGATATCTTATCAGAGAAAGGACTGAATAAATGACTGGTCTGTAATACTGTTTCTACCGGCTGATTGATATTACCGTTCAGAATAATAGAAGCATTGGCTGATTTCTCACCTGATTTTCCGGCCCTTGAAAAAGAACCCGATTCCATATAGTCCTTCATCAAAGGCACTACTTCACGGTCTTTAAACAACTCATCTGTAGATTCATCGAAACATACGGCATCCCATTTACCCATTGCTCCGATCTGACCATTGGAATTATTCACAAAAAGAGAGGCTGCCGTACCTTGTCCTCCAGAAACCAGCATAGAGTATGGCGACAACTCCTTGAACACGTATGATTTACCGGAGCTTCTCGGACCAAGCTCAGCCATATTAAAGTTAGATTCTACCATAGGTATAAAACGTGAAAGAAGAAGCATCTTCATTCGTTGCGTCATTCCTTCCGACTCCGGTTCATAGCCACCGCTACGCAACAACACGTTCAACCACTCTTCATTGGTAAAATTCTTCCTGTTGTTGCTTATTCTGGACATATCAAAGTTCGACAACTGGATAGGACGGACTTTAGATATTACAAACGGATACAGCTTACTGCCAATAGCCATAGTGGAATCATACGTTATATCCACAATAGCCCATATTCCACCCATCATCATCTTTTCATGTTCCGTCACAATCCTGTCATCGATATTGGCATCACGAATATTCAGGTTTGAAAGTTCTGCCCAATATTTATCCTTAGAAGCATCCAGACGGACAGAAATCTTATCTATCACTTTGTAAGTACCTTCCTCCCTTATTTTTGCCTGTATCAGATTAGCTTCATCTGGATTGACATAATGTTTGCGTAGCACATTTTTCACATTCTCAACCCCTTCCTTAATTTTCTGTTCGTCATCAGTGCTGCATGAATTGGCAAGCAAATATTCCAATACAAAAACCGGGACATTAGCACCACCTTTTACAGAACGAACCACGTCTTTCCGAACTACATATCCCTGAAACTGGTCCAGTAATTTTTTATCTAATTCCAACATAATACCATCTTTTAAAATAAGTCATCTAAATCTCGAGACACTGATTTTTTCACATCACAGAAGTCCACTTGTTGCTGCGTCTGAATATCCACGACCACCACTTTTATATTTCCCGTTGCTGCCAATGCAAATTCAGCTTCCTGCACAGATGAAGGAGTCATTCTATATACCGAAGACGTACTCAACAAAGTTCCATTTCCATAAATCTGAATAACCACTTTTCTTTCTGCCTTAAACAAAGTATTCTCTACACTTTCAGCCTTCAGCTTAACCGTGAAATAAGTTCCTGTAACATTCTGCAAAGCTTGTTTGTTAGCAATGGAAACCCCTAAAGACTCCTGATTTTCATTTGCAAACTCATAAGCCGGAATAATACATTCCTGAGGAGTAAATCCACCATGTGCGTAACCATATGCACCTTTTGAAACAAACGGTTTGTCCGACTTTGCATAATACTGGTATTGACTCTCCTTATACTTCTGGCTCCAAACGATTATATTTTCATCTGCCAAAGTATCATTTGCCAGACAGAATCTTTCCTCCGATTTGATTATATCTCCATCTGGAACCGGAATTTTATCCGCTTCATCCAATATACCGGTTATCACAAATCCATGATCGGCTGTAAGATACACTTTACTATAACCCATACTAAAGAGTTCATTTACTTTTTCTGATACAAAAGCCTCGTATGCATTTATATCTTTCAATCCAGCCAACTGTTTCTTTTCGCCAACCTGGTCTATATCACCGAACATCAATACTAACTTATTAGCCGTTACTCCACTGTTGAGTTTTTCCAGTTGGATAACCTCAACATCAGAGATTAAGGTCTTCAGATTGTTATATCTTGTTTGGGCTACATCTTCTACTTCCGCACAACCAAAAAGCGAACTCATGCCATTCTCCGTTACAGATGGCAATTCAGCAAAAGCCACATCCTTCTTTCCCTTAACCTTAATCTTATCAGCTATAGATTCCGCTATTTCAAGCCTCAACCCGTCACAAACTATTACCGCTATCCGTCCGTTTCCGGAAAGTCTATCAGCTATAAAGTTTCTTTGAGTTGGTTTATATCCATCTATGAGCCCAAACCAACGGTCAAGCAATTCTTTATTATATTGTTCGTATCTGTATTGATATGGGCGCAATAGTTTTTCTTCCTGGAGCCATGCCACATACAGATGCCTTATGGCTGAATCCAAAGGAGCAAAATGTGATTGATAATAAGTTGCCAGTTGAGAAACGGTATTGATTTCATAAAGCTTCTCATTCTTGAAGTCAAGCAATACCTTTACATCCTTCAACCATTCAACCTTATATGCTTCTGCTTTCTTACTTTTAGTTCGATTATGGACATATTGCCGGAATCCGATAATATATTCATTGTTCTCCAATGCAGCACAGAGTTGCTTGAAAAACAGTCTGTCCAACTCAATAAGACAATGATCCGGATGAGTATCCAATACAGACACTCCTTGAGGTATTTTATATTTCTCGATATAATTCAATAAAGGCTCCCTCATTGAATTACTGTCCACACACTTATAATAGATTTTCAAAAGTCTTTCTGATATGTTATTATGAATCAGTCCGTCAAATATCGTACCAGCCACCGACTGTGCCAACACCTCCACAGGTTGTTTTGTCTGTGGTTTCGAGATAAGGCTATAAACTTCCGATTCAAAAATCTTCCAGACATCTCCATCCATATTCTTTTTTATCTCTTTAGGGTGATGCAGCAAGTCTATTACCAGTCCGTCCGTATCCAGCGGTTTGATTATTCCCTTACTTACCCCATGCCACCAATTCAAGTCTTTTCCTTTGCTCAATTTGGCAGCCATCAGAAGTTCCTGCTTTCCTAATTCAGTATTTTCCTTTATACCTTCAAACAGATGTTTTCTGATATAAGCCTCCATATCATCCAGTACAATACAACCGTATGTTTCCGCGTACTCTAACAGAAAGCATAAGGAGTCTGGCGTATTCTGCTTATAGAATACCACCTTCTTGCCTATACAGTCTTTTTCAGCTTTGTATCTCGCCTCAATCTCATCTATTTCCTCATTGCCAGTATTGATCACCACTACATCCGAGGGCAAATAATCCAACAGGAATCTGCCTTCTCCTAAAGCATCTGTTACTACCACACGGTCATGTACAGCCAATACTTTATTTATATCGTTTTGAAACCATTTATCAATCATGATTTTCTATATTTAAAGCTTTATCTCTTTCATTTCTCTCTTTCAAAATCGATTTTATCTCTTTCTTTATTCTCAATTCCGAAAGAGAGAATATTCCTAATAATCAACATATTACAATTCATATCTTTTATTTCTCTCTTTCAAAATCGATTTTATCTCTTTCTTTATTCTCAATTTCAAGAGAGAGAATATTATTTCTTAAGCCTATATTTTGTCCATCTATTTTTACCTGTAGATTCCAAAATACCTTCTTTTATCATATTATCCAATTGTTTCCACAATTTCTGATAACTAATCTCATCTCCTATTCTCTGCTGAATATCCCTTAAAGAAGCACATTCATATATTTTCAAGTCTTCGATAATTAATTCACGAAGTCTATAAGGTTCTATTCTTTTCAAGGATGTCTGTCCTTTATAACCACTTTCTTTAAGTATATGAGAACAAACCCGATATTCCTTTCCCTTCTTTCTACCTGAAGTTTCTACGATACCGTCATCCACTAACTTATCAAGCCATGGAGAAAGAGCATCACGATTTTTCAGATTCAGCAATTTAATCAAATCTGCCGCCGAAATACTTTCATGCTGGGCTATCAGCCCTAAACAGATAATTTGCTTCTGACGGAGTTCTGTTACCTGCAAAGCATAACGAATTACTTTGATGGCTTCCTGACTGATAATTCGTCTTCCTACTATAGCCTTCACATAATCATCACCTTCCTCAACTATTGGAATCTGTTTTCCATTGGACAGAAGCACTTCATACATCTTGTCATATCCGGAACCTTCACGCTCCATCATTTGAAGGGCATAGCACAAATTGGCAAAATGCTCGTTTCTTTTTACCGTTTTATGAAGAATATTCTGCGGAGTTACTCCCAATGGCAATGCTCCAGGATTGACCACTTCAATCCTGTCCGGATGGATATTGATAAAAATATCTCCTCTCACCGTATAAGGGCGGTGCACCAACGCATTACAGGTCAATTCTCTGACTACCGCTTCGTCATACGCAGGAATTTCCTTGCGGAACAGTCCGTCACTGATTTCATTGCTTTCCCTCCAAACAGGCACATTGTTCCATATCGCTTCAATGATTTCCTGAGGATTCTTGGTAAAGTCATCAATCAGGTATTTCCATACCTTATCCCCATACTGGTCAAACTGAATACACTGCACCACAGGCGCATTCATCAGTCTGCCTCGTTGCGATTGGGTTCCGATAAAAAGCACTCCCAAATTGGTCATTTTATCCGACTCTTCCACTGTCAGGAAATAATAATCCAACAGCTCCTTATCCTCTTTCTGTTTTACGAAATCTGACACACGGTTTGAATTCCGTAAATTTTGAAGCAGCATATTTAATTTCTCCTTGTCAGCATCTTTCCAGCTCCATTTGCTTTCCTCATCTTCCCAACGATAATAACCTTTTTCAGCAGAAAGGCGGGTTATGTCGTCTCCTGTAAGTGGCCTACTTTCATCACTTACCCGTGTGAAATATTTACCGGAGGTAGTAGAAGCAGAAGAAGTTCCACGTGCTATATGCAGACGGATATATTGCCCACCGTTTTCATGCGTCAGGATCTCGGCATGGGCAGACACATTATGTGTTTTACCATTTATTTTTTTCTCCAAGTTAATGGCAACATCTTCTGAGACTTTCTGGTCTGCCGGTGGTGCATCCGCATCATCTTCTATGCCATAGTCTATCACGCCACCCTGTGCATTACTGAAAGCCACACAGTCTTTCGCCACTTCGTTCCAGTCTGCACTCTTTCCGGTAATCTCACGGAGAGATTTTTTATCGTATAGTGAATTTTCCTCCATAATCTTTTCTTTTTTGTAATCCTATTACCAGTCAGCATTCAAGTATTTTTTGAGCTGTCCGGCATTCAGCACCTCATAACTCAACAAGCCTGCCTTCTGCAAAGGAGCAATGTTCTTGCCTACACCGTCATCTAATTTCGGATCGTAACCGCTTGCCAACAGTTCATCTATCTTTTCCGCAAACGCTTTCAGTTCTTTCAACTGTTCTTTAAGTTCTGCAGCTTCAAGCTTACCATTGACGGTACTGATATCTACACCCGAAAGACGGTCGTTCAAGGCAGTTTCCCTATTGGCTATATAGACACTCTTTATGCGGAACACTGTATCACGACTCCACTTATAGATACTGATATACAGTTCTATGGCATGATGCAGACCACTTGTCAGATGCCAGATAAACGGAGTCTTTGGCAGATACATAAAGAGATTCAGATGATCACTCAGTTGTTTGAAGAACTTTTCCTGCAAATATTTATCCAATGGTGTTCCAAGCAACTGAATAATCTGTGAGATTTGTGCCGAGTTATATCCTCGCTCCACCAATTCCTGCTCTATACGACCAGCCAACTGTTCTTCACCCATACGTTCTGTCAATGGAATTACCCCATCATCATCTTTTGCCAATACACTACGGATTACGTCTGTTATCAGTTCAAAAGCCAATACCTGTGTACGTTGTGGCGGCAATATACCGGCATTTTTAAACTGATACCATACTTCTATCGGATTCATCTTATGCTTGATGCAGAATTCTTCCCATCCGTTGTTATTCTGATAGAGTGATTCAAAGTCATCAATATACGGTTGATCTTCGTTTATCTCCAATGAGTCGATATGCTCTAATACTTCTTGTGAAGCAGGGAATTCGGTATTGGTTAATAGCCATTCTTTATAGGCTTCTTTGGCTTGTGAGGAAACACTGTAATCACCAACTGGAAGACCTTCTTTATCTATAACCATTTGACGGTCATGAATTGATAGTTCATAAACATCAAATACAACCACATCTATAACAGATTCATTTAAAAGTACAAGTGTTAATAAAGCACTTTCATTTTTATAAAAGGTTGCTATGCAATCATCTATGTTATTCAAATTTGTTATTGGGGAACCTTCATAATTAATCTCCCTTATAATATACTTACATAAATGTCTTTTTATATTTACACAAGATTCACTTAATGAATCTAAAATTCTACCGTGACAAACATCAGGTGATTTATATGGCATTCGTTTTATATCTCCAACTGTCGTATTTACAGTAGGGTTTAGACAACCAAACACATAACTTCCCAATGAAGAGTTTAAGATAGATAAAAGAATATAAACATTCACTACATCTGAAAATATAGACCTAGAACCAGTATCAAACACAGAATCCTTTGGAAGATATCTAAAACTTACTCCCTTAGACCCAGCACCTGTAAATGTTATTCCTTCTTTAAAATAATATTGCTCATTATTAGGAGTCGCTTTAATATCACCTTTTAAATATGTTCCATTTTCTCCCCACAATAACACTAACCACAAATTTCCATACCATTTACAGAATTCTCCACCTTTAGCATACATAGGATACATAAGAGAAGCAATGTGTTTTTCATTTTTCTCCCACCAAAATCGTAGAAATTTATAATTATTAGCCGTTTTACATCCTTCCACAATATTACTTATTTCATTAAAAGAACAAGTATTAAATGCTTCTCTAAACTCATCCGAAATCCAATAAATAAAAGGATAAGATTTTATTCCTTTTAATTTTGATTGAGGTAGTTGATAGACATGCTTATTTTGCGATTTAGTCACAATATCATTTAATGCCTCCAGACAATATTGCTTTTTATATTTTTCATGAGGTGTCCTTGTGTATTGATCTAGTGAAATAAATAATGAATCATTATTCTTTGTGTCACCATCCTTCTCCAACACATAGAAAGCTGGATCAACCATCACTGTGCCAAACAAATTACTCAGACCATATTCAACAAATAAATTAATATGAGTATGATTTAGTATATATTTTCGAACATCTTCAAATGTCTTTATATACATAAAAGTCATAGGATGAATCATCCCCACCTTGCTATCATCACCAGCCAGTTCACAGCATCTTTTGATAAAACAAGCATAAAGATTGGAATTAAACTTCAATGGTTTGGAGTAATTTATACTCACAAAATTTCTCAATTCATTCCCAAAATCTCCACTATCTGTATAAGGAGGGTTTGCTACAACCACATCAAATTTCGTACTTAGAATATCCAAAAAAGTAATGGCATCGTTCGCCTTTGACAATGAATATTCATTGCTGCCTTCTCCTGTCCACTGATGAACCTGATTGCGCAAAGTAGTAATCATCTGATGCTTGAAATCAAACATATCCGCTTTCCACTGATTGGCAAACATATCTGAAGAATCTACCGGCAGTAAGGCATCCAACTGCTCTTCTACTCGAATCAAAGAGCCGAATTTATATGCAGCACGTAAATCTTCCCAAATAGAACGGATTGTTTTTTGTTGTGCTTCATTCCAGTCTGAACCCAACATGAAAGCAGCTTCGACCTGGTTATACTCTGGAAGTTCAAAATGTGTACTTACCACATGCGTATAGGCAGGCATAGCTCCTCTACGTCCTTTCAGTTGCATAGCCTTAATAAACAAAGCTATTTGGGTAAGCTGTACTGCACGTTCATCCAAATCTACACCATAAAGGTTGTTTTCCACAATCAGTTTCGGTATATCCCTGCGTGAATAATCAGCATCATACTGGTCTATCTGGTTCAGGTACAAATCATAGAACAGTGAAAATGCATAAATCAGAAAGTTTCCGCTACCACAAGCCGGGTCTATAAGTTTGAATTCTTCCAGCTTCTTCGGATGACGCATTTGTGAAGTAGGCGCATTAGCAATCAGATATTTCACCTCACCATCTTCATCATAGATAAAATTACTCTCCGGATACATTTCCAAATACATCTTTCCCAATGTATTGTCCACCAAGAATTTTACTACCCATTGAGGAGTATATACCTGGCTCTGTAAAGAGACCTTGTCATATTCTGTTTTATCACCGGAATCTTTTAATGCAAGTTTCTCTACTGTATTGAAGTTCTCGTACAACCAGCCCAATATATCATCGCCTTTCCAAATATCCGCACCGCAATCCGCATCCTGTTCTATTTCGTTGAAAGCAGTAATAATTTCAAACAATTCATCGGCTGTAGGCAGCATGGCGTATGCATAATCGGGGCTATACAAAGGGATCTTGTAATTTTCGGAAAGCTCCTGAAATTTATCTTCCAGGAAATGCTTCAAGCCCATACGTTCCGCATTCCGTTCATCCGTATATTCTTCCAGCCATTGTTTATGCGCATACGAAAGGTTTCCATGCTCCACACGGCGACGGATTACTTCCGGGAAAAGTTCCCTGTCTTCCATCACCTTCAGAGCTGCCAGACGATTGAAAAGCGTGAAGGTACATTCATTGATGGTTTCCTTTCTCGCTTCTGCATAATCATTATCTAACGCCTGCTTATGCGTTTCAATAATGGCTTCCAGTCTGTTTCTTTTCTCCCTGTTACCGGTTGAAGTATTTTCCTGAAGTTCTTTTTCCTCCGATGCTTCCAGTCCCAAACGGGAAAAACGGTTGTCAATGGCCTGCTGTATCAGGCTGCGTATATGGAGTACATGATCTATCAGTTTCATACACAACAAGAATTTATATTATTGTTAAAATAAAATAACTAATTCAATGGAGGTAACGTCTTATCGCATCTCTGAGCATTGGCGTGAGCTAATACCTTACCAACAGAGGTTATTGAAAATGCATAAGGAAGCTTATCCCACCAAAGCTTTAATTTATTTAGATTTGGACGTTTCATCCATTCATCCATAAAAGTTTTCTTTACCTTGGTCATTAAATTAGAATCCTTAGAATATAATTCAATAACTGAATGGATTGCTTGTTTTTGTATATCGGAAAAAGGTATGAAATTCTTGCTCCCATTTACAAAAAGTACTATCTGCATATTTTGAATTTCTTCAATGTTGTTAATTCTAATCCGAACAAAATCAGAATTTAATGCATTTTCTACTAGAATCATATTAAAATTTAACCCATTTTTTTGCAATATATCTTTTGCTTGATTATATTCTTCAGAGTCTTTCTTTATACCAACAACTGCTATGCCATTCAACATTGTTGTATAAATATCTTCTATACTCTTAAATTTTCCGATTTGATTTATACGAACAGCATCTAAAATATCTAAATGTTCAATCCAATCATTACTTACAGGCAATTCAGAATACATAATTTTTCCAAATAAATCATTTAATATATCCAATGCTTGATTTGCATCAGCAGATGTTGGAATAAAAGTATTAACAGAATGAACAACCGTCAAAGCTAATAATGCTTCATCAGATATATCCTCAACAATTTCTACAGCACGGTGAACTCCCGTTCTCACATGACGATCACTACCTCTTTCTATTCTATGAACCAATAATTCTGATAATAAATCATAATCAACTTCACGTTCAGTAGCTGCAGCACTTTTCTGAGCTTCAACTAACAATAATTGAAAACTAGGATCAGCAAAAGCCTTCAAGCCATCATTAATAGCCTCCATCTTAGGTATAAGTTTATTTTCTAAATCCTTAACTCTTTCATTTGCAATCTTTATTGCCTCCTCTGTAAAACTATTCTTGGCGATATTGTATTTTTCATCATAAATCTCTCTCGCACGTTTTTCATCAATTCCTATCGTAAGATTCTGAATTTGAATTTGCTGAGAATTATCACCTGCTTTCTGTATTTCCATGATTCGTTATACTCCCTATTTGTGTTTGATTTGAATTATTTCCTGCTTTCTGACTCTGAGAAACTTTATTCTTTATTCCTATTCTGTAACCGATAAAGCCTCCGCTACATAAGCCTACTATCAATGAAACAATTTCAGTTCCAATACCATCAAAAATCCAATCCATAAATCAAATTTATATTATAAAAAACGATCTTATTAATCACTATTTAATTATCAAAATTCAAAATATCATCCTCACCAAACATATTCAGCATTGCCAACTGCTGTTTTAGCCAAGACCTGTATTCAGCAACAGAAGCGGTACCCTTCGGCAACTTCGCTTTCATATTGCGCTGTATAGGTTTTGGTGCCGGCTTATCTTCCGGAATCGGAGCATCAGGTAACTTAGGGATATCAGGTTTCTTTGGTGAAGGATCTTGGGTTATAATCTCTGTATCCCACAAACTAATTTCCTGCTTATCTATACCCAAATTCGTAATCTTATATTCAATGTCACGCAATAACATGCCTGTATTGCTACACTTCACGCTCCATTTATCTAAGTTTACTTTAACAGTTGCATATCGTTTCCATGATTTTTCCAATTCTTCAATCTTGCGATAGAGTTTTGTATTCCATTCCTTAGGATATTGGTCTATCTGACTCTTCAGTTCATCTGTTTTAGCAAATAAAGCCAAAACGTCTTCACACAATAATTCGGCTTTATGCTTCATTACATCGTAATAAATATCCTTAATGTCCTGAGTCAGTTTTTTCATTAATGGAGCATTAGCCACCAAATCCTTTTCACGTGCCTCTTCAAACTGTTCTTTTTTGCCACGAATCAGGTTCATATCATTTCCTGTCTTGTCAAATTCCTCCGTCACATTTTGAATAAAAGTACGTTCTTCTTCAATAGCCTTAAACTCAGAATCTATGAACTTTAAATCTTTCTGTACCTGTTCTACCGCCTTGATATAATCATCCGCTTCCTGAAGGAATGTACGTGCGGTAGCTATATAATTGGCTTCTGTTACGGCAGCTGTATATTGACTGAATACATTACGTGCCTGAACAGAACGTTTGAACAGAAGTTCCATTTCATCATCGCCCATGATTCTGTCCTTTACCTTATCCATCATACGTTTGGAAAGTGTACGGATGCAATCGACCAGCTCAAAATCATTCAAATTATAAGAAGGAGCATTGTCTCCGGTAATCTTCTTATACTGGCAGTCCTCTTTCAGAATATCTACAATCTCCTGACGATCGTTATAAGACAAGGATTTCATGACAGCCTTGAACGATGCTTTAGCAAAGTTACGGGTATTGTCGAAGATCTTAGCCTCAAGCGCATCCGATACAGAATGGAAGTCTTCTCCATTGAACTTGGCTATCAACTTGTTGCCACGGAATAAGGCAGCCACAGAAGTAATGATAGTTCCGAACTTATACCCTGTAGGAGGTGCAGAAAGTTCCTCTTCCAGTTTATCTCCAGTACAGTACGACTTGCATTTCTCTAAAATCTCTGTTGCCACACTTAAATTTTCACCGATAAACTTTCCGGCAGAATCGAAGAAACGAAATTCCTCCGAACCGCCAAACATGGTAGTCAGCTGAGTACTGTTTGCCGTAAGCACTTTAACTGCCAATGAATCGGATAAAGACGCTCCCAGTCTCTTATAGAAAATATTTCCAAACATCTTGCGCTGGAGAGATTCTATTTCTTTCTGGTAGTTGGCATCAGTCAACTGATAAGTGTTAAACAGATAGACTGCTGTTCCTTCCGTATATGATTTATTAATCAATTCAGTAAGGAATTTCATCTTTTCTTCCTTAGTAGAAACAATATTGTTTACTACCTTCTTCTCATCGGCTGTATGATAGGTCTTGGTTTCGATATAATCTATCTTCAAAAGTTCCTGTGCACGATTAAAGATTTCTGTTCCGTAAACAGATGAAGGGATGATACTTATTATACCTTTCTGGCTCTGTGTATCCTGTTTTACAGAAGCCACAAGCTGTGCATGATCTTCATGAAAGACATCATAGAAGCTGACTTTCATATATTTTTCTCCTGCATTTACAAAATTCTCTCCAAGAGAGCTTTCCACACAGAAAGGTATAGCCTGTCCATCCGATGTAAGTGTCTGCGAAATTTTGATAATTTTCTGCTGCTTCAATATCTTGGTTATCTCGGCACGAACACGATAAACTTCAGCGGAGAATGAATTCATATCATCGATAATCTGCTGTTCTATCTGGCTGGTGATACGATACTGATTACCGGATGTAATCAAGACATTACGCTCTACCAATATTTCAAGTGCCTTCTTTACTTCAGCAAGCACACTGTAATAGTCTTCCGGTCTGCGGACATACGACTTGGTGATATTTTCTATTGTAGTATAAGCATTGGCTTTCTCCAGGAAATGAATGGTTTGCAACAAAGCCCTTCCTTCTACATACTTCATACCTTCTTTACCGATATGGTTATCTGCCTGTTCATAGCGCATACGCAATGCTTCCGGAATATTTTCCTCTGCCTGACGGCATAGCTGCGTAGCATTGACATGCGTAAATACGTCCGCTTCAGTCATAGCTTCTTTTTTCAATACATCGAACACAGAAACCAACATACCGCGGGTACCGATTTGAGAAGTTACAGTATCTCTTGAGCCGAACAGGAAATACTGCAACAGTTTGAACTGATGCTCGTAGAACGGATAATAATCTGCGTATGTATGCTCATCTTTAGTGGCATTCAAGGAAACACCGGCAATATGCGTTATATCCTGAATCATACCGTTGTTTTTATTATAATAAGCTTCCAACTGTTCTTTTCCTGAATCAGTCTTAGCCAAAAGTCGCTTACGGATAATAGTGTCAATTTCCTCTGCAGCTATAGGAATACGGGTCTTGAATCTGGCTTCCACCTTATTAAGCTGATGAATATTCAGTCCGGATGCATTCAATACATCATTAAAGGCCTGTTGTGCGATACCCACAGTCCATACTCTGTTTCCAAGAGAAGACAAGGCTTCCGAAAGTCCTTCCAAATCCAAAAGATTAATTTTTTTCTGACTTAAAGCTTCGCTCATTTCATCAATGAAAAACACGATTTTCTTTTCCGGATAATGTTCCAGATAAAGACTCAAATCTTCCTTCAGTTTTGTAGCATCGTATGTTTTTATTCTTTCATCAATCAATTTGCGGGTTTCTTCATATTCATCTTCTGACATGAAAGTAAGAATGGCTTTTTTAAGAGCCGGAACTGCTGACATTTTTTTTCTTATGTCATACCAGTCTTTTCCTGCATTCTGCTCCTTTACTGTAGCTAAGAACTTGTCATATCTGTTTTCAAGCATCAGATTGAATTCCATCATTCCAATCCAGTTACTCAGAAAACCCAAAGATAACAGGAAATGGCTCATAGCCATATACGATATGCCATGACTGGAATCTACTTTAGCACAGTCGAACAGAGTAACCTGATAATCTGTCTTATCCAATGAACGTATCTGATTCTCTATGATTTCCTTATTCTTAAGACCAATAAGTTTAGGCATAAACCGGTCACGCATAGGGGTTCCTTTAATAACAGGGTTGGCTATCAGGAAACCTATCATCTTTGCGAAATATGATTTACCGGAACCATAAAAGCCACTAAGCCACACACCGGATTCCTTCATATCTGAACAGAATACATCAAGGAAATCAGATAAATGTTTGGCAAGACTTTCCGTAAGGATAAAACCATCCAGTTCATCTTTTATATCTTCCTCATTTTGCGAATTCAAGTCAATGACATTCTTTATGTCGTTCTCCAATTCAATGGAGAGTATATCTTTTATCTTACTCATAAGACATCTTTAATCAATAGGTTTCTGATTTATTTTATTACGATACAGCGGTATTTGGAAGCAATCTGCTTACCCAAAAAGTTAATGTTATCTTTATCCACAGTAGCAGGATAAAAAGCAATCAATGGAAGTTGGGCTGACATCACAATCCGATGTTCCATAATATTGATATTGGAGAAGCCCATACCATAAATAGCACCTGTATGAACAAGGACAGGAATCTTATTCATTTGATAGGAATTTTCTATAGCTTTAATTATATAATAGAAGAAAGTTTCTTCATAGAAATTATCACTAAAGAAAACTTCATTTCCAAATTCCTTGTAATTCTCCTGAAACTGTTCTATTCCTTGTTCAGAAACAAACTCAGTAAAAAGAGTTCTTAAATCTATAAAAGAATATTCATCAGAATTAAAATTCTCTCTTGCATACGCTATATAGGCATCATCATCTTCAGGAGGATAAACAAAAAGGATGCTTCTTCCTCCATTTGCCTTACCTGTAATGCGCGCTATATCTGTTTTAAGCACTTCTCTCAGTTCTCCAAACAAACGATTATGCTCTATCTGAAATGTACTACTCATGGTCTATCAAATCTATGGTTACATCTTCACCCATCTGGCTGATCTGCCATAGTGAAAGATACTCAACTTTTTTTAATCTCTCGATAATGCTTCTCTTGTCCATAAACCCAAAGATGACAAATGGATTTTCCAACGTCCTGTTCTCAGGACATGTAACTATTATCCAACGGATAAAATAAACAAACAGCTGTCCTGTAATGATAGGATGGCATATATCCTTAGCTGTTTTACCTTCAGCCAGGTTCATTTTCTTAAGCATTGTCAGATATTTGGATGCTGTTATTTTCAAAGTTTCTTCCGACCAGTTCAATTCCCCCTCTTCCGTTTCCTTTATATGATGCAGCAAGCTCAATACATCTATAACAGAAAGAGAGGTTCTCCCCTGATATACAGCTCTCATAAAAACGTCCTTGGTCACTTTAGCAAAAAGAGCGTTACCATAAACCAACTGCCAAAACAATACAAGCAATTTTTCTCTTACAGAAAAATCATCTGAACTGATAGCGGAAAGAAACATAGTCTTCTGATCATCATTGGCAAACTGAAGAATGGAAGCTTTGATAGCAGCCAGGAATCTATTAAAGGTTTTATGTGTTCTGAAAGAAAACGCCTGCTCTGATTCTGACTTCTTACCTGTGTACTCGCAAATAAATTCAAGCATTGCTCCATAATCAGGAATACTACCCAAAACATTTATACCGGAATCATACTTTACTTTTTTATCATTGATTGCCATACTTTCATACCTTAGGAGTATTCAACAAATCCTGTACGTTCACTTCAAGCAGTGATGCTATTTTTATAAGAGTTTCCAAATCAGGTTGAGAAGAGTTAGTGCACCATTTAGACACTGTAGAAGGATTGATACCTAACTGTTCACTCAACCATTTATTGGTACGTTTCTTCTCAACAAGAACCAATTTCAGTCTATTTATATCTTGCATAAAGTCATTATTGTTATTATGAGCGCAATTTAATGAAAAGTTTTCATTTTAAAGAAAAGAAGTCCTATAAATATTTCTCCCTTCCATCAAAGATAAATCCCAATCCTGATTTGCCAGCCGCATTTATTTCTTTTTTCAGGAGAATTTTCCTTATGGCTTACGCCATGAAAATTCACCTGAAAAAGAATGCGGCGGCAAACGGATTGGAATTAAAGGAAAGATTACAGGGATTAACTGCGACCGACGTGACGCATAGCCGTAAATCAAAGGCGGCTATCCTTATATCCCATATACGACCTCACAATTACAGTGAAAATCCACCTTCCCAAATAACCAAACATAGTCTGCTTATAAAATCCCGAAATAAGACAGGGATTTCAGCTCCCTCCGATCTGCATAGTTCAGTTGCTTCGCTATGACATCTGATGTAATATAATGCACTTTGATGATAGTCTCTTGTGTTCCACAGCCTTCTATTCTATTTTTGTACCAACCACTTAAACAAATGATTATGGAGATAGTGAACATAGAAGCCAGTGCATTTATGGAAATGAACGACATATTGTTCAAGATAGAAAAACAACTGAAAGGACTGAACTCTTCCAAATCTGAACTGAATGAATGGTTGGATAATCAGGATGTATGTATTCTTATGAATATATCAGACAGAAAACTGTTGTCTTTAAGACAGAAAGGGCTAATCCCCTTCAGTCGTATAGACAGAAAGATTTATTATAAAAAAGAAGATATTCTAAGCTATGTAAGGAATAACCTTAAAACATATACAAATAATGGAAATGGGACAGCAGGTATTGAATAAGGATAGTAATGAGGTCAAGAGATTTATTGAAGCCATGGAAGGTATATCCAAAATGTTGGATGCAAACTCTTTAATCTACAGACCTATATTGGACGGGAACCGCTATGTAACAGAACAAGAGTTATCAAAGGCTCTCAAAATTACAAAAAGAACACTCATTGAATATAGAATGAATGGCAAATTGCCATATTACAAAATAGGAGGAAAGATTCTGTATAAGGAACAGGACATTATAGATATATTGGAAAGAAACAAAGTTTTGGCATTTGAATGACATTTCTTAAACCACTAATAATCAAAAGATAAACTTTATAAAATAGCTTGTAGCTACCCCTAAATAATCATATAAATATTTGGAGGAATAGAACCGAACACTTACCTTTGTAAAGTCAAAGGATGATTAACGAGAATCTATCGAAAATTGGTGAATTTGGCATATGGCTGATTCAGTGGTTCGGGGATTTTTCCAAAGATATTAAAGTGCTGTAATTTAGGATTTTGAATTTATATATTCGATTCCTGGTGGCACCACTTGAAAGAAAAGCAAAAAGCAGTAAAATCCTGATTTCCAAACGGAATCAGGATTTTTTGTTTTCCCCAGGCATGCAAAAAAACGACAAGAATAGGGGGGGTCAACGTAACAATCTGAGGGATTCTATATTTAAGCATATAATTTAGCAAGTCTATATAAGAAAAAAGCTCTATCTCTTA
>ENA-ORND01000492-ORND01000492.1-human-gut-metagenome-genome-assembly--contig:-NODE-492-length-34789-cov-69.270801_pt1 | contig 34789 bp, 23 predicted proteins | sample MGYA00242111_ERZ509014 | MGnify/ENA primary metagenome ERZ509014 (study PRJEB26280, sample SAMEA2338694) | human gut metagenome | biome: human gut; feature: human-associated habitat; material: faeces... | reverse complement strand
CGGCAGGGCACTTGTCCGTACCGGCAATCTTCGCAGGATTTGCAACGACAATGTCCTTTTTCTCAGGGAAGGTCATCTTGGTTTCAGTACCGTTACCGGTCCAGATGTTTCCGTTCACGGCTATGTTGCGGACAGTGACCTTGTAATCGGAAGTCTTCGGGACAATCTGGTCAGTGACGCCGGCGCGGAACATTTCCGCATTGACACCGGAGTTCTCAACATGCCATTTCACAGCATTGACATAATTCTTTACAGCAGCCTTGTTGCTCGAAAGCGTCTGCATATCAAACGGATAGTCATAGTCCGGCCAGCCTCTGTCGAGAACTGCGCCCACCTTGAAATTGTCGAGAATCTCAGGGATTCCGTTCAGTCTGTAGGTGGAGGAGTTGGACGATACCGGCAGCGACGAGTTCGAGTCTCCGAAATGGTCATTGTGCAGATGGGTATTGACAATATAGTCTATGGTATTGTTTCCCGTCCACGCCATGCATTTCTTGAGATACATGCCGATCAGCTGTGAGCCGCGCGTGCCGGTCAGAGTCGGGTCCCACCTGCTGCGGATACCGGTGTTGGTAGTGCTTCCGTTGGAATTCGTCTTGACCAGGGAACTTGCAGCATCGACAAGGAGCTGGGTTCCGTCAGGCATTATCACGAAAACGCACTCGCCGGTCGTGGTATTGATGAAATGGATATCCATCTCACCTTTGGACCAGGCAGGAAGCACTTCGCCCACCTTGATTTCCGAAGTCGGACCGGACGGCACATTGCCGCCTCCCGGCTGGGGCTTGATTATGGGTGCAGTCTTGTTGTCGGAAGAGCAGGATACCAACATCATTGACACTGCTATTGCCGACAGGGCCGCATATTTTATCAACCTTTGCATACGATATGAAGATTAAGGAACATCTTGCCGCCTTCGATATTGACATAGAGGCGGATATAGTTGCCGAAATTCGGCTGGACCTTGACGATGTGCAGGCCTTCTCCCGTAAAAACGGACGGGGTGCTTCCGTCATCTGCCCAGTGCACTCCGTCCTGCGAAAGCTGGACCTGTGCCGTCAGCATCGGATTTCCTTCGATTTTCTCCACCATCACGAAGAATATCGCCTCATCTGCCCAACCGACTTCGTAAGGATGGGTTCCGAATGTGCCGGAGAAGTATTTTTTCACCTCGAGGTGAGAGTCATTGACCATTTTCATAATTTCGGCCTCCTATTCTTGTGAAACAACTACTGAATCGACATAGAAGAACACTCTTCTGTTGGTGTCGGTCCCGACCCAGAAAAGAGGATTGATGAGATTGTCAATGCGGTCGTAACCGTCACGTGCATCTGCCTTGGTGCCTCTCATATCCCAGATCTTGTCCTGACATTGGAATTCGACGTATTCGCGCAGTTTGGTGTCGATTTTCAGTCTCATATACTGCCAGTTGAGCTTGCAGTCAGTCTCATTGTAAATGAGTTTCTGACCGCCGTCCGGCAGGTTCATGAAACCGTCATGGTCACCGTTGGGATAGCGTTTGCCGAACCACCACGGGTCCACGCCTTTCTTGCACCAGTCCCCTTTCAAGCCATAGGCCCATTCTTCGTCAGTGACACCGTCGCGGGAATGTACATACTGCCATTTCTGGGTAAGTTTTCCGTCCACGGCGTTGAGATAACGCATTCCTACGAAATAGCGTTTCCCGTGTTCCTGTACGTCGAATCCCATTCCGAAATCTCTGATGGAGTTCTCATGGAGTCCAGGCTGAGGGCGGTCACCACCGTCCACCACGTCCTGTTCTGCCGTATAGGAGAACCAGCACTCGATCTGGAGGAACCTGTTTTCCGGCCTGTAGAACGAGAGTCTCTTGATGGCGTGGCCAAGTGAGCCTTCTGCAGGTTTTTCCACATATGGGGCTGCCACCGGGCGGGTCGAGAGTTTCAGACTGTATGTTCCGGACATTGCCCCGTGAGTTCCGGGATAACGATATGTCGCTGAGCTGAGCATTACCGGCGGCCACTGGTCTTTGCAGACCAGGGTTGCCGGAACGTCGAAGTCAGGATATTCAGTAAAATTGGGCATCAGCGTCATCCAGCCATTGAATCCGGTGTTGAAAACGTCATACGCCAGGATTCTTTCGAGCGGCTGGAATCTGCTTTTCAGAAGAATTTCATCTACACTCATTACTTATTCACTTAAATAATAATTCTAATAACCAGGATTCTGTTTGAGAATACCGTTCATAATCTGCACGTCATCATTCGGCAAAGGCCAGAGATAGACCTTCTCGTTGAACATGCGCTCGCCGTTCTGCACGATGAACTTGCCGTCCACCATCGCCTCGAATTCAGGGAAACCGTCCTCATCGAATGTCGGTGCCTGAGGCCAGAACCATTTTCCGTCAGCGAAACCGGCTTTGTTCGCAGCTGCATTTCTGGAGAAGCCGAACATGTTGTGGGAGAATGCATTCTTGAACTGACGCCAGCGGACGAGGTCGAAGTAGCGGAGATTCTCCCATGCCAGTTCCACTCTACGCTCTCTGCGGAGGACTTTCCTCAACTCAGCCTGGTCAGTCGTTGTAATCGCAGGATATGAACTTACATCGGTCAGTTTCACATCGTATGCGCGTGCACGTACAGCATTGATACAGTCGAGGACAGTGCCGTCGATCTTATTCAGTTCTATCTTGGCCTCGGCATACATCAGCAGGACGTCCGCGTAACGCATGAGGACTACAGGGTTGTCCTTGAAGCGGCTGCTTCTCCAGGAGTCACGCACGCCTTTTGCGAGGCAACATCCGTTATATGAGCAGTTTGCGGCATCACTGCCACCCTTGCTGTCCTTGTTGGTCACCATCTTGCCTGCTTCATAATCGTAAGTCTCCAGTTTGTCAGGAGCAGGATTCCACTCGATGTTACATACTTTTTCTCCCGGAGCCACGAAAGTCTGGCAGCAGCGTGGGTCTCTTCCGGCAAACGGGTTATGTGGGTCGAATCCGCTGCCCGGCTCGTCAATGGTCTTGCCGTTGGCCATTTCATACACTGCCAGGAGTTCCCATGAAGGCTGGGCATTATGGGTTCCGCCTGCTGAACGAGGAATGAACGAGCCGGCTGCAGGAGTCATAGGCTTGCCGTCCGCGTCGATTTCAAGTTCGTTTGAGTGAGGAATCGAGAAAATGGTCTCGCAAGTCATGGATGTCTGCTGGAACAACTGGCCATAGCTGCCGCGTCCATAGCTGTCCTTCGCCGACGCATAGAACAGAGAGTACTTGTTCAGGTCCATACAAGCTTTCGCGGCCTCTGCAGCAACCTGATAATCATACTGATACAATGCGATTCTCGCCTTGAATGCCAGTGCGCAGCCCTTGTCCACGCGGGTGCATCCTGCCGTGGCTGAATTATTGTCCACCGGAAGATGCTCTGCCGCGAAATCGTAATCTTCATAAATCTGCTTGAGCACTTCTTTCTTGTCGGTCCGGCCCATCAGGAAGGCTTCTTCTGGAGTTATGTCCTTCAGGTAGAACGGCACGTCGCCCCACAGCGTGATCAGCCGGGCATAGGCATATGCTCTGAAGAACCTGGCTTCTGCACGGAGCTTGTTCAGGTCGTCCTCTGACATTTTTCCGGACATCTTGTCCAGCGCCTCGAGGATACGGTTCGCCCTGCTCACGTTCTTGTATGAATAGCTCCATGTCTTGGCCACATATATCTGACCTTTGCTGGTAGTAGCGTCGATGGTTCCGGCTGCTACAGGATATATGTTGTTGCGCTGGGCCCAGTCGTCGGTCTGACGGTCCATCGCCAGGTTATGTTCTATTATAAAGAAGGACTCTCTGTAAAAATCATTGAGAGAAATGCGAATCTCCTGCGGGGTGGAATACCAGTTCCCGCTTGATGCTGAAGACAGCGGATTGAGATTCAGGTCAGCGCAGGAAACGACGGAAAGGGTTCCGAGCGCCGCAACGAATATATTTAATAACTTTTTCATACTTCATCAGAATTTAAGATCGAGACCGAATGTCCAGGTTCTTGCGATATAGGTAGATGCGCCGGCCTCCGGATCCCATCCCTTCAGGAAATGGTCGAAGCAGAACGGGTCATCCACATTGAAATAAACGCGGAGTCCTTTCAGATTCACCTTGCTGACAATGGCTTTCGGGAATGTGTAGCCCAAGTTTATGTTCTTGATTCTCAGGAAAGCGCTGTTCATGAGCCACCAGTCGGACATCTTGTAGTTGTTGTATTCACCACCGGCGTAGGAGAGTCTCGGATAACGTGCCTTGAGGTTCTGTTCCTCAGTATTGTACACGCTCCAGTAGTTTCTGCTGCCGTCCGAATTCATCATGACGGAAGGAACCGGGAGCCACTGGTTCTGGAACGCCCTTACCATATCCTCGGTCAGTCTGCTCATCTGCTTGCCGACTCCGTTGAACAATACGGAGAAGGAGATGCCTTTCCATCCGAGGTTGATGTTGCCGCCATAGATGTAGTGCGGGAGTGAACTTCCGAGAATGGTCCTGTCGTGGGTTTCATTGACAATGCCGTCAGGTGTTCCTTCCGGTCCGCTGATATCCATATATTTGATGTCACCAGGTTTTGAAGCCACGAGCTGAGGGCTGCCTGCAACATCATCTGCAGACTGGAACAGGCCGGCTGCCTTGAGACCATACCAAGACTTGTATTCTTCACCTTCAGTGATGATCGTACCGCTGCCGAATACCTGCTTGCCGCCAAGATTTCCCATAATGGACTTGTAGTCAGAGACATTGACACTGATGCCGTAGTTGAAGTCGCCGATGGAGTCGCTCCAGCCGAGTTTGACTTCCCATCCGCGGGTATTCATTGTACCGGCATTGCGGTCAGGTGCAGAATATCCTGTGAATGAAGGGATCGCGACTGCGAGCAGCATATCGGTGGTCTTCTTGTAGTAATAGTCCGCAGTCAAGTCGAGACGGTTGCCGAGGAATGTGGCGTCGATACCGACATCCCAGCTCCAGGTCTTCTCCCAGTGGATATCCTGGTAAGCGTATTCTGTCTGCGCTCCGGACATCACGTAAGTAGGAGCATTGCCCTGAGTGTCATAGACCAATGCCTTGTTGAAGGAGATGTAGGTCTGGTACGGATAGTTGCCGATTCTCTCGTTTCCGAGGCTTCCCACTGATGCACGGAGTTTCAGATGGTCGAGCCAGCCGACATTGGCCATGAACTTCTCATTGGAAATCACCCAACCGAGAGATGCACTCGGGAAAAATCCCCATCTGTGGTCTTTGTGGAAACGTGAAGAAGCGTCGCCGCGGGCATTGAGCTGAAGATAGTAACGACCGTCATAGTTGTACATGATGCGGCCGAAGAATGACCTGTAGGCGTTCTGGTAAGAGCTTCCGCCCACTGTCAGGGAGTTCTTGTTGGCAAGGTCGAGGTACGGGAATGAAGCAATCTCCATATCGTTGGAACCGGCAGCAAGCGATTCGAACGTGTACATATAATCCTCGTAGCCGGCCATGACATTCAGGTTATGCTTCTTCGCGATGGTCTTGTCGTAAGTCGCAATCACCTGAGTCTCATAGGTTTTAGACTCCGATCTCGCTTCTGTCAATGAATTGGTCTTATAACCAGAAACGTAGCCGAGGAGCAAGTCGGTATCATATGCGTCATAGACAGGTACGGCCTTGGCCATGTCCTTGGACTTCGCAAATGTGAATGTCGGTGTGAAATTGGCAGTGATGTCGAGTCCTTCTATCGGCTTGTAGCTGAGGGAAATCTTGGCAGTCGCCATAGAATTCTCGCTCTTCTTCTTGCCGCCTTCGCGCCATGCTGCCAGCGTATTGGAGAACGAGCCTTCCTTACCCGGAGCGATACGTCCGTCAGGATAAAGACCGGCATAGATTGAAGGATACATGTTGGCCGCCTTGATCGGGCTTCCAGAGTGAGAGTCCTTCTTTATGGCATGACGGAAAGAGAAGTCCAATGAACCGGACCACTTCTTGCTGAAGTTGATGGTATTGCGGGAACGCAGTGAGAAGCGCTCGTAGTTAAGACCTTTATAAAGGGCGTCAGTATTCTCGTAAGAAGCTGATGTACGGCTCTTTATGGTCTTGTTTCCGTAAGTCATCGTCACATTGTGCTTATGACGCATACTTGCCTTTTTCAATATGGCCGATTTCCAGTCATAGTTAGGGTAAGTAATCGGGTCATAGGCATTGTTCTGCATGTAATTGTCAATGTAATCCTTGGAATATGTATTGTATTCTCCGCCTTCAGGGTTGCCGGAATCATTCCAAGTATATTCATTGTATGTGTTCATATAGTCCAGGACACCTGTCATATATGAAGGCAGTTCGGTAGGAGTGATGGCTGACACTTCTCCGTTGTAGCCGATCTGCAGCTGGCCTTCGGATGCATCCTTGGTAGTGATGAGAATCACTCCGGATGCAGCTCTCGCACCGTAGATGGCAGCGGATGCTGCATCTTTCAGGACTGTGATCTGGCGCACGTCCTCAGTAGGGACCAGGTCCAGACTGCTGACAGCCATACCGTCCACGAGGATGAGCGGGCTGGAATCCGACATTGTGGTGATACCGCGGACTTTGATCGTGGCACTTGCTCCAGGCATACTGCTGGAACGGGTCACGCTCAGTCCAGGGACAACTCCCTGAAGTGACTGGGAGAGCTGGGAAGTACTCTGCTGGCCGATAATCCTGTCATTTACGACACCTACCGCACCGGTGAGGTCCTTCTTCTTTACGGAGCCGTAACCGATCACGACTGTTTCGTCCAGTTCGACTGCATCCGGGTTCATCACCACGTTGAACGGAGTGCGGCCGTTCCACACCTCCACTCTGGTGACAAAGCCCATGCACGTGAATTCTAGCTTCTGGCCTTCTTTTACGTTTGGCAATGTATAGTTGCCGTCAATGTCGGTAGATGCCCACTTTCCATTGTCCTTGTTCAGAATCATGACTCCGGCAAGAGGACCGGAAGCATCAGTGACAGTTCCTTTCAGTTCGCTCTGAGCGAAAACCCCTACAGGGAGCAGCAATGCTGCCAGAAAGACTAATATCTTGGTTTTCATAATAATGTTATTCTTCGATTGTAAATGTAGCGTGCTCGTCGTATTCCTTCACCTGCGCACCGGTGTCAGGATTGTTAGGTTTCTGGCCTGAGAAACGGGACTGGCCGCTCGTGTGGGTCTGGTCGATGTACAGGCCCTGGAATTTGGCTCCGTCAAGCCCCAGATGACCGGCTTCCCTGAAACGGAAAGCGAATGTGGTCATGTCGGCTGCTGTGGTGAAGGTTCCTTCAACCGGAATATATGCTCCATTGTTTGAAGGATCGAGGAATGTAGCGGCGAAATTGTATTTTACGACTGCTGAGTATTCCACATCCTTACCTGAAAGTGCCTTGACAGCGGTTTCAGCAAAATCCTGAACCGGAGCGGTAGGCAGCCATTCTTCACCTGACTTGTATTCAGTCATCCATCTGGTAGAGCAGGCCGTACCCATCTTGGTGATGAAACGGAACTTGATCTTGGTACCGGCAGGAATGACTTTTCCGCCCATAGTAGCGGTCACGAGCCAGTAATCTCCAGGGATTGTTCCGGCAACATAAGGGTCTCCGCCGCCTTTGGCTCCGACACCACGTTTGCAGACAGCCTTGGACTTGCCGGCAGCAACAGAATATCCTGTCCTCTCCACTGCATAATATTCAAGTTTGCCTTCTCCTGTACTTGCAGCCACATATTTTCCGTTGGTTCCAGGGAATACAGACTGCTCCTCAGAATCGGCAAACGTCTTCTGAGTTTCGGAAAGCGACTCTTTGAAAGCCCAGTCAGCAAGAATGCCGACGTACTTCTTCTGGTCAATCGCGAAAGTATATGTCTGGTCGCCCTTGATAGCGACATTGACATTGATCTTCCTGCCGCTGATGGTGCTGTTTTCAGGCAGGGTAACTGTCACATTGGTCACGCCCTTTCCTGACGCAGGAGAAATGACGACTCCTTTGTCCTCGCACTCGGCGGTCCACTCTCTTTCGTCCAGCACTGTGAACGTAGTGGTGTTCTCCGTGAACGGCAGCTCCACGAAATTAGGATTGATGCCCTTAGGAGCCACAGCCTTCTGGTTCAATGTCAATTTGAGCGGAGTGACACCATCTCCGATAAAGCGTACAGTGCCTGTCCTGACAACTGACTTTTCATTCGCGTCATACTTGATATGAAATGTAGTGGCATCGCCATCCACTTCAGTATCAGTAATTCGTGCCCAATAATTGCCTGCATCGTCGGTGCAGTCATTATTGACTCTGTAATACACGTTGGTGAACAGTTTCACGGTTGCAGTACCGCCATCTACCTCCAACGAAAGCGATTTTGTCTCGAGCGTCATATACGGATCAGACGCAGTCTGACAAGAAGCAAGCGCCACAATGGCTGTACTTGCCCACAACAGCTTGTTAAGATTCATAATTAGGGTTATTAGTAATTGATGTTCTTTGTTTGTTCCAGTGATTTCTCCACAGCATCACAATGTGCCAGATAATGCTGCAGGACGTCGTTCCATTTATAGTAATTGCCTTGTACCGGCGTGAGAGGAAGCGGCAAATCCCTCTCATTCAGCATCATGCGCACGAGAATTTCAGAATTTGCGGCACTTCTGTAGAAGACCAGCTGAAGGTTTGTGCCCATCGGGATGTTCCAGTTCTGCCAATACAGGATGGCCTCTTCAGAACGCGAAGTGGATTTCCCCCAAGTCCCTGAACCGAGATTCGCCATCATTCCGAGCAAGGTACCGTCGTGTCCGAAGCTCAGGTCAATGCCGGTGCGGCCAAGGTCAATGTCGTTCTTCGCTTGTGTCAGCAGATGTTTCAATGTCCTGGCTGCCAGGCCTGAACCTCTTCCCTGCGTCACCGGTTCCGGACCTTTCTGCGCATAGTACTTATAGTTCTCGACCTGGGCCATCGAAAGGATTTCCTCTTCCGTGAAGACATCCCACAGAGGAACCTGTCTGTCAAGGCATTGCATCGTACCGGCCATCAGATAGAAGCGGAATTCCAGATCATGCGGGTCGTATTTCGCCGCGATTTTTTCCGGGGAGATGAACAGACGGGACATGAACGCATCCACATCCACGAGAGAGTCTCTGAAGTGCTCATACTTCTCACGCCAGAATCCTTTTCCGCTGATGATGTCGGCGTCGATTTTCAGACGTCCCGGACATACTGTGCCATAAGGATTGAGCTGCTGCAGGAAGGCTCTGGAGTTGTCCACTTCATTCCATTTCAGGTCCGGCCTGCGGGAAGTGATACCCTGCACGAGCCCCATCATCGTGGCTGTAGTGCGCAGGACATTAGTCGAGCGAGTCCTCATATACGGCTGTCCTTCAAACACTTCCGGATAATTGTCCACCATCCTCTCTCCGAGCGTCACGGACTGTCTCCATCCCAGCTGGGTGAGGTCCGCTTCCCGGTATTCGATATTCTTGCGGAACGGCTTCAGGCGCTCATACACTGCCTTTCCGAGTCCGGTAAGATTGGACTGCGATTCGGCCAATGCCAATGAGCCGTAAACTGACGCATAGGTGATATTGTCATCCACCTGACGTGCTCCATGACGGAAGAAGCCATTGATATAGAAGGGCTTGTATCCTTCTGGGGCTGCCGGTGACTTCCTGTCCGAGAAGTCTTCCACGTAGTACACGCCTCCGGCCTTCTCAGGGCATTGACGCAGTTCTTCAACATATGTCTGAGGCTCTGGTTTCGGCTTAGGCAGCGACACCTTGTATATGCAAGGCTTGCGGTTTGTCTGCTTCGGATGGGTGTTTGTGTTCACGTACATCCAGCCGCCCACGATGGCGATATCCTCCATTTCCACAGGAATCTGTTCCTGGAGCTCGTACCTTGCGGACATCGTCCTGGTGTCGGTATCATAGACACGGATGCGGGAAGGGCGTGAGGCATCCCTTTCTCCTAAACCGAAGCAGTAATATATCTTGCCGTCTTTTACGCAGCCCGCCTGAGTGAACCATGTGTCGAACGGGAACACCACCTGGTCCTCTATGTCATTGAGACCGAGAGTGACTTCTTTTCCTTCAGCCAATGCAGGGACTCGAAATTTAGTGGCAATGTATTGATTTTCATAGGCATTGCGCGTCACCTTATGAATGGTCCTCTTACGTGCGGAGAATACCCAGAGGGAACTTCTGTCCCTGTCCACCATCCATGACGGGGCACCGAAAATGCCTGCATATCCTGCTCCTTTCCAGCCTACCGTGTCGAGTTTGATGGTCTGCACGATTTCGGAGGAGAACTTGCGGCCGCGTCTTTTTATGCTTTCCACGAAGCAGGACATTTCTATCTCGCTGCCGACCTTGCCATTGGTCACATAGAGCAGCGGGAAGGAGCCGCCCGGAGATGTCTCGATGCCGAAGCTGGCATTGTTCGCGTGGTTGTCAGGTCTGGCTGAGGCCAGATCGAATTTCGCAACCGGCTCGCCTGATGCTGTACTGAAATCGAAAACTCTCACGTGCCCGCCGTCTTCCAGGGCGAACACATATCTGTCCCAAATTTCCAGGCCCTGCTGCGCGTTCTCGCCACGTTCTTTTTCAATGAATACGGAACAATCCACGTTCTGTTCCTGTTCCACGTAAAGCTGGGCGGAAGATACTGCAGGGAAGGCCACGAGGGCAGCTATGTAAAGTACTGTCCTTTTCATCTTCATTTGCTTTCTACTGATTTCTGTTTTCTGCTGTCAATGAGCCTGTAAACTACATAGACTGCTATGAGTGCGAATATCGAGAGCACGAATGACAATACGATATTCTTGACTGCCAATGTCTTAGGGTCGCCTGCCGCCAAAAGTCCCACCAGCAGCAGTGCTATCACGCCAAGTGTTATGCAGAAGCAGGAGATGGCCATGAATGAATAAGCCTTGACGCTTTTCTTCGCGTGCTCGTCCGGTTCCTTGTCAGCATCCGGATCGGTGTATTCGCAGATCGCGTCATATCCATGGTCTTCGAGTCCTTTGTACTTGGACCATTCTTCCATGCAGGCCAATATGAGTACTGGAAGGACGCAACCGGAAATGGATTCTATCATGCTCTGGCTCAATATGGAAGCCGGCACGGTGAGCTTAGCTGTTATGCCGACTGCCCAAGTCAGAAGCATTGACCATATCAGCTGGCGGCCTGTGAGTCTCTTGGAGAAGAGTCCCCAGATGGACGGGATGTACAGTGGGCACATTATCATTGTCAGAAGTGTCACGACCACTTTTTCCGCGCCTCCGGCCAATGGAATCAGCATTGACAGTCCTATGATAACCAGTCCGAACACGATGGTGAAGATACGGCCTACTTTTATGAGCTGCTTTTCGTCTGCGTTCCTGTTTTTCTCGCTATGTTTCCAGATGTCGTATGTATAGACATTGGCATAGACGTTCAGGATGCCGGAAACGTTGCTGAGGGTAGCTGAAAGCATGGCTGCGAGCATCATGCCTAACATTCCGCTCATGAGCACCATCTTGCTCATATTGACATAGGCGTGCTCTCCGTTGTATGTCATCGTGACTGCGTCTGCATCAAGCGCGAGGCCAGGCTCCATGACGCGGTAGATCATTGTCGGAAGGTACCATATGAGCGGTGTGAGGAAATAGAGCAGGCCAATGAGATATGTACTTTTCTTGGCGTCCTTGCGTGTAGGGACGCTGATGTACCGCTGCACGAACGGCCAGTCGCCTCCGATCATCGCCACGTTAAGGAAGAGCCAGAGCAGGAGCCAGGCCCATGTGTAAGTTTCCGATGTGCCGGAGAAGAAGCCAGGTATCTGAGCCGCGCTGTCAATGAAATTGCCAACTCCGCCTACTGCATTGAATGAAAGCGGTATCATGAACACGACTACTGCCAAGAGCACTCCGAACTGGATGACGTCGGTCATAAGTACGGCGAGGAAGCCGCCTACCACTGTGTAAATCAACGCGATGGCTCCGAGGATGAGCAATGCCCACCAGATGCTGAGGTAGCCGGCTGCCGTATCTCCTGCCATTCCTGTAGATGCGAAGATGCTTCCGTCAGGGACTTTGATGAGGGTGCACATCACCACAGCTACTGCATAAAGCGCTACGGCTGTATGTACGGCTCTCGCCACGATTCCGGAGATGGTATAGAAGCTTACGGAACTGTGGCCGAAGCGGATTGTAAGGAATTCGCCCGGTGATTTGATCCTGAGGCTTCTCCATTTGCCTGATATCCAGCGTCCTACTATCAATGACGCGAAGCCGAGGCAGATGGCGACGACTACGGCGACGAGTCCGGATTTGTATGCGACTCCTCCCCATACGACGAATGTGCTGGCGGAGAATATGGTCATGTAGGAAGATATTCCGGAAAGCCACCAGGAAGAGTTTCTTCCCGCGATGAACATGTCTTCGGAACTCTTTATTTTTCTGGACATTACGATGCTCACGGCTATCAGTCCAAGGAAATAAAACAATATAACTATATAGTCAAGTGTTCCCATTGTCGGTTATTGGTTTTCGTTTGTTATTTTATTTTTTAAGCTTCTTACGACTTTGTAATTTTTCCAGTGCGATGGTTGTTGCCTTGTTGCTTGGTTACTTGCCGCTTTTAGTTTTCTTTCGGATGTTTCGTTCGGTATAGGGCTGTCCTTATACACCCGGTTCATTGACCTAAAGCTGGGCGCCCATTGCCACGAGTCTGGCTACGAGAGCCTCTACATTGACCTCATCCACCGGCATTCCGGTCCTGGCGCACTGCGCGGCAGCGACTCCTGCGGCCTGTCCCATCTCCATACAGCTGGACTGGACCCGGATGGATGCGAAGGCGGTCTTGTCCGCGCTGATGCATCGTCCTGCGACTATGAGGTTCGGGTAATCCGGTGCGATCAATGAGAGGAACGGTATGTAGGCCGGTGTCTTGAGGAACGTGATGTTCTGCTTCTCGCCTTTCGACACGTGTATGTCTATCGGATGCGCGCCTCTCGAGATGCTGTCCTCGAAATGCACGGCATTCAGGTATTCTTCTCCCGTGAGGGTATGTACGCCCTTGATTCTGCGTGTCTCTCTTACGCCTGCCTGAACTGAAACGGCTGTCAGATAACTGTTTTTGAATTCCTCGACATTATCCTTGAGTATGGCGGCCATGCGGAAGGCGTCTTCTCTGAGGCGGCATTCGGCAGCGGTGAAGTCGCGGTTGTTACAGGCATCGCCCGCGGTTCTGGTGATGTTCACCGTCACTGTGCCAGGCTGCATTGTGGAGCAGAACCACGGTCCGCCGAATTCTGGCATGTGGAGTTCTTCCATCTTGCTGATCAGCAGTTCTCTTACCGGGAGGCAGTGGCAGTTCACACCCTGTTTGTTATGATGTATGGCATCCTGCATCATCGGGGTGCTGAGGTCAACGCCTGACAATATGAAGTAGGATGACATCGGCTGAAGTGGCCTGCCTTCTGATTCCTGCATCGGTACTCCACTGATGTGAGCGAGGTCGGCATCGCCGGTACAGTCAATGAAAATACGGGCTGCAAGTGCCTCTGTGCCGTTTTTGTTGTTTATCAGTACGTGGGTAATCCTGTTTCCTTCCCTGACGCATCCGGTCAGATAGGAATGCATGTACATATCCACACCGGCCTCGAGGACCATGCGCTGCGCCTCAAGTTTGTAGTGTTCCGGCTCGAAAGCGACATTGGCCAACGGGCTTTCTATTTCGCATCCGTCGATCTTGGCCAATCTGTTCACGAATTCCCAAGGGATGCCGCCGTTGACAAGTTTTCCGTTATATGAAAATACGCTTATCGGGTTCACGAAGCCGGCCGTCGCCATACCTCCGAAAAAGCCATACTGCTCTACTACAGCGACTTTCGCGCCTTCCCGTGCAGCTGCTATCGCTGCAATGAAGCCTGCAGGTCCGCCTCCGCAGACGACCACGTCATAGGTCCCCGCAACAGGCGCTGTTCCTGAGAACTGAATATTTTTATTGTTGTTCATAAGACTGATCTGGTACCGTTTCAGTATTTGAATCGTTTCAAACTTTTTGCAAAGATAAATACTTTTTGAATCGGTTCAAAGTTTTTTTTGATTTTTTTTGCAAGTCGTGAACTTCGGCATAGACAGATAATTGCGGCATCGGGCAGATTTATCTGATTCCATTGCTCTCAGCGATTCATCTGATTGTAGTCCCCGTGCCAACTCTCCCCTCGGCGACTTTTCTCAAACATTTCCTCAGACATTCCCACAACCAACCGAAAACATCAGCAACTCGATTTTGTCCGGAGAAAGGGGGCGTTTTACGGACAAGTGAGTCAAAATGCCAATTCATCCGTAAAAAGGCGGGGTTTCACGGACAAACGCTACCTCACAAAGCGACCAAAATCAGGAACGACAGAGTTACCGTCTCAGATGGCTCGGGGCGGACTTACCGCCCTCGGTACTAGAGGGAGGGGCCCGCGAAGCGGGAGGGCCTGGTCCGCCCAGAGTCATTCCGAGACGGGACGTGGTGAACCAACCACAGCCACACCCGGTCGGCTCTTTTGCTGAAAGACATCCTGCCAACTCTCCCCACGGCGACTTTTCTCAACAAATCCCTAAGGCAACCAAAACACCAACAACTCGATTTTGTCCGGAGAAAGGGGGCGTTTTACGGACAAGTGAGTCAAATGACCAACTCATCCGTAAAAAGGCGGGGTTTCACGGACAAACGCTACCTCACAAAGCAATTATAATCAGGAACAACAGAGCTACCGTCGCGAGATGGCTCGGGGCGGACTTACCGCCCTCGGTACTAGAGGGAGGGGCCCGCGAAGCGGGAGGGCCTGGTCCGCCCAGAGTCATTCCGAGACGGGACGTGGTGAACAAAACACAACTACACCCGGTCGGCTCTTTTGCTGAAAGACATCCTGCCAACTCTCCCCACGGCCACTTCTCTCTGACATTCCCTCAGACATTCACTCCGACATTCCCGCAACCAACCAAAACCAGCAGCAACTCGATTTTGTCCGTAGAAAGGGGGTGTTTTACGGACAAGTAAGTCAAAATGCCAATTCATCCGTAAAAAGGTATGGTTCTACGGACAAACGTGGACTGAGGCTCCCAGACAAACGTGGACTGGGGTTTCACGTAAAAAGGCGGGGTTTCACGGACAATCTGAAAAAATGATGACCCGAAAGAGCATGTCCTCCAGATCATCATCGGGAATGAACAAAACCAAAATGTTTCAACTTTGGATTAGGCCCGCTACGGGTCAGCAACTTGAAAAATCACTTCAGTCACACTTGAACGGGCCATAGATGGCCTTCACCTTATATTTATAATCAGTTGCATCAAGCAGATAGACCGAGTATTCATCACCGCCCGGGGCGACGCGGACGACCACGTGACCGTTGTAGCCTGTAACATTGGCCATCATTTTCGGATTGGCAGCCACCACATCGGCCGAAATGCTCGTAAACATGAACTTCTTGTCACCCGGATAGGCATCGACTATGGAAGCGAACTCGTCAGGCCACGGCTGATGGCTCCAGAAATTTTCAGAGACAATCAGTTTCGGCTGGAGAATGGACATCATTCTCGACGACATTGACTTCCAGCTCAGATGATGATTCGCCTTCATCGCCTCGATCTTATGGCCAATTTTCTGTGCTACAGGATATGCCACCTTGGAATTGGTATCGCCTGCATCACCCAATGACAGCCAGTCGAACTTGCCATAACTCAGCAGGAAACCGCACGAAGCGCCGTTCTCATAAAGCTCGGCACCTGAATAGCGATTCACAGCCGAAGCACCATTCCAGACATAACCGCCCCCGCAGAGATTCTGGACCTTGAAAGTCGGATATTTAGCAGCATCATTCAGCAGCGAAATCTGAGACTCGGAGCCCACGTCGAACTTCTCCACCTTGAGCCCCTTTTCGGAAGAGGCGTAGTTCACGAAGTTTTCATAATTCTGCACCATATCATTGGTATAAGTCGTATAGTCTGGATAAGACCTGTCAATCATCTTGTTGAAAGGAACCACAGAATACAGACCGGTGATACCCGTAAGCAAATAATTCCCTGCCTGTGACTGAGGATAACCCTTCATCATCGAGCCCATATGGTCCGTATGATAATGAGTCATAAGCATGTAGTCAATGGCCTTGCTGCCAGAAGGTCGGAAATACTTGATATACCGCCCCACCGTCTCATAGGCCTTTGCCAATGAATTAGGCATCGGATCCACAGTATTGATAGTAATCGTCTCGCCGGCAGGCGTGGTGGATGTGGAAGTACCGGTAGCAATCTCACCGCAATCCACCACCAACGTGGTCCCGTCAGGAAGGACATAGAAATAGCACTCTCCCCTTCCCGTGCATATTGCATGGATGTCCAACTCCCCTGCAGTCCATCCCGGCAGAGGTTTTCCGACAACGGCTTTCCCGTCATTGCCGTCCACGTCATCAGGAGTGGTATTGGACTTGGACGATGCACTGCAGGCCGCAAAGGCCAAGCATACTGTCAAAAGAATTATTCTTTTCATCATATTATATTAGTTTACAACCGGACGGATACAGAAACCTGTAGCATTGTTGAAACCGGCATTGAGCACCTGCGCTTCCCCGAGCTGGACACACTTTTTAGCACCCAATGAGAAGTTGAACATCAGAATATGAGCAAAACCGGACGAAGTGGTAGCCTGAGATGCCCAATACTGGCCCTGAAGTCTCGTGTGGATAATCTGAGTCGTGGTGCTGGCTGCCCTACGGCCTGCCAACGGGAAGAACACACCTGTCTCGAGTTCAGTCAGACTGATTTCATTGTCAGCCTCGACCTCACGTACTCTTTCACCGGTCGGATTGGTGAACAGGAAGCCCCAGACCTTGATATTGCCGCTCTCGTGGTCAGGATCCGGAACCACGCAATGACCATACTTCACGGAAGCCTTCTCATAAAGGGCATTCATCTCCTCCACGGTCGGAGTCCTGTACAGGCCCTTGGTTGCCCAATATGCGACATCACCGAACTTGGCCTTCTCGAAATCAGCAACTTTCACCTCGCAGACCTGGTCCGAGAACATCATTCCGGACAAATCCGACTCAGGTTTAGGAATCGCATAAGCCGCACCGTCATTCGAATAGGAATCCTCGATACCGAACCAGTTGAAATGGTCATAGGCAGTAGCGGAAGACGCCACATCAGCACGCAGAGGCTTCCCGCTATACGGTTTTGAATTCTTGTTGAAAGCATCACGCTGATTGTAATGGTAATAGTACCACTGCTCAGGAGCAAGTTTCCAGCCCTCTCGGAAAATCGCGTCACCTCCTGCCGCATCATAGGCAAGATTTCCCTTGGCCCATTTGACACCGCAGACCTCAACGCAAGGAAGTTCGACAACTACAGGAGGAGCCTCCATCGTATAGGCGAGAGCAGGCCTGCCGCCTCGGGGCAATGATATGGCACGGCGCATTGTCTGAGTTGTAAGTTCCTCGTTCTCGGCATTATACGCAGTAACGACGAGAGAATCATAGTCAGCGGAAGGGACCGGGACATTGAACACTGCTTTCTTCGAGGAAGCTGTCAATGTATAATGGATTCCCTTGTCGCCAAGTGACACCTCCACTCCCTCACTGCCAAGTTTGCTTACCTTCTGCACAAGATCTCCTGAAAGATTCTTGCCGGCCCCGCTGACAGTAAGCGACATGGTTTCCGCCGGAAGCTCTTTCACGGAAAAACTCACATAAGAAGCCACCTGCTTGAACTCGATTTTCCAGTCATCGCCGATCGATGCCACCATAGGGATGTTCAATGTCTTTACACTTTCCGCATAATCCGAAGGAAAACGCAGAGTCACATCATCTTCACCTGCACGACCGGCCATCTCGGCAGGCCACACAGCCACATTGCCGAGAGTAAGCCCGGCGGGAATCTCACCGGTAAACTTGGCCCTTACAGTTCCACCTGTTCCTTCCAGGTCGAAGGTCACGAAACTGCCGTCAGAGCAGGCCACAGCTATCTTGTCGCCCTCTTCCCACCTGCCATGCCCCGTAGAAGGCATTGACATCTTCGTATCCATACTCTCGATGGACGCAACGAGAGACACCTTTCCGGAACGCGACAGTTCCTCTTCAAAATCATATTTGTTGTCTTTGTCATCGCAAGCCGCAAAAAGCACTGCTGCAGCAAGCATTAACCATATCTTTTTCATTGTCTCAAATTTTATCAATATCCAGGATTCTGCTTCATGAGCGGATTGGTTTCCATCTCGGTCTCCGGAATCGGCCACACCTCATCCCTTCCTGTGGTATAAATCATGGTGAGGAGCTTCCTGAGGTTGAACTTGGCCCCGTTCCAAGTGGTCGTACCATCATATTTCACTACCCAGTCATCGTCAATGACAGGTTTCGCATTGGAAATGTAATTGGTCGGATTGGCCTTGGTCGAAAAGCCCGGTGCATAGACAGTTCCGTCCACCGCCTTGGCGGCAATCCCCCACCTTCTGATGTCAAACCACCTGTAGCCCTCGGCACAGAGTTCCACTTTTCTCTCATAGCGGAGCGCCTTCCTCAGACCGGCCTGCGTATTGTCCTTCACACCCGGCATGCCGACCCTCGCGCGGACAGTATTGATATCATTGCGCGCACGTGCGAGATCGCCGCCTTCCATCTCTATATTCGCTTCTGCATCAATGAGAAGCAACGTGGCATAGCGCATCAGACAGCAGTCCAGCTCATCCTCCATCTTCGTACCCGTGATCTCGCTTTCCACATAATATCTGCGGTCCACGAACTTTCTCCAGAGATAACCGCCCGGACCTTTCTTGCCATTAGGACCGTACTCGCTCTTGTTGCCGTTGACATCATTGTTGTTGGTCATCTTTCCGGTATTGTAGTCCATCACCTCGGACTTCGTGACATTGAGATCATAGCCGATTCCCATCACTCTCGTGTCCGAACGCATACAGTAGAGGTCCAGACGCGGGTCCCTGTTTGCCCACGGGTTACTCCAGTCATAAAGCGGAGACTCCACAATCGACTTGCCGTCAGTGCACTGGAACGTATCCATCAGGCTTTGTGAAGGCCCGAAATACGAAGCGCCATTGGCATTTCTGGAAGAATAAGTATAAGTCATGGCGTGGATATTGGCCGCAGCCAGTTTATTGTACTGCGCAGCCCACATCCATTCCTTGCTGCCCTTCTCTCCTGCAAAACCGAAAAGATTGGAAGCGCTCGGCTCACCATCGGCAGCAGTCGCATAATAGGTAATGTCCAGAGGCTCAAGCTCATACACTCCGTCAGACAGATCCATCGCAATCTTGGAGCACCTTGCGGCCTCGGCATAACGTCCCCAGTTCAGATTTATCTGAGCCTTGAGAGCATAGGCAGTCGCACGCCCGATACGGCAAGTTCCCCACTGCGCGTAAGGCCACTGGACCGGAAGATTGTCCAGAAGTTCGTCAGGAATGTCAGAGAGGATCCTGTCAATGACTTCCTCCTTCGGAGTACGCCCGTATTCGTAGTCTGTCAATGAAAGGCAATGGTCAATGAACGGAATATCCCCATAGAACTGGCATCCCATATCATAGATGTATGCACGCAGGAGCAGCAGTTCCGCCTTCAGCTGAGCGAACTCGACGGGGTCCATCTGCACCTTGATATTGTCCAGATTGTCCAGGACAAGATGGATACGTCCTGCGATTCTGTATATCTTGGTGTAAGCCGTGCCAGGCACTTTGGCAGAAGGTGTGGCAACCGATGTGACCAGACTTTCGTAGGCCGCACCGCCCGCCCTGATGGTTCCGATATCGGACAACTGGTCCACCACTCTGAACGGGAACGGGCAATACTGCACTTGAGTATTGGCCAGACCCTTGTAACAAGCCAGCAGTCCGGAAAGGGCCTCATCCGGTGTGGACGGATATGTACCCGTAGAAGGACCGTTCTCGTAGAACCTGTCGAGACTGCAGGACAATGCCGTCGCTATCGTAACAATATATAATAGTATCTTTTTCATCATTACCGCGTTTTAGAATTTGATTTCAACACCGAAAGTATAAGTGGACACAAGCGGATAGTTGCTGCCGACACTTCCTGCCGTAGCACCGTCAGTACCACTCTGATAGCCGGTCTCCGGATCATAACCCTGATAATAGCCGGTCAGGGTGAAGAGGTTCGTGGCATTGGCAAAGAACATTACAGACGACAGTCTGACCTTTTTCATCCAACTCTGCGGAAGCTTGTAACTGAGCTGCAAGTTCTTGAGCCTCAAGTAAGAAGCATCCGCCATCCAGTAGCTCGAGTTCTTGGTGTTGAGTTCGCTCGCATAACTCAGACGAGGGAATTTTCCGTTAGGAGTAGTCTCTGTCCAGCGGTCCAGATGTTCTTTTCTGAAGGTACCGCCCTGTACGCAAGGCTGCGTGAAGTAGCCGGAAAGATAGCCGTCCACCTTGCCGACGCCCTGGAACTGCGCAGAGAGTCCGAGACCCGTCCAGCCGAAGTCCAGAGTCAGGCCGTAGGTATAACGCGGAATCATGCTTCCGATAATCTGACGGTCGTCATCGGTAATCTTTCCGTCCTTGTTGAAATCCTCATAAATGAGGTCGCCAGGGTAAGTGGCCTGGTTGAACTGAGGGCAGTTGTTGTTCACCTCGTCAGCCTCTTCCTGTGTCCTGGCCATGCCGAGACATTTGAGACCATAGAGAGAGTTGATGGAGGAGCCTTCCTGGTTTCGGATGACACCTGAGCCGCCGGTAGTTCCTTTCATGTCCAGGATCTTGTTCCTGACATCTGAAAGATTGGCATTCACTCCATAGGAGAAATCTCCCTTCCTGTCGTGATAGCCCAAAGCGACCTCCCAACCGATATTCCTGACCTTGCCAGCATTCTGATACGGAACCGAAAGTCCGATGGAAGAAGGGATGTCCAGTCTCATAAGGATTCCGTCCGTGGTCTTGTGATACCAGTCAGCCGTAATGGAGAACTTGTTCCACAGCACAGCGTCGATTCCGACGTCCAGCATCTTGGAAGTCTCCCAAGTGATATCTTCATTGGCAAGAACATTCAGGCCGACCATCGGATAGATTATATCATTGGCCGAAATGGAACTGATGGTAAGGTTCTGTGCAGTAGGATAATACGAATCACTGATATTCTGGTTTCCGAGTTCTCCGTAGGACGCCCTGAATTTCAGTTCAGTAAGGGTGTTCTTCACAGGGACCATAAACGGCTCCTCCGTCACACGCCATGCACCTGATACTGAAGGGAATATGCCCCAGCGGTTGCCTTTGGCAAATCTGGACGACCCGTCGAAACGGATATTGCCCTCGATGAGATACCTTTCCTTGAAATTGTAGTTGAGCCTGCCGAAATAGGAGAGCAATGACCAGCCTGCACGTGTACCGCTGTTGTTCTTGAACTCATTGTCAGCACCTGCGCTGAGCACGTCGTACTGCGGATAAGTGAATTCCTGACGATAGGCCGAAACGATATTGTCATCCCTGGTGTCATATTCAGTACCGAGCAGGAGCTTGACGTTGTGCGCCTTGGCAAATGTCTTGTGGAAGGACGCGGTAAATATGGTGTTGCCGTAAACCGTATAGTTCCTGCCTTCCGAAAGATAGTTGTAGGAATTGTTGGTTATCGATGAAATCGACCCGTAAGGATCGGAATGATATTTTACCAGGTCAATGAATTTGTGCGATGAGGACAATGTTATCCTCGGCGCATAAGTGAAGTCGAAAGTCAGCCATTTGGTAGGCTCATAGGTGAGTCCGAAAGATGCGGAAATCCTGAGTACGTCCGATTTCTGGTTGCCGCCTTCGCCGTTTTCTATCATCGGCAGGATATTGAGAGAGCCTCCTGTGAAAGGAGCATAACTTCCGTCTGACCATTTGGCAAGCATCAGCGGGTCACGCGCATTCATGAAATTGAACACTGCACTCTGGTAAGGATTTATCTTGCGGTGGCCATAGATGGCGGACACGTCCAGACGCATCCTGAACTTGTCATTGAAATCCACATTGAGATTATTGCGGAAGTTATATCTGTCATACTTGGATGATTTGATGATACCTTCCTGACTGAGATAGCCAAAAGAAGCCATTGTACGGATCTTGCCATAGCTGGCGCTCATCGTAACATTATGATTATGAGTCAGTCCCGAGCCCGTCATCAGAAGATTCTGCCAGTCCGTAATCGGGAAGGCATCCGGGTCCAGCCAGTTGTTCATCCTGTAATTCTTGATGTATTCGTCCGTGTAGATGGACTCGCCGCCGTCATGCTCCGTAGCTTCACGACTTAGTGTCATGTATTCCTCAGCATTGACAAGATCAGGTCTGGTGACAGCCTGCTGCCAGCCGACATAACCGCGATAAGCGATCTGGGACGCGCCTTTTTCCGCTCTTTTCGTGGTCACGAGAATCACGCCGTTGGCTGCTCTGGAGCCGTAGATTGCAGACGAGGCCGCATCTTTCAGAACAGAGATTTTGTCAATGAGGGCCGCATCCAAGGAGTTCAGATCGCCCTGCACGCCGTCTATCAAAACGAGCGGAGAAGCGCTTGAGCCGCCGAAAGTACCGATACCGCGGATACGGATTGTACCGCTGTCCGAGCCAGGAGCACCGCCACCTGTGGTGACCGTCACGCCAGGCGCAACGCCCTGAAGTGCCGTAGAGCTCTGGACTACCGGACGGTTGTTGAACTGGTCGAACGATACAGATGACACCGAGCCGGTAAGATTGACCTTTTTCTGCGTGTCATAACCCACTACCACGACCTCGTCCAGGAGCTGCATATCGTCCTCAAGGACAATGTCCAGGTTATCGCGCACGCCCGGATTCATCTCTATCTGCTTGTAGCCGATACAGTTTACTATCAGCGGAGAGCCTTCCGACACGGTTATGGTGAAACGGCCTTGCGAATCGGTCACCACGCCATTGGTCCGGTTGATCTTTTCCAAGATGGTGGCGCCGATGACTGACAGCCCGTTGGCATCCTTGACAATTCCGGTTATGGTCCGTTTCACTTTCTGCTGCCCTGTCGCAGTTTTTTGCAGGACAATGTTTTTGCCCCTCAATTCGTAGGAGACATTCTGTCCGGCCACTATCTGGCTGATAGCGTCCTCGATTCGGGTGGCTTTCACGCTCACTTTGGCCCGGGCGTCGATATCGCCGGCCTCGTAAACGAATGAGTATCCGCTCCTGTTCTTCAATGTTTCCATCGCTTCCTTGACAGTCACGTCCTTCAGATTGAGGTCAATCTTCTGGGCATTAGCTGTCCACGCAAGCATACTGGACAGGAACAGAATCAATGTCAATGTTTTACAATGATTCATAGTTTCAGTGTATATTATGGTTGATATTATTTCTGTTGTGGCTAAACTGTGTCGGGTCCCGAGACAATGACCTGACCGGCTAGTGTCAATGACTTGCCTTAATAAAGCGTTATCACATTGCGCTCCTTGCTGTAACGGAACTTGCCGGTGGCGCTAAGCGACTGAAGCACTTCGGAGATATCCTGACGGGATGAGTTGAACGCTCCGTAGAACCTCAGACCGAACAGTTCGGGACTGCTGATATTGATTTTTACGGAATATGCCCTCTCAAGTCTTCGGACTATCTCCAACAGAGGAGCCTCATCGAACACAAGATTGCCGGAAACCCATTCATTGACCTGATATCCTGATCTGCCTCTTGTCATTGTTCCGGTCTCCTTGTCGAATGTCACGCTCTCGTCCGGAGACATTATCAGCTCTTCGCCAGCCTGATTGCTGAGGGCGATTTTTCCCTGGGTCAATGTCACTTCCGCAAGCAGGTCCTCAGGATAGTCCCTGAAGTTGAATTTCGTTCCGAGCACGCGGACATTGAGACTGGATGAGCTTACCGTAAACGGCGTTTTTTCATCATGATATACTTCGAAGAAGCCCTCACCGGACAGGTCAACGGTCCTTTCCTTTTTGCTGACATCATATGAATACGTCAGGCTGGAACCGGCATTAAGCCAGACCTTGGAACCGTCAGGGAGTTCAGCATAGGACTTCGAGCCGGCCGGAGCCTTAACCGTAACCTCTTCATTGGCAAGGAGATTCCTGTAGGTCCTGACCTGGTAAGCCTGATAGGAAACGAGTCCGAAAACGGCCAGAGCAGCGGCAGCAGCGGCAGTCCAGCGCCAAACTCGCCTGTTGCTCCGCGCCGGCCTCTTCTCCATGACCACACGTGTCTTGAACCTGCCGAACGCCTTATCAGCATCGAAAGAGCCATTGTCCTTAGCCCATTCCTTCATACGAGAAGAAAGAGCCGCCCTGTTCTCCCTGGACTCGGAAGCCCATTCGGACAATGACGCCAACTCTTCCCGAGATATGGTGTCTGAGAGAAATTTCTCTATCAGCGTGTCAATGTTTTTGATCTTCATCTATTTTATTCCTTATACTATCAAGACAATGACAACGCATGTTGAGGGTAGTGAAAATATGAATTATTTTGAGACAATAAGCATGAAAACTGCAAGAAGGTATTTCCCCACTCCGTTTCTGAGGACGGCCAATGCATTCTTCATGTGATATTTGACGGTATTGACAGAGATACCGAGTGTCTCTGCTATCTCCTTGTATGTCAAACCATCAAATCTGCTCTTTTCGAAGACTTCTCGACATTCGGCAGAAAGAGAGTCCAGTTCCTGCATAAGGCGCTTTTTCAGTTCTTCTTCAAACAGTTTTCCATAGATGTCGTCTTTGGAAATGGCCGTGAGCGAGTTCAGCACCACCGTATATTCGTCATCGGTCATGTCCTGATATTTTCTTCTGACCGAGGAGGCCAGATAGTTCAATGAGCGGTTTCGTACTGAGGCGAACAGATATGCCTTGAGCGATGTCTGGACTTCGAGATGTTCACGGATTTCCCATATATGGAAGAAAGCGTCATCGACAATGTTCTCCGCCTGGAACCGGTCTCTCACCAAGCCGACCGAAAATACACAAAGCGGTTCATACCAGGCCTGAAAAATGCGCTTGTACGCACTTTCATCCCCGGTTTTCAATCCTTTGAGTATTTCCTTCTCTGAAAAGTCAGACATCTTCTACTGATTCTCCAATGATTCTCCAAACAGTCTTCCCTTCTACAAAACTAAACATTATTTCGGAATTTCCCAGTCTCACAAAGACTTTTAAGAAATCCTGAGATGGGGTGCGAGCGGAATGCACATTAAGCGCAACCTGCAAGTAACTGTTCAACAGCCATTTAGCCATTTTCAGAGTTGTGGTTTCACCAACTCTGAAAACACCTAAAATGGTGATTTTCAGCGATTTATAGGTTGCGCCTAACTACTTATCGGTAAACTTTTTTCAAGACTAGACACATGACATTTTTGATAATTGGTTTACTGTTTATTAAGTACATAGAGGTTAAGGGACTTGTCATCCAGAAACCTGCGATGCTTCTTTTCTTCGGGCTCTACCACAAGGGAGAATCCACACTTGCGTGCGACACCCAATGATGGCAGGTTTTCGGGCAAAATCTCAAGAGTGACAAACTTAATCGTCTCGTTCTGAAATAGGTGATTACAGACAACTTTTACAGCTTCAGTCATATAACCCTGTCTGCGATAATCTTTTGAGATGGCATATCCCAACTCTCGGCCATCTTGCATTCCGGTTACTGCAGGAAGCTTTATTTGGACATCGCCGATAACGTCATCAGAACCCTTCTTGAATAGGCCATACAGAAGTATATCATCGCCTTCATTACCCCAATTAATATACTCAATTGCTTCATCAAGATTATGGCGGCGGAAATCATCTGACCACCAGGCGGTTTCCCTGTCTCCAATAGTATTAAGCAACGCTTTCGCATCGTTCTCTTCCAACGCTCTGAGGACAAGGCGCTCAGTAACAAGTGTTTCAATGGAGTTATTGTGTTGGGTATTATTCATTATTCTTCTTTTTCTTTATTACAATCCTTCTTGTCAGTGTTACCCTCGGTTTAATTTCCTTGCGGCAATCTGGGCAGAGGGTAAGCCGGTAACCTTCCAAGTTGGTGATTATGCCTTCTGTGGCACCGCAGCGTTCGCAGGTATGCCAGGAGGCCTCGATGGCCGATGCGATTTTCTCAATCATCTGCCACCATTCTTTTCCGCATTCCCAGGGCATATCTGAGACTTTCCGGTTCATCTCAGCTTGGTCTTGTTTTTATAGGGCCAAAGGGCCTCGACCGCCATCATGGTGCTCCCGATGAAGTGACCCTTCGGTGCAAGGGTCGGTTCTCCTGTCTGCTCCTGATAGACCGGGATGCCATAGGTATCCTTGAACTGTTTTTCGAAGTCACCAGTTTGCTTACGGCGCAGCAGTTCCTCAAAGAGCTGAATGCGGCCGGGCCAGTAGATGGCGTTCAGCAGGACCAAGTCGGACATTGATTCAGGGTCGAAGTCGAAGAGCCACTCGCGCATCTTGTCGGATTCAAAGAAGATGGTCCCGTCCGTGGCTCCGCGACTAAAGAGTCGGAGAGTCGCCTCGTCCAGCGGATGCCAGCCCTCTTTGATAGTGAGAGAGAAGCGGTCAAGTTCGGCGGAGGTGATGATGCGGAGCTTAACGTTCGTCAGTTCGATTCCATCGAGGAAGGTGATTTCGAAGAGACCGAGCTCCGTTTCGATGATCATCTCGTTTTCGCGGCCGGAGAGAACTTTGCGGGCCACTTCAAGGCAGCCGGTGCCAGCCTCGAAGGGAATTTCGGCACCGTCGTGGACGGACTTGGTGAAGTGGCTGAAGGGCAGGTCCCATTCCACAGGATTGACGCGGGTGACGCCGGTCAAGAAGAGCAAGTAAGAATCGGGAAGGAAGCTGTATCCAGGACTGACCACGATGCTGGCGCTGCGCATCTTCGCGGTCAACTCCTGAAGGAGGATGATCAGGCACTCGCGGCCTGGGTCGGCATCCATCCAGTCCAGTTCCTCGGTGAGGCGGGCCTGGAGAGCTTCAATGGTGACCGGAGCATAGTGGGTAGTTTTGACGCTCTCGAGAGAGCGGTTGAGTGTTTGCAGGAGTTTTTTATTCATATTTGAAAGTTACAAGTTATCAATACGAAGTCGCATTTTAAAAAGCCTCGATTTTGGGTCCGAATCGGCACTTACCGGAAAAAACTTTTCAAAATCGGCATTGTATGTCTCTCTATCGCGCTTGCAAAAACGCCAACAATTTTCCACTTTTGTAAAAACAGTTTTCTATGCCCCTGAAACTCTATCTCGACAAGCGTCAGAACAAGCACAAAGAATCCCCTATCAGGGTTGTCTGGTCTTTCAACGGAGACCGGTATCAGACCACGATGGGGTTCAGCATCCCTCCGGAGGCGTGGGATGAGAAGGAGTCCCGCGTAACACCTGCCGCGTACAACCACAAGAATACACCATCCTCCACCATCAATGCCTTTATCGTTGCTATGGAGAAAGCGGTGAACCGGCTGGAGAACTACGCCCGCACCCAGAACGCCATGCTCACCAAGCCAATCGTCAAAAAGGTTGTGGCCGACGTGATTGCCGGCGGCAGCGAATACCCCTACGAGCAGGAGAAGGTCTGGAGAAAGATGCTGAGTGAGCGGTATATGACCAAAGAACGCTATTTCCAGCACTTCCGTGGAGGCAAATACAAGCTCATCGGCTTCGGCCAAGATACCGAAACACTGGAGGATGTGGTAATTTACCAAGAATTGTATGGCATGCAAAGGTATTGGGTCCGCCCATATAATATTTTCTTTAGCAAAATTAAGGGCGATGATGGAAATGAGGTGGAACGATTCAAGGAGATTCCAGCCAACGAACTTTATTAGCAAACTTAAACTCAATTTTTGATATGACACCGCAGGAAGCTATCGCAAAAGCACAGACCGAATTGAATCAGCACCGCAAAGAATGGGAACATCGATTCATTCAGTATATGAGCCAGACAGTCGCTAATCGCGACAAAATCAAAGAGCGTCGCAAAAAGTTCCATAAGTGGGCTAATCTTAGCGTCTATTCTACTATTGGAAACGCAAAGGACAATAAACCTGTTTTCGACCTAAGATACCAAGGACAAAGTGTTGGGTCAATTGTTATACGAGGAAATGATGTCAGGCTTGTAATTAGTGAAAACCAACACAAGAATAGCAGCAACCCAAAATACTTCAATGGATACCCCAAAGAGCTTTCGGCAGGTGATTTCTCCTGGCATGATGAAGAAGCAAAGTTATTTCGGAAGTTTTTCCAAAATAACCCAGAAAAAAAGCATCACCCCGAACACAGATTGGAGAATCTGCTTTTGAAAGAATTAAGTAAGGCAAGCCGTACAGAAAAATCTCTTGCTGGAATTCAACCTGTCACTCTTGGTGGCGATATATTTTTTCAGCTGCCAACTCCATTAACAGCTAGCGGAAGTGATATTCAGTATTCTAATGGCCATGGTGGAATTGACATACTGGCCAGGAGAAAAAAACACCTTGTGGTATTTGAACTCAAGGATGAGTATAAAGCCACAGAGAACCCTGACAAGGTCATTTCGCAAGCTATTGCTTATGCTACTTTCATTGCCGAGCTATGCAAAACCGAAGCTGCTGATGATTTCTGGTCATTATGCGGGATTAATGATCCTTGCAATCGGAATTATATATTTGTTTCTGTTTTAATGCCCGACCCTAAGGATGGCTCTAAACCATTCACCGGAGAGGAAGCATCGATTCCGGGCTCGAATATCAAACTCAAACTACACTATATGTTCTTCGATACGGAAACTATCGAGATTACCGATTCGTCTCTATGAGAATAACCATTCATCGAGGCAACCAAATTGGCGGCTGCATTACTGAAATAGTTTCGTCAATGGGAACCAGGATCTTCGTCGACCTGGGGCACAATCTTCCTAAAGGCGACGAGGAGTCTGAGGATGAATTCGCCTCGGAGGAGGCCATCGCGGACCTGATTGGCGATGCCAGGGCCATCTTTTACACCCACACGCACGGCGATCACGTAGAACTGTTCCAGTACGTGCCGGACGGGGTGGACCAGTACATCGGCCCGTTGGCACTTAATATCATGAAGGCCAAGTGCGAACACATGTCTCACGCCGAGGCCTTGAAGGAAAACAGCGATAAGTGCTTGAGGAAACTGGAGCCGTTCAAGACTTACCGGAAAGGGCGCCCCATTGCCATCGACGACATCACGGTCACGCCTTTCCAGATCAGTCATTCATCGGCCGATTCCTACATGCTCAAAATCAAGTGCGACGGAAAGACAATACTGCACACCGGAGATTTCCGAGGGCACGGTTATATGGGAGAGGGCATCTACAAAGTCGTTGACAAATACCATATTGCCGGACATGTCGATATTCTCATCACCGAGGGTACCAACGTGGACAATAACGGCAAATCCATGCGTCCCGAGTCGGCCCTGAAGGAAGAATTCAAGGAAGTTTTCCGACAGTATAAAAATACATTCATCATCTGCTCATCCACAGATGCAGACCGTCTGGAGTCAATTTACAGCGCGAACAAAGAGTCTGCGCAAAGGCCTTTCATCGCGGATACTTACCAGAAAGACATCATCGGCCTCATCGCCCAGCAGGCTGAAGAAGGAAGACGGCTCTACCATTTCGGACCAAACAAGATTTACGGATACAGTCCCACAAACGAAAAGATGGATTATATGATGCGCCGCTATGGCTTTGTGATGCTGATACGGCGCAGTGAGAAGTTCCAGTCTTACCTAGACAAGATTCTTCCTTTCTACAAGCCGGAAGAAACGTGCTTGGTCTATTCCCAATACCACGGCTACATAGAGAAGCGTGAGGGAAATACGGCATTCAATCAGGAACTATTTGACTATGTGGAGCAGTTCCGCGAGAAAAACTGTACAATAAAAGACCGTATTCACACATCCGGTCATGTCTCCAAGCAGGATTTGGTCCGGCTCTGCGAGCTGATTAATCCTGCGCTCATCATCCCCATTCACAAGGACGAAAAAGCTGATTTCGTTTCCATCCTACCTGACGAATTAAGAATGAAAGTCTGCGAATACGAGTACAGCAAGGACGGCATAGACATAGAATTCGATCCGCCGCAAGGTACCACGCGACCAACTGGTGTAGGGCGATGGGAGCAACATCCAAAGGATACAAACTCTACGGCCAAAAAGAAAACGAACAATAATCCCGGTGCATTATGATAGAGAAACTCACCGCAGGCATGAAGTCTTGGATTAAGCAAGACCATCAGGACATCTGCGAGAGCCCCGCCGAATACGACATTCCGGAAGGATGGAAAGTCGAAACTGAGTAAGCCTGCCATTTATCGTAGAGACAAGTTGCTTGACATTGGCATTATCTGTGTGCAACTTGTCGGGTGCTTGTCGGGTGCTTGTCGGCATTCTCAAGTTCATTTGAATGAGCAGCAAGACGAATTTCATTTTGCGTAAATGTCGCATAATCACGATTTTGGCAGAGAACGGCATTATGTTTTCAAATTTTTCTATATTTGCGATATGAAGTTTTGCTAAGTGAGTCATTCAGTGAACCTTTGGTTTGCGGAATTGGGCTTATTGTGGTTTTGATTTTTCACTTAAAGAGTATTGATAATATGAAAAAGGTATTCAACCTTCTTGTCTCTTTCGTTCTGATTGCGGGATTTTCCGCTTGTAGTAAGGACGATTCAGGCAATCAGCAACAGGAACCGGAATATCCTAGTCCTACCCCTGTCCCGTCAGCGGACTACAAAGGTCTTGCGTTCATTTCTTCCGGAGAATCCACTGTCCGGCTTGCACAAGTGGGGACCCCGTATGAAATCTCATTGGAATACAGCACTGATGAATCCCATTGGAAACCATATACCATAGGGGAAACGATTACTTTGGCGGACAGTACATTTTTACTGTTCAGAAGCGGCGAGCATAAAAATCGCAAATTCAGTAAGGATGACGAAAATTACTATCATTTCGAGATATCCGGTCCCATCTCTGCACAAGGGAATATTATGTCATTGTTAAACAGGGATTTCTCTACTCCGCTTACATTCTATGGATTTTTCGCATTATTTGAAGGATGTACAAGCCTGCTGTCTGCGCCTGAGCTCCCGGCAACAACAATGGAAAAGGGCTGCTATTCCCAAATGTTCTCAGGATGCACAGCTCTGAAATCTGCGCCGGCACTCCCGGCCGAAGCATTGGCAACTAATTGTTATCGGTATATGTTCCGTGGATGTTCCGCTCTGACATCTGCCCCGGAACTCCCGGCAACAACAATGGAACAGGGCTGTTATTTCGGAATGTTCTCTGAATGCACAGGGTTGACATCCGCGCCTAAACTCCCGGCCAATGTGTTGGCAAACAATTGTTATGGGTGGATGTTCAAAGGATGTTCCGCTCTTGCATCTGCGCCTGAGCTTCCGGCAACAAAAATGGAAGCCTATTGTTATAACAGTATGTTCGCAAACTGTACGGGTCTGACATCCGCACCTGAACTCACGGCTAAAAGATTGGAGTCCAATTGCTACCAGCATATGTTTGAGGGATGTACAAGTCTTTCATCGGCGCCGGAACTTCCGGCTACATACCTGGTAACAGAATGCTACCATAGCATGTTCAACGGATGCACAAGTCTTACATCAGCGCCTAAACTTCCTGCGATGGCCTTGGATTGGGGTTGTTATAGCGAAATGTTCCAAGGATGTACAAGTCTTACATCAGCACCTGAACTTCCGGCGAAAGAACTTATCCGCAATTGTTATCAGCTTATGTTTAAAGATTGCAGCAAGCTCCGATATGTCAAAGCATTGTTCACAACCAGCCCATCAGAAGAAACCACAAAAGACTGGCTCAGCGGTGTGGCGGCTTCCGGAACATTCGTCAAGAGCAAAAATGCCACTTGGAACGTGACGGGCGTAAACGGCATTCCGAAAGGATGGAAAATTGAAACTCGGTAGTCTGTCATTTATCGCGACACATGTCGTTTTGTTTTTTCACTTAAAGAGTATTGATAAATATGAAAAAGATATTCAATCTTATTGTCTCATTCGTTCTGCTTGCGGGATTTTCCGCTTGCAATAAGGATGGTTCCGACAAACCGGGTCTTCCTCCTGCCCCTGTCCCGACAGTGAACTACAAAGGCCTTACGTTCATTTCTTCCGGAAATTCCACAGTCTGTCTTGCAAAAGTGGGGACTCCGGATGAAATCACATTGGAATACAGCACCGATGAGTCCCAGTGGAATCCATATACCCTAGGGGAAAAGATTTCATTGGCGGACGGCACATTTTTACTGTTCAGAGCCGGCGAGCAGAAAAATCTCACATTCAGCAAGGGTTCCGATAGTTACTATCATTTCGAGATTTCCGGTCCCGTCACTGCTCAAGGGAATATCATGTCATTGTTAGACAGGGATTTCTCCACTCCGCTTTCAACGAATGCATTTTTCGCTTTATTTGAAGGATGCACAAGCCTGCTGTCTGCGCCTGAACTCCCGGCAACAACAATGGCACAGGGCTGCTATTTCCGAATGTTCGCGGAATGCACAGGGTTGAAATCCGCACCTGAACTCCCGGCCAAAGCATTGGCATACAATTGTTATGGGAGGATGTTCACAGGATGTTCCGCTCTGACATATGTTCCTGACCTCCCGGCAACAGAAATGGAAGCCTATTGCTATAACAGTATGTTCGCGAACTGTACGAGTCTGAAATTCGCACCCGAACTCCCTGCTAAAAGATTGGAGTCCAATTGCTACCAGCATATGTTTGAGGGATGCACAAGTCTTACATCAGCTCCGGAACTTCCTGCAACAGAGCTTGTGAGCAATTGTTATGAGTTTATGTATAAAGATTGCCACAATCTCCGATATGTCATAGGGCTGTTCACAACCGAGCCGTCAGAAAAAACGACAAAAGACTGGCTCAGCGGCGTTGCGGCTTCCGGAACATTCATCAAGAGCAAAAAAGCGACTTGGGACGTGACAGGCGCACACGGTATTCCGGAAGGGTGGAAAATTGAGACTTGGTAGGCAGTTCACCTGCAATCACCCAATGACCTTAAGGATGTTACCTGAACAACTCTGAGTGAGTTCCAAGTCGTAGCAGCTTGATGATATCGGCTGGTTCTGGTACTTCTTAAGGTCTTTCTTAAATTGACTGGTGATTTTCAGTTCCTTCATACCCACTACAATGACTCAATAAACTCCTCAAGATTATCCAGATTGATTGTTTCCAGATTCTTATCCTCTCTCGCCTCTTTCACTGCGGCCATTGTTACGGCATTAGGGGTGCGATAGACAGCATCCATAAGAACGCTCTCCACAAAATTATTCAGGCTACGGTTCTGCTTGCGTGCCTCCACCTTCAATCTCTTCAGCAATTCTGTGCTAAGCCTAAAGGCTGTCTGAGTTCTACTGATAGTCGTTTCCATCTTCTTCATATACTTTGTATCACAAATATATAACACTTATATAACATTTGCAAGAAAAGGTCTAAACTTCACATCAGTGTCCGGTAAAGAACCTTAAAAGTTCTTTGAAAACATTGAGGGCTCGGCAAATTGAGATGCCTTAACGCACTTTGTCATATCACCGCTGCCCCCAGAGGCATATAGATCATCATCTGCAGACCGCTAAACTTCATCACTTCGCATATCTTCTCCTTTATATCACGTCTTCTCTATGTCACAATGATGTTTTTTACTATATACAAATTTCCACAGCCGAATTTATAAAATGAGTGTAAGAACTTTTATTTAAGTAGACTTTGCATAAACCATTTTTAAATATGAAATATTCTTGTATTTTCAATCGGTATAATAAACTATGTGGCTTTCCTAATTCTTCCGGATATGGATTATCATATCTACAATCAATTATTAAGTTCCCGTGAATGTCTACAAAACCTACTTTATTCGAATCATCAACTACAGCCGCGATGCCTTCACTAATTGGTAAAATACAGCGATAAATTGCTGGCTGGATTTCTTTTTGTTCATAAGTATTATATAATCCCGATCTATTATTTCTTTCGAAGGAAACTATTCCGTTACAGAAAGCGCCCTTCTCGCACAATCCTCGCACTTTTCTCCCCAAGAGGTATCCTCAATGAGTGTGGCGGCATCGTTCCGGTACACGTTTGGATCGGTGAAACGCCGATTGACGAACCATATGCCTCCAGCTCCTCTTCCGACAAGCAAGACAAATCGACATTTCCAATGATGTCGCCGGCTGCGGCTATGCACCGTAATCCGTCAACCTGAGACAGGGTCGTCACCAGTGAGGAACAATGTGAAGGACGACGTGTGCAGAAAGTCCGTATTTGCACACGTGAATCCAATGACGTAGGCAAAAGATTCGATTTTGTCCACCCCGTTGCGGCAGCAAATACGTGGAGGACGCAAAGGCCACGCGGAGCGTCGGGGGCTGGGACAGAGTCCCAATGAAAAAACAAGACCAGGGCGGTAAGTCCTCTCTGGGGCAACATTGTTGCCATATCGCTGCCCTTTATCGAGGGTCGAAATGCAACCTGTAAGTTACTGAGTGATAGATATTTAACTGTTTTCAGAGTTGTGAAAACACCAACTCTGAAAACGTCTATAGCATTGATGGTTAGCGACTTACGCATTGCATCATGTATCCGACAATGGTAAACTTTTTTCAGGACTATACATAGCGAAGAAGCAACGTCCGAAGAACTACCAGGGCATCATCAGATGCCAGGCCGGAGCTGGCGGGCAGGGAAAGCCCCGCGGCGATGGAAAGCACGTAGGCCCTGATCGCCCCCTTGGAAAGGGGGTCGGGGGGATTTAACAAGTCGTCATCAGACGACCGGCCGGGTCCGGGTATTTGCGGCAGCAAA
>ENA-ORND01000478-ORND01000478.1-human-gut-metagenome-genome-assembly--contig:-NODE-478-length-35561-cov-3.866755_pt1 | contig 35561 bp, 29 predicted proteins | sample MGYA00242111_ERZ509014 | MGnify/ENA primary metagenome ERZ509014 (study PRJEB26280, sample SAMEA2338694) | human gut metagenome | biome: human gut; feature: human-associated habitat; material: faeces... | reverse complement strand
AGGGCCATTCGTAGGGGTCGATGCCCACATCGACCCGGCGGTACAAACCGATTTTACGGAAATCTCCGGCGAATTCGTTGGTACCCTTGGGGCGATGTAGGCATCGCCCCCTACGCGTTGGTTTCAGAGTTTCCGTAAGGGCAAAGCGGCGCGTGTTTTAGGCGCATCCTTTATATTTCTCAGTTCAGGGGACCGAAGGCGCTCAGCGGCCAGACGCGGAAGACGACCTTGCCGACGATCTGGTCTCCGGCAATGCAGCCGACGATGCTGCTGCGCGAGTCAATGGACACGCTTCGGTTGTCGCCCATCACAAAATAGCGCTGATCGGGCACCTGATACGGAAACTCAATATCCGCCTCGCCATAGGCCTTTTCCGCAAGATACGGCTCGTCCAAAAGCGTTCCGTTCACACTGACGCTCCCGTCCTCATCGACATTGACATAGTCAGACGGACCCGCGATATAGCGCTTGATGAGAAGCTTGTTGCCGTGGTAAAAGGCGATGATATCGCCGGAAGAGAAGTCCTTGGTCTTTACGCTGATGAGGATCTCCCCGTTATGAAGCGTCGGCGCCATGGAACTTCCATATACGCGCAGCACCGGCATCCAGAGCGTCGCCGCCAGAACAGCCAGAGCCGCAACGACGATCAAAATCGCGACCGTGCTCCGGAGCGTCCGGTTATAGCGGCGCTTATAGCGCAGACGGCGGCGTTCCATATCTAATTGCTCCGCCGTCGGAAGCGAGGTTTCTTTGGTATGGGGCATGCTTATTCTCCGTTCTTTGTTTGCTGTGCGCTGTCATCCAGCAAAAACTGCGACCAGCTGCTCTCCAGGTGCGCGTCTGCATCTGCAAGGAGCTTCTGCGCCTGCGCTGTCGCCTCCTGCACGAGGGTATCGGCCTGCCGTTTTGCCGCAGCGAGCGTCCGTTCGGCAATGGTCAGAGAGTCCTTCGTGCAGCGCACGTATTGGTCCGCCGCGGCCTGCGCGGCCTCAAAGACGCCGTTGAGCCGGAGCGCAGCCTCCGCGATGGAGCCGGCCTCAGTGATTTGAAGCTGCCGGCTTTCCAGCTGCGCGGCGAGCTCCCGGTTCTCCGCAGTCAGATTTTCATTCTGCGTCTGCAGCTCAAAGAGAATATCGATGAGCTCGGCACGGCTGAGCTTTCGAAGCTCCTTATTGGTCATAGGGTTTCACCACCGTCTTGTGTGTTATCCGCGCCCTCTGCGCCGTTTTTGCAGCAGCAGAAGCGTCAGCGCGCAGGCAAGGAGCACTCCTCCCGCCGCGTAAATCGCGTGCGCGCCATGGCCGCCCGTTTCGGGAAGCTCGGCGTAGTTGATGCGGTTCGTAATTTCGGCCTTGCCGCCGGGACGCTCCGGGGAGAGCGCCACGGCCGTTCCGCCGCCAAAGGCGCTGCAGGGCATGCCGCTGATGATTCTGGTCTCGCCATCCGGAACGGGCCGGCCGCTGTCGTCGAGCTCGAAGACGTAATACGTTTTGCCGAGCGTGAGGCCTTCAAAGCGCACAATACCGTCCTCTGGCGTGATCGTGCCGTTTCCGTAGATCACGGACGCAGTCGCGACCGGGGTTCCGGCTGCATCCGGCGATTCGTAAAGCGCAAAGGTGTATGTGCCGTCGATCTTCTCCAGCTTTTTTCCGTCGATGCTTACAAACAGCTTCGTGACCGTGATTTTACCCACATCGCCGTCCGGCCGGTTGTGAACGGTGAGCAGTACATGCTTTGCGTAGTGCCGCTCTCCGCTCCCGTCGACCCACGTGGCAGGATCCTTGTAATCTCCCGCGTCACCCTCACGGTATCTGGCCGGGTCGTGGCGCACGGCGTAGCCGCTGTAGCCGTCCGGCAGCGCGGAGTCGTAGGGCGTATCTCCAATCATGATCTCCTTGAGCGTGTAGTCCGCGACCTCGCCGTCCAAAAACAGCGGAAGGTCTTCCCAGACGTATGTCCAGTTGTTTTCCGGGCTCAAAACCTGCGTGTATTCGCTGTTTGCGCCGCCGAGCGGCGCTCCGTCGCACATCAGCGTGACCTTCACCGGCTTTTGCCACTCGTCCGGCACCTCGCCCCAATCCTTCACAGCGGTAACTGTCGTCAGAACTTGCGAATCATTCATAATGGCCAGAAGCGTGGTTCCCACACCGGATGCCACGCCGCCGGGCGAAGAGGCGGCCGGCGCGCCGTCAAAGGTCAGCGCGGTCAGGCTGCCCTCCTCGTCGACAGTGAACCGGATCTCCGCAGCTCCGCTGTATCCGGTCGGCAATGTCTCTTGCAGTGTGTATGCGCCAGGTGTCAGGCGAAGGTATGCGTCACCGTTCACGTCCGTCACGATCCTGTTCCCCGTCGCTTCGGTATATTCCGAACCGGAGGTGCTGGCGTTGGTATACATGCTCGTTCCCGGCTTGCGGTGCAGATGTTGGCCGCTAACGCCGTCATCTGCGGTAAGCAGAAATTCCACATTTGCGATGCCATTGTGTGTGAAGGAGTCGAACTTTCGCAGCGTCAACGTACCGGCATCGACATACTTGTTGCGGAAGGATACCGTGCGGTACCTGTTTTTCGGGGTATCCGTCGCGTAGGAGACCATAGCCGTGGTGGGCTGACTGTCAGCGTCATAGTTCTGCCAGTCACCCGGTTTTGCCATGTCAGATATGCGGTAATAGGAGGTCGACGGCACATCCTGCAAAAGATAGTTCTGCTCGGAAAGCGCATAGATACTGTCGACGCGCCCGCTGACGATCCAGGTATAGGTATTGCTGGCGGCATCGTAGTCGTCATATCCCACGCAATCCGTGCGCGGCTCCTGCCCGGCAGGGTTGAGCGTGAGGAGGAGCTCTTCGGCATTCGTCGTCGTGTTTTGAATCCGGATTCCGTATTCCATCTCGCCGGTCTGCGCCTTAACGCTTGCAATGGCTGCGGCGCTTCCGAGGAATGTCTTCGTTACGCGGAGCTCTGCTTCCTTCGCTACAAGCACACCGTCGACATGCCAGCCGTCGCTGATATCGTATTTGAGGTTGGTCCAGCGAACCTGAAAATAGTCTGAAGTCAGCTTGCTTTGCGGGATCGTGCTATTGCCGATTTTGATGGTGTAGTTGTTCTCGCGGAGCAGGGCGAACATCTCGCGGTCAGAGGGAAATGCTTCCATCGTCAGGCCATCGTAGGGCGTATCCGTCATGGTGCGCAGGATGTCATCCGTTTCGTAGGCCGTTGCGTCAGTCGTCGGAGGCGCAAGAACCAGAAGGTTATCGGACGAGGAGAGTGCATCAGTTCCGAGCAGCGTCGTGGTGAACAGGGACTTGGTATAGTCACCGACCGGGTTGTTGGTGAAGCCGTTGCTGTGGAAGTCCTTGATCTCACAGAAAAGGTGAATAAAGAAGTTGACGGATGTGGCTCTGCCATTTGCGTCTTTTACACTCCAGACCGCCTCCAGCTCGATCACGCCGCCGTTTTCATAGCCCGCCAGCTGCACCGCCGTCAGCGGCTGCGCGGGGTCGAGAACGGTGTTGGTCGCCTTGACGCGCCAGCCGCGGAAGGTGTAGAAATAGTGCTTGGCCTGTCTGGTCGGGTCTGCCTGCGACACCACGCGCAGCGAATCCGGCGAACGGAGCGGATAGATCGTATCCGCCGTGACCGTTACCTGTTCGGTAAGCGTCGCCATGCCGCCGACCTTGCCGTCGGTGATAACGCTCTGCGCGTTGGCGCTAACCGCACTGCTGATTCGTTCCAGACAGTCGGCGAGCGTATCTGCATGGTAGCGGATGGTATAGATCTGTTCGTCGGCGATCGTTTTGCGCGCAGTGACCTTGATGGGATGCGAGACGTTCCGGAACTCGATGAAAAGCTTGCCGCCTTCCAGCTCCTGCACATCGCTCGGCGTGATCTCGCTGCCATCGGCGAGGTTGGTGTAGCTCCAGGTGTAGTCGTCGAACACAGACAGCTCGACGCTGAACGTCGCTCCGTTCAGTACGTGATAGATCTTGCTCTCCGACGCGGCATCGGGCGGCGCGGAAATGTTCACGGTGTAGAACGTGTTGTCGCTGATGAGCGCCGCATTGGTGTTGGAGGCACTGCCTTCAAAGTAGCTGCCGTAGTCCTGCGTGTTGTGGGGCAGATAGTAGATATAGCTTGTTGTGGTGCGGCTGAGCGGAATGCGCCATTCCTGCGTTCCGTCCGCGTTTTCGACCGGATACGCCGGCGCGTCCGCCCAGATAAGCGATGTGTCGTGCAGATCAGTATGCGGGAAGAAGCGTTCTCCTTGATAGCTGTCCGCCTCGAAACCAAAATCGCCGTACACGGTCTGCAGCTGCTGCGCCGTGATGTAATAGCGTCCGTTCTCCCGCTCGAGCGTTCTGGACTCCTCCAAAACAGGATCCAGCGAGCCGTCGAGATAAACGTAATATTTCAGGGCGACTGTTGCAGTGGAGCGTTCGTCTTGCGTCGTAACGTCCATCCCGTCCTCCGGCGCAGGCTCCGTCCCATCCGACGTCCCGCCGTTCAGCTCGGATCGGTCCGCGTCGGGCGCAGGCGTTTCGTCCGCACCCGGTTCTTCGTCCGCAGGCCCTTCCGTGCCCGGTTCCTTGTCCGCAGACCCTTCCGTGCCCGGTTCCTTGTCCGCAGGTATGTCCGGGGTCGTGTCGTCGGTTCCCTGATCGCAGGTCAAAACCCACGTGCCGTAGCACAGCGCGGTGTGCACATGGTCAGGATCCGTATTCGTGCAGGTGAGCGCCTGCGTGTCCACAGGGACCTGAACGGTCTTGAAACATTTTCCCGTGTGCTGGTGTTCGATCACTTCCGGAAGCGCGCAGGTAAGCGTTCCGTCCGCGGCGTAGCAATCCTCGTCGTGCCGGTGCAGAACGATCTCTTTTTTGCCGCAGACGAGCACAGGCTCGGCAGGCTCCTCCTCCGTCTGGCCGCAGGACAAAACCGTCTCCCACGCGTAGCAATCGTCCGTGTGGGTATGCTCCTCTCCTTCTTCCAGACCGCAGATCAGCTCGCCTCTTTCCTCCGAATAGCACGCATCTGTGTGGACATGCGCTTCGGGGTAGTCGTAGCAGGCCTCGGTATGTACATGCGCCGCAAGCTCCGGCAAAGGACATGCAAGCATGCCGTCTTCGTCATAGCAGCGCGAATCGTGCCGGTGCACGACAACAAGCCCGCTCTCCGCTGACACGGGGCAGGCAAGAATTTCCTTTTCAGTTGTTGTGACCTGCGTGTAGCAGCTCTCATCGTGTGCGTGTGCGGCAGTCATTGTAATCGCCGGCAAGATGAGCGCGTATGTTGTCGCGAAGACAACGACGGATGCAAGAACCGTCAGCACGCTATGCCAAACACGGCGGCGGGTGCGACGTTTTTGGATTTTTTTAACATCGCGTGAAAGAAAATCATTCATAGGCCGAGCTCCATGGTTCATGGGAAAATTTGCCTTACAAAACCGACATTTTTAGATATTTCTTTCTATATTATATACATTTATAGAATGATTTCAACCCCCCCCGAACTTTTTTCCCTTAATTATTTTTTAACTATCTCTTGAAAAACGTGTCGGAATATGGTATTCTTTTTTTGTGAAAAAGTTATATGGATGTTAAGAACGTTAAAAACGTGTTAAGAAAGGAAAAGCATATGAATAAGACAAGCAAACTACTTTCACTTTTGTTGGTTTTGACGATCGTGTTCTCCCTGAGCGTCACAGCGCTGGCCGCGGACACGACCTACAGCATCACTGTCGATGGCAGCGGAACCGTCGCCGACCACACCTTTGAGGCCTATCAGATTTTCAAGGGCGACCTTCACGCTCCGGCAACCGGAGAAGGCGGAAACACCTCCAAAATTCTCTCCAACATCGTCTGGGGCACCGGCGTTAACACCAACGCAGAGGGCTTTGCAGAGGCTTTCCCCGTCTCTGCCGCTGCAACAGCAGAACTGCTGACAACCGTCGAGCAGGCACGGGCCTTTGCCAAAAAAATTGCCCCCTTCCTCTCGGATGTCCACACCGATTGCAGCACGAAGGACGGTTCCGGCAACTATGTGATCTCCGGTCTGTCGGCAGGCTACTACCTCGTCAAGGACAAGGATAACACTCTGACCGGTGCAAATGACTTCTATACCGCCTATCTGATGAAGGTCGTGGCCAATGTGACTGCCACGCCCAAGGGCGAAAAGCCTACGCTGGAAAAGCAGATTCAGAACAACAACACCGGCGAGTGGAGCACCACCGGCAACGTTGCCTTCCAGCTTGGCGACACTGTCAATTTCCGCATCATCACTTCGGTTCCGGACGTTTCCCGCTATCCGGACGGCTACACCTACATCGTCCATGATACCATGACTGCGGGCTTCACCTCCAAGGTTACTACTGACAAAACTTCCGTATCCATCGTAATCGACAACGATCCGACAGATACGCTCGCGGGCGACTATTACACGATTGTGCTTAACCCCCACGGCGATACTGGTGAGACTTCCCATTTTGACATCACCATCAACATCAGCCAGGCCATTGCGGACGGCAAAATCCAACCGGGCGATAAGCTGTATATCAACTACGCCGCTGTTCTGAACGAGAAGGCCGACTTCTACCAGGTTGGGCAAAAACACAACACAAACACAGCGCAGCTTGAATACAGCAACAATCCCAACGGCGAAGGCACCGGCAAAACCCCCGAAAGCACGGTCAACGCCTGGTCGTTGCCGGCCATCATCCGCAAGGTCGACGGCAAAGACAACACAAAAATCTTGAACGGTGCAAAGTTCGTCCTCTCCCGCAACCCGAATCTCAAGGTCAGCGAAATGCAGTGCGACGAAAACGGTGTCCCAGCCGTCACAACGGGTCTGATCGCGCTTTTCGCCCCCGCGGGTCAGTCGTCAACTGCTCCGTATGATATTGCCACTGCCGATCAGATTACCGCTGGAGAGCACATCACCTATGTTATCGAGTTGGGCGATACAACCATCGCCGGTTTTGGCGAGCATGACTATTACCTCTATGAAACGAAGGCCCCCAACGGCTATAACCTGCTTGCTGAACCTGTCAAATTCACCTTCCACACCTCGGCCACAATGGATCTACTGACTGATCCTGCGTGGATCACCTTGAATGACAGCACGATTAAACTTACCGGCATGAACTTCGACATTGCCAACAACTCCGGCGCGACGCTTCCGGAGACCGGCGGCATCGGCACGACGCTGTTCTATGTCATCGGCGCGCTGCTCGTCGTTGGCGCGGGCGTTCTGCTCGTGACCAAAAAGCGCATGGGCAAGGCCGACAACTAAGTAACTTGATATCTACCGGAAAGGGACGGAGGATTATTTCTTTCGTCCCTTTCCGGCAGCGAGGAGAATCCCGCAATGAAAAACAAGCTGATCAATATATTTCTGATTCTGGCACTCGTTGCGGGACTGTCCCTGCTGCTCTACCCCACCGTAAGCGACTACTGGAACTCGCTGCATACCTCACAGGCCGTCGCGTCATATGACCAGGCCGTGAAAAGCATGGACGAGGGCAAATACGACGAACTGCTGCAACGCGCGGGGCAGTATAACCGCGATCTGTTTCTGCGCGGAACCCTCTTCGCTCTGACCGATGAAGAGCGCGAGGACTATAACAGCCAGCTCGACATCGACGGCTCCGGCGTGATGGGCTATATCGAGATTCCGACGATCAAGGTCTCGCTCCCCATCTACCACGGCACGAGTGACGACGTGCTTCAGGTCGCTGTGGGACACCTGGAGTGGAGCTCGCTTCCCGTCGGCGGCGAGAGCACCCACTGCGTCCTCTCCGGCCACCGGGGTCTTCCCAGCGCCAAACTCTTTACGAATTTAGACCAGCTCGCCGAGGGCGATTTGTTCGTCATCCGCACGCTCGACGAGGTGCTCACCTACGAGGTCGACCGCATTCTCATTGTCCTGCCCAGCGAGCTTCAGGCCTTGGCTGCGGAGGAAGGTAAGGACCTCTGCACGCTCGTCACCTGCACGCCCTACGGCGTCAATTCCCACCGCATGCTCATGCGCGGCCACCGCGTCGATAATCAGTCCGAGGCCGTGCGCCTGACCGCCGACGCCATCCGCGTCGATCCCCTGCTCGTCGCTCCCATCGCCGCGATCCCGCTGCTGCTGGCGCTGTTGCTGCTGCTTGCCGCCGCGCCCAAGAAAAAGAGCCGGGACGATACGTAAACGAACGACCTTCTTCGTAGGGGGCGATGCCCACATCGCCCCGGCAATACGAACCGTTTTTACGAAAATCCAATGCGAATTCGTAACTTCCCTTGGGTCGATGTGCTCAATCGACCCCTACGCACAGACGGGAAGATTTCGAAAAATCCGTAGGGGCGGACGCCTCTGTCCGCCCGCAAAATCATCCGATTATACGGTAATTTCCGGCAAATTCGTAACTTCTCATAGGCGGACAGGGTCGTCCGCCCCTACAAACCTTTATGACATATTTCCAAACCTTATTGGAGGAACCACCATGCGAAACTGGACAAAGCGAGTCTGCGCGACGGCTCTTTGCATTCTTTGCCTGCTTGCGCTGTTTCCCGTGCGGGCAGCTGCTGCGGGCGCGATCGATACGAGCCGCAACGTGCGCCTCACGATTGAGTACCGCCATGACGGAAAACCCGTTGCGTCTGTCCCGTTTGAGCTCTACTATGTCGCAAGCGTTGACGCGTACGCGAATTTTACCCTCGCGGGCGATTTTGCGGCCTACCCTGTGACGCTTGAAAATCTCGCTGCCGCCGAATGGACGGCGCTGGCCGAGACGCTCGCCGCCTACGCAGCCAGAGATGAACTTGCGCCGCTTGATTCCGGAAAAACGGACGCGCAGGGCACGCTGACCTTCCCGAACAAAACCAATCGTCTCGCGCCGGGTCTATATCTGGCTGTCGGAAAAAAGCACACGGCAGGCGGATACACGTACACGACCGAGCCGTTCCTTGTCTCGCTTCCAAATTTAGAGAACGACGCGTGGGTCTACGATGTGACGGCCAGCCCCAAGCATACGCGGACGGAAAATCCCCCTTCCCCATCCGACGATACCGTCGACCGCCGGGTCATCAAGCTCTGGCAGGACGATGTGCAGGAGCTGCGGCCGAGCGAGGTCGTCATCGAGCTCTTGAGGGACGGCAAGCTCTATGATACCGTGACGCTGAACGAGAAGAACAACTGGCGCCATACGTGGCGCGATCTTCCCGAATATAGCGCCGACGGCTCGAAGATCGCGTGGCGCGTCACTGAGCGCGTTCCCAAAAATTATACCGTCCGCATCACGCGCGACGGCGTGACCTTCCTCGTGACCAACACCTATCGCCCGGGAAATCCGGATGGCGACACCGTGACGCGCACCGTGCTCAAACGCTGGAACGACGCAGGCTACGAGCAAAAGCGCCCGGACTCGATCACCGTCACGCTTTTAAAAGACGGCGCGGTCTATGACACGAAGACGCTCACCCGCGCGGATGGCTGGCAGAACACCTGGAGAGACCTCCCCCGGTACAATCCGGACGGCTCGGAAATCGTCTGGACGGTAACAGAACGCCCCGTTCCCGGCTATACGGCGAGCGTGCAGCAGTCGGGGAGTACCTTCATCCTGACGAATACGCTCGACCGGCAGAAGCTGCCGCAGACGGGACTTCTCTGGTGGCCGGTTCCGGTGCTCGCGGCGGCGGGTCTGCTGTTTCTGATTTTCGGCGCGCTTTCGAAGAGGAAAAACGGCCATGAGTAAGCGTGGTAAGCTCTGCACGGCGCTGGGCCTGCTGCTGCTTCTCGCGGCGCTTCTTCTCACGGCCTACAATCTCTGGCGCGACGCGATGGCGAGCATGTCGGTGGACGTTGTTCTGGGGCGCCTGACTCCCACACTTTCTTCCCGGCAATCGGAGCTTCCGCCGCTTAGCTCCGGCGAAGCTTTAGAAGAAGCGTTCGTTCCGGATTATGTGCTGAACCCGGAGATGGCCATGCCGGAAGAAACCATTGATGGGCGGAACTATATCGGCGTTCTGGACATTCCCGCGCTGGAGCTGTCGCTTCCCATCATCAGCGAATGGAGCTATGACGCGCTGCAAATCGCTCCCTGCCGGTATTCCGGCTCCGCGTATCTTGACAATCTGGTCATCGCCGGGCACAATTACCGCAGCCATTTTGCATCCCTTCCCCAGCTCCAGCCGGGCGACACGGTCACGTTCACGGACATGGACGGCAACGTGTTTTCCTACGCGGTCTCGTCCCTCGAGACGCTTTCTCCCTACGCGATTTCCGATATGACAAGCGGAGACTGGGCCCTGACGCTTTTCACCTGTACCGTTGGCGGCCAGTCGAGGCTCGCGATCCGGTGTGACCGAACCGAATAACGCACAAGCGGCAGACCCTTTGGGGTCTGCCGCTTTTCTGTATCGATTGATTACTTGCGCAGCTTTTCGAGCATGCCCTTGCGTCTGAGCGCCGGGGCGATAGCCGCGTAGAGGATCGGCGCGACAATCATGGCGAAGACAGCGTTAATGAGGGAAGCCGGAAGCTTGCCACCCATCGTAACGACGACCGCGTCGAGGGGATACCCATGGACAAAGCGCTGGAAGATATACGTCTTGAGCATGTAGAGCGCAACATAGCTGAACGCGCCGACGACACTGCCGACCACGAGCCGCACATGCTTGCCCTTGTCCTCTTCCTTGCCGCCGAAGGCGATCCAGGCGCAGATCGCAGCCATCAGGAATTTGGACACAAACGTAACGAGGCAGTTGATAAAATCGTACCCGCCAAACAGCGCGTCATAGAGCATCGAGCCGAGACCTGCCGCAAGACCGCCCAGCATCGGGCCAAAGAGCATGCCGGAGAGCAGGCACATGGCGTTTGCGAAGTGCACCTTCGAGCCCAGAAGCGGGAAGCGGAAGAACGTCACGACGCAGACGAGCGCCGCCATGACCGCGACAAATACGATCTGATAGGTTGAAAACTTTCTCTCTTTCATGTTAGGAACTCCTCCGTTGACTTTTTCTTTGCGTTCAGCTATTATAGCATAGACTGGCATTTTAGAAATTGCCAAAATAATTCTGGTTTACAAGGCCAGATCGGAGGCCGCCATGATCCGAACCTACGAGCTTTCCCCGCGCAGCAAGACCCCGCTCTACGCCCAGCTCTACGAAGCCATCCGCGCGGACATTTTATCCGGCCGGCTCCCCGGCGGGGAGAAGCTTCCCTCGAAGCGGGCGCTGGCCGAGCACTTAAGCCTCAGCAAAATCACCGTTGAGACGGCCTACGCGCAGCTGCTGGATGAAGGGTACCTTACATCGCGCGAGCGCTCGGGCTATTTTGTGGCGCATATGCCGCTTCTGGCGCAGCCGCCTGTCCGTCCCGCAAGTTTGCCGGAAAAGGCGCAGGAGCCGGAAATCGCGCAGAGCGCCGCGGCGGAGCTGTTTCCGTTTTCCGTGTGGGCAAAGCTGATGCGAAGCGTCATTCTGGATGAGGGTCAGTATCTCCTCCAGCCGGTCCCAAACGGCGGCCTTTCTCCCCTGCGGCAGGCGATTGCGGGTGAGCTTGCGCGGCAGCGGGGGCTTGTGGTCCAGCCGGAGCAGATCGTCATCGGCGCGGGCACGGAGTATTTTTACGCGCTTCTCGTGCAGTTTCTAGGCAGGAACCGACGCTTTGCGATCGAGGACCCGTGCCACCGGACGCTCGCGCAGGTCTACCGGAAAAGCGGCGCGGAGGTTGTGCCGGTGTCGATGGACGAAAGCGGCGTGCGCGTGGAAGAATTAGAGGAAAGCGGCGCGCAGATCGTCCACCTCTCGCCGTCGCATCAGTACCCGACGGGAACGGTCATGCCGATCACGCGGCGGCAGGAGCTTCTCGCGTGGATGGAGCGCGCGGAGGGCCGGTTCCTGATCGAAGACGATTATGACTCGGAGTTCCGCTTCTCGGGGAGGCCTGTGCCGACGCTCCAGAGCCTGGACACAAGGGGCCGGGTCATCTACCTCAACACGTTTTCCAAAACCATCGCGCCTGCGCTTCGCATCAGCTACATGATTCTGCCGCAGGCGCTGCTTCCCATCTGGCAGGAGACGATGGGCTTTTACAGCTGCGCCGTGCCGTCGTTTGAGCAGCTGACGCTGACAAGGTTTTTAGACGGCGGCTACTTTGAGCGGCACGTCTCGCGGATGAGAAAGCACTATAAGGCGCGGCTCCAGGCGCTGCTGGACATTCTCTCGCAGCCGGAGCTGGCTGTGCTCTGCGAGGCAAAGCAGGCCGTCGCGGGGCTTCATTTCCTGCTGGCCTTCCACACGAAGGAGCGCGGAAATTTGCTCGCGGAAACGCTCCGGGAGGCGGGACTGTCCGCGCCGCTTCTGTCGGAGTTTTACCTGCGCGAAGCCCCCGTAGATGCAGAACGCTGCGCCGTCGTGCAATACGCAGGCCTCGATCCCGACGCGTTCGCAAAGAGCATGCGGACACTTGCAGAACGCTTAACCCCGGAGCCTGCCGGCTGATTTTTCAGGCTTACCTACGGGATACACGAAAATCCCTCAAACATGCGTAGGGGGCGATGCCCACATCGCCCCACTGGGCACCAACGAATTCGCCGGAGCTTTTCGAAAAAACCGGATTTTCTGCGGGCGGACAGAGGCGTCCGCCCCTACGAACTTTTTTGATACATTGTGCAAAAATGCAAGCGCCCGCTCTGCGATATTTCTCGCAAGGCGGGTACTTTTTTGCGCTCGGCGGCCAGGCCCCCAAATAGAAGGCAGGAAAAAATTTCAGAATTTGCTTGACAGATGGCGCGCGCCGTGCTATAACTATACCAACCTACCAAGTAGGTGGTATAAATAACAGAAGGCCGGGATGCTTATGGCAAAGCTTCTTTCTCCTGCCGCCCAGCACGCGCGATGTCGCCGCTGGCTGGAAACGAAGGTTCCGAAAAAAAACAATCTGAAATTTGAATATTTGTCTGAAAAGGAGATTTTTGATATGTCGAACATCTATACTTCCGCCGATCAGCTCATTGGCAACACCCCTCTGCTGGAGCTCACACATCTGGAAGAGGCCTATGGTCTCAAGGCCGCCATTCTCGCCAAGCTCGAATACCTCAACCCCGCGGGCTCGGTCAAAGACCGCATCGCCAAGGCGATGATTGACGACGCAGAGCAGAGGGGCCTTCTGAAGAAGGGCTCGGTCATCATTGAGCCGACCTCCGGCAACACGGGCATCGGTCTTGCCTCCGTCGCTGCCGCGCGCGGTTACCGCATTATTATCGTCATGCCGGAGACCATGTCCGTCGAGCGCCGCCAGCTGATGAAGGCCTACGGCGCGGAGCTGGTGCTTACCGAGGGCGCAAAGGGCATGAAGGGCGCGATCGCGAAGGCAGACGAGCTTGCAAGGGAAATACCGAACAGCTTTGTCCCCGGCCAGTTCGTGAACCCCGCGAACCCCAAGGCGCATTTTGAGACGACCGGCCCCGAGATCTGGGCCGACACTGACGGCAAGGTCGATATTTTCGTCGCAGGCGTCGGCACCGGCGGCACCATCACCGGTACGGGCAAGTTCCTGAAATCCAAGAACCCGAACGTGAAGGTTGTGGCCGTGGAGCCCAAGACCTCGGCGGTCCTGTCCACCGGCGTTGCAGGCCCTCACAAAATTCAGGGCATCGGCGCGGGCTTTGTCCCCGAGGTGCTCGATACGAAGGTCTATGACGAGATCATCGCCGTCGACAACGACGACGCATTCAAAACCGGCAAGGAGTTTGGCCGCCGCGAGGGCGTTCTCGTCGGCATTTCCTCCGGCGCTGCCATCTGGGCCGCCATTGAGCTTGCCAAGCGTCCGGAGAACGAGGGCAAAACCATCGTCGTTCTGCTGCCCGACACCGGCGACCGCTATCTCTCGACGCCTCTCTTCGCCGACTGAGCCGCAAACCTTTTTCCAAAGCAATTTTTATCCTCCTAACTGAAAATCGCGCCGCAGTCCATATCCGGGCTGCGGCGCGATGGCTGTTATTGGGGGTTTTCCGGGGTGTCCTGCTCGGTCAGCTCGCTTGTCAGAAGACTCTTTTGCAGACTTGCCGCCTGCTCCAGATGCACAAACGGGACAAAAAGCTCCAGCTCCGCGTGCGTCTGGCCAAACACCACAGAATACAGAACGCTTCTGGCCTGCCGGGTGAGGCATGGAATCTGCGCGTCCGTCAAAAGCTCCTGCATCGCCTCGCCCCACGGGGAGACCATCGTCGCAAGATAGCAGTAGTCGCTGTTTTCCGGTGCGCGCAGGTGCGTTTTGCCGCAATAGGGGCACACTGGCCCTTCGCAGACCAGATGACAATTATCGCAGTAGTGCATGGGACAGCCTCCTTTTGTAATGCCTGCTTTCTCCCGGTTACTTCTGGGCCTTCAGCTCGCTTTTTTCCTGCTTTGTGCGAAAGAAGACTTCCATCACGGGGATAAACAGCGTGCAGATCAGGCCTGCCGTAAAGCCGCCGTTATACAGCAGGAACCCGCCGTGGGTGAACGGTACGCTTGTGACAAGGCCGTAGTGGAGCATGGCAAACACGATACCGGCAAGCCAGCCGTAATTTCCCGCAACCGGGCTCAGGCCGTTTGCAAAGCACAGACCGATGACGATCGCCTGCGCGTTGATGGCGGTCGTAAAGTCCGTCCCGAGCGCCCCGCAGAGCGCCTTCGTCAAAAACGACGCCGCGACATAGCCGACCATGATCGGCCAGACGTTTGCCGGATGGCTTCCCTTGAAGCAGCAACAGACCATGCACAGCACGCACCCAAGCGTCGCCGCGTTCCATTTTGCGCCGATCAGATTATAGTACAGCACAATAAAAAGGCCGTAGACGGCAAAGTTCAAAATGGCCGTGCCTGCGCCGTATTTTGTGCCGTAATCCGCGCCAACGCCCGTATCCTTCAAAAGCGCGCCGTACTGCTTGAAGCTGCCGCCGAGCAGCAGTCCCAGCACCAGCGCCAGCGCGAAGGCCGCAAAGCAGAACAGATTCGCGACCGTCCAGTTCCCGTCACCCGCGCCGACACCTGCGCCGTCCGGAAGCGTTCCGCCCAGCACCCGATAGAGCACCGCGCGCAGGAAAAAGGCCAGAAGTCCCATCGGAACCGCAGCGGAGTAGAGGTCATACCCCTTGTGTACCTTCGGGCTGTGCGTCAGCCCTGCCGGCAGAACGAGGCCAATGACAAAGCAGACCGCCAGCGTCAGAACCGCGCCGAAAAACGTCACGCCATGCGCCTCCGCGCCCGGATAGCGGACGAGAAGGTCGGTCATCAGGGGCGCAATGCCGGTGGAAAACAGGAAGACATTTCCCTGCGTGCAGGGGTTCACCTTCCGCACAAGACATGCCAGCAGCACGCCCGCAAAGCAGAACCAGATGTTCAGCACCGTAATGCCCCAGAAGCAGAATCCCGCCGTCAGGAAAAACGCCAGCACCGAAACGCCGTCCGGCTTGCTGCCGGGAAGCGAATAAATGGCTGCGCAGATGGCGCAGACAACTGCCGCGTTCAGGAACGTCCCGGCAAAGCCGCCGCCCGACGCATCAAAATAGCTGTTGGCTGACTGATACGGCAGCGTGCAAAGCCGCAGCATTCCCTCGACCATCTGCCCATGGTCCGGCATGAGCACTGCCGCAATCAGGCACAGTGCGGCAAACAGCCAGAACCAGAGGCGGATCGCCTGCTCCGGCAGCTTAAACTTTTCTTTCATGCAATCATTCCCTCTCTTTGAGAAATACTGCCGCCGGAAAAGACGTCCGGCGGCAGAAACGCTATCTTGATCTTACAGCGTACGCTCGGCAGCTTCGACCACATGACCGATCAGAACGGACGTTGTGACGGAGCCCACGCCGCCGGGAACCGGAGTGATCGCGCCGACGATCGGCTCGACCTCGGAGAAGACTGCGTCGCCCGCGATCGCGCCCTTGCCGCCCTTGGCATTGACCTTCTCGGGGTCCCAGTTGATGGAGACGTCGATGACGATCTGGTTTTCCGAGACATAGTCCTTCGTGAGGCTATTGAGAACGCCCGCTGCGGAGACGAGAATGTCCGCCTTGCGCGCGATACCGGCCACGTCCACGGTCTTGGTGTGGCAGACGGTGACGGTGGCGTTCTTGGCCATGAGCATCATCGCGGCGGGCTTGCCGACGACGAGCGAGCGGCCGATGACGACGGCGTTCTTGCCCTTGCAGTCGATGCCGTAGTAATCGAGAATTTCCATGCAGGCCTGCGGCGTGCAGGGGGCAAAGCCGAGCTTCTTGCCGGTGAAGACGCCCGCGTTCGAGAGGTCGGTCATGCAGTCGACGTCCTTCGCGGCAGCCAGATGGTTGCAGATCTCGTCCTGGTCGGCCTTGAGGTGCTTGGGAAGCGGACGGAACATCAGGCAGCCATGGATGGAGCTATCGGCGTTGATCGCCTCGATCTGCGCAATCAGGTCTTCCTTCGAAACGTCCTCGGGCAGAACGAACTTCTGGACCTCGACGCCAATGAGCTCAGCTCTCGCGGTTGCGCCCTTTTCATAGGACAGGTCGGAGGGGTTCTCGCCGCAGCGGACGATGGCCAGCTTCGGGGAAACGCCCTTTTCCTTCAGCGCCGCAACGCGCGCCTGAAGCTTTTCGTTCATCGCAGCGGTAACTTCTTTGCCAAGCAGTAATTTTGCCATTGTTTCGTTCTTCCTTCCTTATTTAAAGAATCCGGCCTTGACGGTCTCAAAAATTTCATCAGCCAGCTTGCCGTAGGTCTCGAGCATGCCAAGGCACTTTGCGTTCATTTCCTCCGCGATGGCGCGGTTGGCGAGCGTCTTGGTGTTGATGAACACATTTAAGGACGCCGCCTGCAAGGCAGACTTCACGATCACAGCACCGCAGCCCGCGTCGGAAACCGCGAGACGAGAGCCCTTGTCGGCAAAGATCTTGATTGCGTCTAAAGACTTGCAGCACAGCTCCATGATGTGCATCGGGACCTGGCAGGCTGTGATGGTCGCCTTCTCCATGATCTCCGGGCGGCTGGGGTCGTCCTTGGGAATGCCATAGGCCTTCGCCAGGGGCACAAAGCCCTCCGCATCGGCGGGGACCTGATCGAGAAGCTGGGTCTGGAGGTCGTCGCACTCCTTCATGAGCGCTTTGATCTCTTCTTCGACATCGGCATATTTCTTCTTGCCGACGGTGAGCGAGCCCACCATATTGCCGAGCGCCGTACCGAGCGCAGCAACCAGCGCGGACGCACCGCCGCCGCCGGGTGCGGGCTCGTTGGAAGCCAGAACCGTGACAAACTCACGGCAGGATTTTGTCGTCATATCCATGGATGTTTCTCCTTATTCGTAAAGAGAGGCGGCGGATATCCGCCGCCTCCCGGTTGGGTTTGCGTATGTAGCTCGGTTCTCTCTTAGAAAAGGCCGGAAACCTTGCCGGTCTCGGTGTCGACGTCGACGCGGCGATAGGCGGGGTTGGCTGCCGTGCCGGGCATCATGGAGATGGTGCCTGCCATCGGGCAGAGGAACTTCGCGCCGCCGTACTCCAGGATGTCGCGGATGGCGAGCCGCCAGCCGGTGGGAACGCCCTTCTTGGTCGGGTCGTCGGACAGGGACAGGTGGGTCTTGACCATCATGGTGCAGTAATCCTTGTACTTCGGGTCAGACTCGAAGCGCTCAGCCTTCTGGACAGCCAGAGGTGCCCACTCGACGCCGTCTGCGCCGTAGACTTCCTTCGCGATGAGCTCGACGCGCTGACGCAGCGGCATATCGAGTTCATACAGGAACTTGACGTTGACGGGATCCTCGCAAGCCTCGACAACGGTCTTGGCCAGCTCGATCGCACCTTCGCCGCCGAAGCGCCAGTGGTTGGACTCGGCGCAGCGGACGCCGTGCTCGGCGCAGAGCTTCTTCAGGAGCGCGATCTCCGCGTCGGTATCGGTGTAGAAGCGGTTGATGCAGACGACCGGATTGATGCCGGACTTCTTGATGGTGTTCACATGGTGGAACAGGTTGCAGGTGCCCTTTTCCAGAAGCTCGAGGTTCTCCTCGGTGTATTCCTTCGGCAGGGGAGCGCCCGGGGTGACCTTCGGGCCGCCGCCGTGCATCTTGAGCGCGCGGACGGTCGCAACCAGAACGGAGACGTTCGGGGTCAGGCCGGAAAGACGAGTCTTGACGTTCCAGAACTTCTCGAAGCCGATGTCGGCAGCGAAGCCGGACTCGGTGACATGGTAATCGAAGAGCTTCAGGGCCAGACGGTCAGCGATAACAGAGGACTGGCCGATGGCGATGTTTGCGAACGGGCCTGCATGGACCAGAACCGGCTGATGCTCGACCGTGTAGCACATGGTGGGGTTGATGGTGTTGCGCATCCAGGCGGTCATGGCGCCGGCAACCTCGAGATCCTCGCAGGTGACGGGCTCGCCACTCTTGGAGTAGGCAACAACGATCTTGCCGATACGCTCACGCAGATCCTTCAGGTCGCGGGCGACAGCGAGGATAGCCATCAGCTCGGAGCCGACGGCGATGCCGAACTTGGACTCCATCATGTAGCCGTCCAGACGGCCGCCGATGCCGATGATGATGTTGCGCAGGCCCTGCGCGCAGAAGTCCATGACCCAGCCCATCTCGATGCGCTTCGGGTCGATGTCGAGGCGCTTGAGGCCCTTCTTGGCCAGCCACTCATCGTTGTTGTTGCGCTCGTGCTGCATACGCGCGTTCAGGGCGACCATCGCCAGGTTGTGCGCGTTCATGATATCGTTGATATCGCCGGTCAGGCCGAGGGAGAACTCGGTCATCGGCATCAGAAGTGCGTTGCCGCCGCCGGCAGCAGTGCCCTTGACGTTCATGGTCGGGCCGCCGGAGGGCTGACGCAGCGCGCCGCCGACATTCAGGCCCAGCTTGCCGAGGCCTTCGATCAGGCCCAGGGAGACGGTGGACTTGCCCTCGCCGAACGGAGTCGGGGTGATGGCGGTAACTTCGATGAACTTGCCGTCGGGCTTATCCTTCAGACGGTTCATGACCTTGATAAAGTCGATCTTCGGGGTCTTGCCGTAGGGAATGATCTCTTCGGGCAGCAGGCCGAGCTTCTCGCGGAAGTAATCCACAGAGGGCAGATTCTTTTCTGCTTCTTCAGCGATCTGCCAGTCCTTGTACATGGTCGGGTCCAGCGTTACACGACCGGTCTGGGGGTCAACGTACTTGCCATCCTTAAATTCGATTGCCATGGATATTTCCTCCTTGTTCTTCCGGGGCCTTCACTCCCCCCGGGAAAGAATTGCTTCAGCGCCGTGCATCCCTTCTTCCGCAGCCAACAGCGCCGTGCGGAATCGATACTTTTTTATCGGTTCGTTCTTAGAATAACACTATCTATTTTGGAAGTCAATACCTAAAAAACGTTTTGTAGCTTTGCACGGAAACGGCCGCTTTTCTTTGTGCGATATGTCACATATGATATAAAGCACCTGAGGGCCGATATGGCTCTCAGGTGCTTTTATATAAATTACATTCCTTGTTGCGTAGAAATATTGTCTGAATTGACAGGAGATATTTCGCACATGGAATATCCTGATTTTAGGAGATCCCGAAGATCCTCGCTGCCGGGATCATTCCTTCGATGCGGGCGCGTCAACCACCGTCACACGCGCGTTCGCCCGGACAAACGCGATGGCCTTCTGCATGCGGATGTTATCGCGGACGCTTTGTTCAAACTGCGCGTTGATGTGCGGCCGCAGCTGCTCCATCGTCATACGGTTCTGGCGGCAGATGGCGGCAAGCTCGTTTGCGTAGTCCTCATCGGTCGCAGCAATGCCCTCGAGCAGGGCGATGCGGTCGGCGGCCTTCTGGATGCGGAGGCTGTTGATTGCTTCCGGCTTTGCGTCCTCGCGGAGCTTCTGCTCGGTTTGGCCGGTAAATTGCAGATAGGCGTCTAACGTCAGGCCCTTCTGCCCCAGCTGTGCCTTGAGTAACTCCACCTGCGCGTCGATGCCGGCTTCCAGCTCCTTATCCGTCGGCGTATAGTCGAGCGTCGCGGCGGCCTGCCGCATGAGGCTGTCCTGCACCTCCATCTCGGCACGGTCATCATAGTACGCCTGTAAGCTCTGACGAAGCTTTTCCTTCATCTCCGCGAGCGTTTCGCACCCGCCGACCTCTTTGGCGAACACATCGTCAAGCTCATACGGCGTTTTCTCGCGAATCTCCAGAACATGACATTTGAATTCGGCGGGCTTTCCGGCAAGCTCGGTCGCGCGGTAGTCCTCCGGGAACGTCACGGTGACGAGCACGTCCGCACCTTTTTCCGCGCCCACGAGCTGCGTCTCAAAGCCGGGGATGAACATGCCGCTGCCAAGCGTCAAGACCTGCTCCTTGGCCGTGCCGCCCTCAAACTGCTTGCCGTCGACAAAGCCCGCGTAGTCGAGCACGACTTCGTCTCCCAGCTTGGCCACCCGATCGGTCACCGGAACGGCGCGCGGGGTCTGCTGCTGGAGCCGCACCAACTGCCGCTCGAGCTCGTGATCTGTTACAGTCAGCTTTTCAAAATTTGCGCTCAGGCCCTTATATACAAAGCTCATTTTCAATACCTCAGAAATAGTTTTTGATACTGGAAATCAGGATATCGCCCGCGACCACGCGATCTTCGGCGGAAAATCCGGTCTCGAAGTTGTCAGAATACAGCACCTGGCTGCTGGGCGGGAACTCGTCGTCCCCGGCGTAGACCATGATCTGCATCCGGTAGCCCGGCAGGAGCTCAAACTCATACCCCGCGTCCCCGTGCTCGACTCTCGCGCCGCCCATCTCCTCGCAGGCCGCGGCAAACTTTCCGACGCGTGTGCCAAACGTAAACGCGGCTCTTGTCAAAACGCGCCCGGTATAGGGGCTGATGTAGAGCTCGCCCCACGGCATTTCGCGGAAGGTCTTGAAGCTCAGCCACGGCCCTGCCTTCTTACCCTCGAGAAGATAGCGAAGCAGGAACGTCTGCGCGGGTATATTTTTGCGCGCGAAGGCTCTGGGATTGTCGGCGGAGATGGTATACTCCGGCCACGTGATGACGTATTCGTCTCCCAGCAGCGTCACCGTAAACGCGCCGTTTTCAAACTTCACGCCGCAGCGCTGTGCTGCCTCCTCGGGGTCCAGCTCGCGGAAGCGCGCCTCATAGTGGGCGAACGGAACCTCTTCCTTGTTGTTCTGTACGTCCTTTTTGTTCAGCTCTGCCATACCATCACTCCTGCACGCTCGACGGGAACAGCTCGCGGTTTGTATGCGGCAGGAAGCAGGCCGCGACGAATTCGTCCATGTACCGCGGGTTCGTCGAAAGCTCCATATAGGTCATGTTGGACGCGATTTCGTCCACCTTCTGGTTCGCGTTTTCCGAACGCACCATCGCGTACGCACCGGCAAGCGACGTGTTGCCGAGATACGTAAAGAGCTCGCGGTCAATGTCCGGCAGCATGCCGATGCGCACGGCGTTTTCCATGTTGATGCCCGAGCCGATGCCGCCCGCAACATAGACGTGCTCGAGAACCGAAACGTCCATATCAAGACTAGACAGCATAATATTGATGGCCGAGAAAATGGCGCCCTTTGCGCGGATGAACGAGTCGATGTCGACCTCGGTGATGGAGATCTCGCGGCCCGTCTCGGATTCCGCCGCGGTGGCGAGGATGTAGCGGCCCATGCCGTGCTCGTCGTGCGCGACGCGCTTGCCCTCGCGCACGAACTGACCCTTGGAGGAGATGATCGACGTGCGGTAGAGCTCGGCGATGACGTCGATGATGCCGGAGCCGCAGATGCCGACGGGCTTCTGGCCCTCCGGGCCGACGATGCCGAGCGTAGGCTCCATTGTATCCTTGTCAATCTTCACGGATTCGACCGCACCGTCTGTCGCACGCATGCCGCAGGAGATATCGCCGCCCTCAAAGGCCGGACCTGCCGAGCAGGCGCAGGACATCATGAAATCGCGGTTGCCGAAGACCAGCTCGCCGTTGGTGCCAAGGTCGATGAAGAGCGAGAATTCATCCTTGTCCCAGATGAGCCTCGTGAACGCGCCCGCGGTGATATCGCCGCCGACATACGAGCCGATGTTCGGCGCAACGAGCACCTCCGCGTCGGGGTTCGCAACGAAGCCGAGGTCCTTCGCAACCATCCCGCGCCACTGGAAGAACGTCGGGATATAGGGCTCCATGCGCACAGGGTTCGCGTCCACGCCGAGCAGCAGATGGTTCATCGTCGTGTTGGACGCGACCGCCGCCCGTAAAATCCGGTCTGCCGTAATGCCCGCGGACTTGCACATGACAGCCGTCAGCGGCACGAGCGTTTCCTTTAAAATCGCGTCCTGCAGGCGCTTCACGCCGCCGGGCTTCGACTGCTCGATGATGCGGTTAATCACGTCCGCGCCGTAGCGGATCTGGCCGTTACCCGAAGAGGCCTTCGCGACGACCTCGCCGGTCTCGAGATTGAGAAGCACGCCCGTAACCGTCGTCGTGCCGATATCAATCGCACAGCCGATCATGGGGGCATCGAGTTTTCCGGTCACATCCATGACAGTCAGAACGCCCATGTCGAGCGTGCCTGCAATCTGCACCTTGAAATTCGCATCGCGGAGCGTCTTGGCAAGCTTTTTGACGGTATGGTAGGTGAGCTTGACTTCCGTGCAGCCGTCGAACGCGTCCTGCGCGGCAAGCGCCAGCCGCTCGGTGTCCGGCATGGTATCGTCCAGCGTGGGCTCCGAGAGCTCAAGAACCGCGGAAACGAAATCGCAGCTGATGTCTACGCCCGCCTCGCGGATGTCCTCCTGAAGCTTATTGAACGTCGCAACCTCTTCGCCAGTAGAAAGGTCGGCGGTCTTCATGCGGCTCTGGTAGGCAGACGCAATGTCCGGCACCTGCACAACCACATCGGACGCGGGCTTGCTCGCGCAGCTCAAACGCCAACCGGCCGCGTAGTCCTCCTCGGAAATATGGTGCGTAGGCGTAGAGTCGACCGTACCCTCTAAAATCTTGACCCGGCACTTGCCGCACGAGCCATTGCCGTTACATGGCGCGTCGATGGCGACGTTGGCCGCCTTCGCAACGTCCAGCAGCGAGGTATTTGGGGCAGCGTCGACAATGACGGGCTTGCCGCCGTTTTCAAACTGGAAGGTAATCTGATACATCGGACAGGTTCTCCTTTCGGTATGGGTTCATTTTCAAGTCCATACGTCTGCAAGCGCAGCCGCGTGCACACGTATAGTCTCAATCTCGCGGACATTTTGTCATATATGTCCGTGATCAGAAAACACTTTGCAAAAAAGGGGAGGACTAGCGCCCTCCCCCTACAATTTACAGCGAATCTCCCGCGCGTCATGGCGCAAGGCAGGTTGGGAACGCCCGCCCATCGCGCGCCGCGCACGCAGCTTACGCTTATTATATTACATCAGCGGCTCCATTGCAAGCACCGGATGATTCTTTTCCTGCAGGAACGTCAGCAGCGCGTCGCAATCGGTGCAGATCGTCTCGTCGGCGATCATATCGGTGAAGTTCTCGATGCCATAGAGCTCCTTGGCGGTCTTGTTGAGCTTCTCGCCCACGTCGTCCTTGAGTTCCTTCGGCATCCAGACGATACGCTCGATACCGCCCTCAGCGTGGATGAACTTCTTGGACGAGATGAAGTGACGGCCATGGCCCATGTAGCCCGGGGTCTGAACGCCGCCGCCGGTGCAGGAGGCCAGCTCGCCGAAGGTCATACCGGCCGGGGTCATGCCCGCATACTCGCGGTTCACGACGATGAAGCCGTTGGACATCGGCTCAATGCCGGAGATGCACTCGAAGCAGCCGCAGGAGGTCATCGGGTCTTCCATGATGGAGTACAGCGTGACTTCTTCGACCGCGCCGTGCGTCGCGTCCTTGATCGCATCGTTGACGGTCGTGTACCGGCCGGTGCGCTCGTCGAGGCAGCCTTCTTTCATAATGGGCTGGGACGGGCCGTTCGGGTTGAGCTCATACGTCGCTTTCGCATCGAGCCACGACACCGCGCCGCAAAGGCCCAGACGCTCGGGAGTCACGACGCAGCAGTGCGCCGGGGCGAACGACTGGCAAAGGATGCAGGTGAAGAAGCGGTCGACGGACTCGTCGGTCATGGAGGCAAGACGGTCGTCACGCATGTTGTAGCGCGGCATGGCCACGTCGTTGAGGAAGCTCGTCGCCTTCGCGGGGTCGGTGATCAGGTGCACCTCGCACTTATCGACAACAGCTTCGAATTCGTCCGTGATCATGTGATACAGAACCTCGGCAAAGTGCGTCAGGCGCAGGCCCTTCTCGTACGCTTCCTTGGAAATACGGATGCGGAACTGGTTTCTCTGGCCGGTGTGCATCACGCCTTCCATATAGTTGAACCAGGCGTGGATCTTGCGCTCGATGACGGACTCGAAGTCGGGCTGCATTTTCTTGCCTGCGACATAGATGCAAGTAGCAAGCGCGTACTCAAGGTCGCCCGAGTCGATGTCGGGGCCGTCGATGACAATCTTGTGGTCCTCAACCTCGTCCATACCCTTCGCAAGCACAAGCTCACAGGTGGTATTCTTGGCAGACCAGAACTCGACCTGCATATCGGCCTTACGGATGATCTCGCCCTCGAAGGCCGCTGCGAACGCAACCGGAATCGGAAGCTCCTTGGACTTGATCTTAATGCCGCGCAGCTCGAGGGATTTCTTAACGGTCTCGTTGTGGTCCAGACAGCTCTCCAGCGCGCCCGGAACCTGATTTTCGCCGAGGTCAATGTCGACCACGACCGGGAAACCCAGCGCAATCGCGCCAGCGCCCGCGGAGACGACGACATTGTCGATCGTGCCAAAGGTGTTGACAAACGCGGGAACACGCTCTTTCGTGTAGGCAAGAAGGCCCGCCAGATCGCCCGGCTGCACATTGCCGAAGATCAGGGCCGCGCGGATGGCGACGGTCACAACGTGGATGACAGCCGTCACGTCATGGCCCAGCGGGATGACGCGAAGCTCAAGGCCCATCTTCACACCGGCGTCTGCGCACTGCTCGATCACATCGCCGATCAGGAAGGTCATAATGCCCTTCGACTGGTAGTCCTTGACGACCTTCGCCGCGTCTTCGCCGTTTTCGGCCTTGCCGAGCACGACGGCCACACCGGGGATATCACCCGTAACCAGCGGCACGCCGAGCGAGCGGATGATGGGATCGGGCACGAAGCCGATGCCGGGAACTCTTGCGCTCTCATAGCTCTCCTTGGGCTCGACAAACTTGAGGCCTTCGAGAATTTCCGCGCCGACCGCTGTGGCAAGACCTGCATTGAGCGCCTGCCCGAGATCCTCCTGATTGGTAATCAGGCTCTTGAGCACGCCAACACAGGCAGGAAGATCGCCGAGCGTTTTCACCTTCACGCCGGTTGCCGCATAGATCGTGGGGAAGAAATAAGCAGTATCGGGGAACGCGAGTTCCTTGTCTGCGCCATATTTGGCAATTGCATCGTTGACCGCGCCTTCGGTCAGACCGGCGACGGCATTCGAGCCGCCATAAATCAGATCAGTTAATACGCTCATAAATACCCTCCTGAAAAATAATGAATTGCGGAAGTTTGCAAGCACCCGGAAATGCGTTCAATTGTCGGAAGGCGGCAGCTGCGCGCATTTCAGGGTGAAATCACGGTTCCCTGCCGAAACCCGGCAGGGAACCGCATATAGATGATGGAAAATCAGACGTCCAGATAGGAGTCGGAGTACAGCTCGTTGTTCTTGAAGATGTCGCAGGACTTGATGGTCTCCATCAGGCGCAGGTCGTTGGGGTTGACGATGGCGGAGGTCAGGCCCTGCATCATCGCCATGGCAACCAGCGCGGAGTCCATGATCGGGCGGACGTTCTTCGGCGCACCGTTGGAGTTGTTGGACAGACCGCCGGTGGACTTCAGGCCTTCGTCGGCGAACAGCTTGATGGCGTTCAGAACGTCCATCTGCTTATCCTGCATGCCCTTGACGACGAGGAACAGCGGGTCGAACCAGAGGTCGGTCGCTTCCATGCCCAGGGACAGGCCACGCTCGAGCATATGATGGCAGTGCATCATGCGCTCTTCGTTGTCCTTTGCGATGCCGTCGGCGGAGCAGAGCGCCACGCAGATCGCGTCGTTGGCAGCGGCGAGGTCGATGTAGGAGATACGGGAGCCTGCATCAGCGGAGTTGACGATGGGCTTGCCGTTCGTGCGGTTGTAGACCTTGATACCGGCTTCGATGGCCTTCTTGTTGGCGGTATCGAGCGCCAGAGGCACATTGTTGAAGTTCTCCTGCAGCAGCTTGACCGCCCAGGTCATGAGCTCCGGACCATTGGATTCGGCCGGGCCGATGTTGACGTCGAGGTACGTTGCGCCAGCCTTGATCTGCTGCGCCGCGCGCTCGAGGATGGGATCGGGGTTGAACGTCGCCATTGCCTCGCGGATGACCGGGGAGATGCAGTGGATACGCTCGCCGATGGTGACGAACTTCGGGGACTCGGGATCTCTCTGCTTGTAATGTGCGTCGAGGTCGTCGCGGATCTTGATGGCGGGGATGGAGGCAGCGATCTTTTCGAAGTCCAGCGGCGCATCGGCGTCGACAGTCTTCTTGGCCTCGGCCGGCTTCTTGGAAGCGGCGGCAGCCTCTGCGGCAGCCTTGTATTCGCCGTCCTTGAGGTACTTGACGAGCTCAACAGCCTCGCGGGTACCGACGACAACGTTCCACTCCGGCAGCTTATCCTGAATTTCGCCCTTCATGACGGCAACCTTGCCCGGGATGATAAGGGTGCGGTTGTTGATCTTGTTCGCCAGATCGAACTCGTCGAAGAACTTCTTGACGGAGGTCGAGGAGAACTTACCGGCGGCCCACGCAGTCAGAACGGACATGCCGGATGCGTCGGTGATGAGCAGGTTGATGGGCACCTTGGAACGCTCGAGCTCGCCGGAGACCAGGAAGTAGGTCAGCGCGAAGTCGACCGTCAGCGCGCAGGGATCGTCGGGCGTTGCGCCGTTGATCGGGTAGATGCCGGGCGCGACCTTCATCGGCTTCTGCGGGTCGGTGAAGATGTTCTGGCGCAGGCCGTAGAGCGGCAGAGCCTCTGCGTAGCCGATCTTGTCCATGACGATGATCGAGCCGTATTTCAGAACGAACACGGAGGCGAGCGCCGTCTCGAGATGCTCGTTGTGGTCGCACAGCGTGCCGAGGTTCACGAGCGAGGGATAGCCGAACGTGCGGTCGCCGTCCTTGATGGCGGTGCGGCGGACGAGAACGGCGTTTGCGAACGTTTCCTTGATGGTCTCGGCGGTGACGTCGAGGATCAGGTTCTTGTTGCCGGCCTTCTCGAGCTCGGCAACGATATCATGCAGCTCGGAAAGATCCGCGCCGTGTACGCCAAGCACGATGCCTGCCGCGGTGGCGATCTCGTTCATAGCCGCGAAGTTATCCTTGTTGGCGCCGTTGAGGATGGGCTTGTTGTCCTTGATGGCCTCAACCGCTGCCTTGGCGGTGTCGACGTCCTTGGTGTCGATGATGACGGTGCGGTCGCCGATGGCTGCTGCCTTCTTGCAGAGCTCGACAAACTTCGCGCTGTCGCCCGCGTCATGGACGAAGACGCACTCTACCATCTCGCGCTCGCCGATGCGCTCGTAGTCGACCTTCTTGATGCCCTCGATGCGCTCTTCGACTTTCGCGTCGTCCATGCAGGTGCACAGCGTCGCCGCGAAAAGGTTGCGGTTGACAAGGGTCTTCTCATGACGCATCATGACGGTCTCGCCGCCAAGCTTGTGCGCGCCGACCTCGATGGTCTTCATGGGCGGCTGTGTAGCCTCGGACAGAAGTGCGATCGCCTCTTCAGACATATACGGGCACTTGGTAATGGGAACAGCGCCCTGTGCGACCTTCATGCAGAATGCCATGCAGGTGGGGCTGCCGCATTCCTTACAGTTTTTCTTCGGAGATAATTTGAAAATGTCAAGACCTTTAACTGCCATAGTATGGTTCCCCCTCTCTGCTTACATCAGCGCGTCGATCATCTTGGCGATGGTCTTTACTGCTTCCGGATGGCGCAGAATGACTGCGTCGGAGCCGCCGGCCAGAACGGCAGCCGCGGTCGTGATCTCCATCTCGATGCCGCGCTCTTCCTGGCTGCCCCATTCGGGCATGTCTTCTTCGGACATGACAGCTTCCTTGACGCCCCAGGTATCCGCGGAGACCGGGGTCATGATGGGCATCTCGAGCATGGCGTCCGCCTGCTTGAGCGCAGCGTCCTTCACGCGGTCGAGCGTGGAAGCGACGTACTCGTAGCCGTAGCCGGCGGCAGCGGAGCCGATGTTCATGACGATGTTCTGCGCGTTGACGCCGAGCTGGGTCATGACGGTGTTGAGCTGCTTTGCGAGGTTGATGTCGACGGCAGATTCCGCGCCGACCTTCTGGTTGTATGCAAGGCCTGCGGATGCACCGACAGTCTTGTAGTTTTCATCGCGGGCGGAGAGAACGAGGATATTCTTGCCGGCCAGAGCTTCTGCAATCTTGTTGAAGAGCTCGGTGTCCTTCTCGATGTTCTTGCAGCCCATGATGACGATCGGCATCGTCACAGCATCGGAAACTGCCTTGGCGAGTGCAACGCACTCTTCGACGGACTTGTTCGCGCCGTTGGGATCGGCGCCTTCAAAGTGCAGACACAGGAAATCTGCGCCCTCCATTGTCTCGGCACGCTTGGCCATGTCAACCACGGTCTCGCAGCCGGCGTAGAACGCCTGCTCACCGGGCATCGTGTACTCGGACATGCCGAAGTCCGTCAGCTCAACGCCGATCTTCGGAGCGTTCTTGATTTCTGCATCGAACGAGTGGAACGGCAGTACGTTCTGACCGCCGATTGCAGTTGCTTTTTCGCCAACGCCCAGCACAACTTCATTGATGTGGGCATTGAAAGCCTGCTTCTTGGGAACGAAAGGCATAATGTTGAATCCCCCTATATTATAATTTTTTGGCTTACAAATTTAAATCGCGCATGATCTGGTGCAGCGCCTGCTTTACCGGCGTGCTATCCGGCACCTGAGAGCTGGGCTTGCCGTCGCAGTCATACTCGTAGACCGTCTCGTCCTGCGGAAGAACTCCCACGAGGTCAAGACCGTACTTTTCTATCTCCTCCTGCACGCCGGCGTTGAGTTTTCCATCCGGCGCGCGGTTGATGATCAGCTTTATGGTCCCGGGCTTGAGCTCGAGCTCACGGATCATCTCCGCGATGCGCCCGACCGCCTGCACGCCCCGGCGCGAGCAGTCCGAAATAAGCAGCATGGTATCCACGTGCGGAAGCGTGCCTCTGGAGATATGCTCGAGGCCCGCCTCGTTGTCGATGACCATGTATTTATAGTTTCCGGCATACTTGTCGATCTGGGTCTTGAGAACGCCGTTGACAAAGCAGTAGCAGCCCTTGCCCTGCGTTCTTCCCATGACGAGCATGTCGAAATCGTCTTCTTCGATGAGTGCGGAATTAAACTTCATCTCCGCGTAATCGGCCTTTGTCATGTTGGCCGGAACCGTGCCCTTCTGCTCGGCTCTTGCCATTTCCTCGCGGATGTCTCCGAGCGTGGTTTCGACCTCCACGCCGAGCACCTCGTTGAGGTTGGAGTTTGCGTCCGCATCCACAACGAGGATGGGACCCTTTTTCTGCTTGCACAGATAATCGATGATCATGCCGCAGGTGGTCGTCTTGCCGACGCCGCCCTTACCGGCGACCGCGATGGTATGTGTTGCCATTGGTACTGCTCCTTTGAAAGCGCCTTACGGCTCCGGCAGACGAATAGCCCGCCGGAGCACGTGGGTTCTGGTTTTAAACAAGGTCAATCAGGCCCGCCGCTTTCGCGATATAAGCTACGTCGTCGTACTTGTTGAGGGCATACAGATGGATGCCGTCGACGCCGCAGGCGCGGTACTGGTCGATCTGGTTGATGGTGTATTCGATGCCGGCCTTTTTGAAGCTCTCCTTCTTGCCGGCTGCGTCCGCGTCAAACGGCTCTTTGTCGAACGGGTTCGGGAAGATCCAGTTCTTCGAGATGATCTCGCAGAGCGCGCGGTCCATGACGCAGCCGTTGCGCGAGAGTGCCATGTTGATGGTCGCGGCCTGGTCGAGAATCGGCATGATGCCCACATCGACAGGCAGCCACACACCTGCTGCGCGGATCGCATCGAGCCAGCGGCGGAACGCGTCCATATCCCAGCAGAGCTGCGAGATGATGAAGTCCGCACCGTTATCCTGCTTCTGCTTCAAAAATGCGATGTCGGCCTCCAGCGAGCGGCACTGGATGTGTCCCTCGGGAGAGCCAGCAACGGCAATGGTGAACTTGTCTCCAAACTCCTTGCGGACGAACTTCACAAGCTCTGTCGCATAGTGAAGGTCGCCGTTCGTGCCCGTCCAGCCGAAGGGAAGGTCTCCCCGCAGCGCGAGCATATGGTCAATGCCGTGATCGAGATAGGTCTGGAGCTTTTCCTTGATATCAGCCTTGGTATTGCCGATGCAGGTGAAATGCGTGACCGGGGTGCATTTGCCGTCTTTTTTGATCTTGTCAAGCACCTCGAGGTTCTTGCCGACGTTCGTGCCGCCCGCGCCGTAGGTACAGGAGATGTAGTCGGGGTTCAGCGTGTAGAGCTTTTCAAGCACGCCGCCCTCGCCGCACAGCTTTTCCATGCCCACATCGGTCTTTGGCGGGAAGACTTCAAACGAAAAAGCAGCTCTTTCCTCATAAATTTCCGCAACGCTCATAGCTTGCCTCCAAAATGATAAAATTGCGTCTCGTTCGCGGAGCCCTTCCCTCTGCGGATTCGATACAAAAGTATCGTAACACAAAGTTCCGGCAAAGACAAGCCCATTTTTGCAAAAATTGCATAAAAATATGTAGAAAACAGACTAAGGATATATCAAAAATGATCTGGCTTTTTTGTAAAATCCCGGAGGAATTTTTCAGATTTTTGTAAACAGGAATTTCTGCGTTACGCCGCCGCTTGTGACAAAGACGGTCAGATCGCCGTTTTCCTTTTTGTCCACGCTCATCTCGACGTCCCGTCCCTTGACAAACCCGCGCAGCCAGCCGACCGGATTGTCCGTCTCGATCTCCTCAAAAAAGATATCGCGCATCTGATTGTTGGCGCACTGGTTCTCGACCTCGCGGACGACCTCGTAGCTCTGCATGTCTGCCTCCTGTAGCCGACGCGGGGAGCCGGGCGAAAGTACGCAGCTTCCGGGCGGCTCCCTTTTTGTATTATTTCTGTGTTTTGCGGATAATCGTCGTGTTGCCGACCAGGTCGACCGAGACGATCTCGCCCTCGACCACGACCTGCCGGTCAAGAAGATCGGTCAGATAAACAAGACCGTCTTTGCAGTCGATGCGCTGCACATTGCTCAGCACGAGATTTTCAGGCTCGGCCTTATCCGTATAGACCATTGCAAGGCACATATTGAAATCCTCCTCAGCCGTTCATGGACGTGAGCACAGTGGAAAGGCGCAGATTGCCCTTTTCGAAATCGCTCACAGCCAGCATGATCTGCTCATAGGCCGTATGTTCGCCCAGGTCCTGCAGCTGCTTTGCAAGCTGCGCGAGCTCGTTTGCATGGGCGGTATTGTGGCCGACCATATACTTCATCAGCGCCATCAGCTCCTGCTTGGGGTCCGCGCATCCGGAGCAAGCGGCGCAGGCGTGCTCGTCGCAGCCGTGGTCATGGGTGTGCGGATGGTCGTGGTCGTGCGGATGGGTGTGCTCATGGGTATGCGTGCTCCCGTCGGCATGGGTATGCTCGTGGGTGTGCATGGTTTCATCGTGATGCATAATTCTGTCCCTTTCTGCGGCGGTGATTCGGCCGCCCGTATAGTTTTTTCGTTTACATTATACTCGCAGGCGCGCGTTTTGTAAAGAGCGTGAAATCGGGAAAATAATCCCCCGGGTGGGGATGGTTTTGTGAAATTCCCGAAATTTTTCTCTGGTTTTGTATGGAATTGTCTTGGCTGATGTGGTATACTTCCAATCAAAGAAAAAAGGAGTGCCGTTCATTATGGAACACGATCACGATTATCTGCACGAGCACCACATCGCCCATCTGCACAATCCGCAGGACACCCACACCGCCGAACAGGCGCATGAGCACGAACACGCCCACAGCCACACGCACCCGCATGACCATGATCACGCCGAACCCGGCGCGCACGGCCATGTTCACGCGAACACGAAGGCTGTTTTAAACCGCCTTGCCCGCGCCATCGGCCATCTGGAGTCGGTCAAGAAGATGGTAGAGGATGGACGCGACTGCTCGGAGGTTTTAATCCAAATCGCCGCCGTGCGCTCGGCCATCAACAATATCGGAAAGGTCATTTTGCAGGACCATATCCAGCACTGCATCGTCGACGCCGTCGAGCAGGACGACGAGCAGGCCTTAGACAGCCTCTGTCAGGCCATCGATAAGTTCATTAAGTAATTTTTCCTGTCGGGTTCGTCGGTGTGGGCAACTCTGCCCGCCCGGCAAAATGCACGTTCAAAACGCGAAACACATCGGCGAATTTGCGACTTCCATTGGGCGGACAAGGTCGTCCCCCCTACGAAATTTGTGGAAATCTTCCCGACTATGCGTAGGGGTCGATGCCCACATCGACCCATTGGGAACCAGCGAATTCGCCGAAGATTTCCGTAAAAACGGGTGCATTTTGCCGGAGCGATGTAGGCATCGCCCCCTACGCATAGCAAGATTAACGTTTCACATGTGGGAACTGCTTCATGCAGCTCCCTTTTTGTGTGCTTTGACAATTGCGCAGCAGGCGCGAATCGTTTATAATGCGCGCAAAGATATTTATTATAGTATAAAGAGGCGAAACGCATGAAAGAGTATCAGTTCGCATACGGACATGGCAGCGTCACGGTGCCGCTGGACGAGGGCTCGGTTCTGGCCGTTCTGCATGGAAACGACGCGCCCGCGATGCAGGATATCCGCGCCGGACTTCTGGAGAGTTTGGCGCACCCGATCGGAAGCAAGCCTTTATGCGAGGAAATTCCGGCGGGAGCGTCCGTTGCGCTCGTGGTGAGCGACATGTCCCGGTTCTGGATGCGGCAGGACCTTGTGGTTCCGCATCTGGTCGAGTACCTGCATACCGCGTGCGGCGTAGATTACGGCAAGCTCACCATCGTCGTGGCCAACGGTACACATACGGGCGGCGATGAGCAGGAACTCCGAACGCTGGTAACAAGCGACGTTTTTGACAAGGTGCGTGTCGAGAACCACGATTGCGAGGCAAAGGACCTTGTCTACCTCGGCACGACCGCGCACGATACGCCTGTCTGGCTGAACAGGACCGTCGCGACGGCCGATTTTGTCGTCTGCCTCGGCGCGTGCACGCATCATATCATGGCGGGCTTCGGCGGCGGACGCAAGAGCATCCTCCCCGGGGTCAGCGGTCTTCAGACCATCCGTCATAATCACGCGTTTTCCTTAGATGCGGCGCAGCTTCGCTCGAACCCCGCCATCGGAAACGGCGTACTCAAGGGCAATCCCCTGCACGAGGACATGTGCGAGGCCGCCGCGATGCTGCCGCACCTTTTCATGGTGAACCTCGTCATGAACGCGCAGATGCAGCTGCACGCGATTTTCTCCGGGCATTACCTCAAATCCTGGGAAGCAGGCTGCGCGCTCGTCAATAAAATCTATCAGGTGGATGTACCGGAGCAGGCCGACGTGATTGTCGCCAGCTGCGGCGGCTTTCCAAAGGACATTTCGCTCTATCAGGGCACGAAAACCGTCGATAACGTCGAGTCCGGCTTAAAGCCCGGCGGAACGCTCATTTTGATGCTCGAAGCGCCGGAGGGCGGCGGGCCGGAGGAATACTTCGGCTGGTGCCAAAATCTTCTCGACGGCACGATCGAAAAGCGCCTGCGCGAGGCCTTCACTGTCGCGGGCTATATTTTCTTCCAGAACTGCGAGCAGGCGCAGCGGCAGAAAATTCTTCTCTATTCCTCGATTCCGGACGAGCTCGTGCGCCCGATGGGCATGCGGTCATTCTCTGATATGGGCGCGCTTTTAAAAGAAGCGGACCTCGCCGGAAAATCCATCTATGTCATCCCGAACGGCGCGACCGTCGTTCCCCACATCCGCAAGGAGGCAGTCCTATGAACATGAAGCGCTACATCGCAAACCGTTTTCAGCACGCGGGCTCCGGGCTCTCGCTCGACACCGAGGCGCTGGCCAAATACAACGATATCATCGACCTTTCCATCGGCGACACCGATTTTACCACTGACGAAGTCATCATTGAAAAGGCATACCTCGACGCGAAGGCGGGCCACACCCACTACGGCGACCCCAAGGGCGACCCGGAGCTCATTTCGGCAGTCTGCGGCGCGTGGCAGGCAGACTTCTCGCAGGTGCTGACGCCCGATCATGTGCTCGTCACGGCCTCGAGCTGCCTCGGCATGGCGCTTGCGATGCTGACCATCTTAAATCCCGGCGACGAGGTCATCGTATTCTCGCCGTACTTTGCCATGTACCGCAGCCAGATCGAGCTCGCGGGCGGCGTGTGCGTCGATGTTCCGACGTATGCGTCTGAGAATTACGCAATTTCCGAAGAGCGCCTGCGCGCGGCGATTACGCCCAAAACAAAGGCTATCATCTTCAATAACCCCACGAACCCCACCGGTATGGCCTACGACCGGAGCACGCTCGAGCTGCTTGCGAAAATTGCGCAGGAATACGATCTTCTCGTCGCGGCGGACGAAATTTACACCACCTATATCTATGAGGGCGACTACATCCCGCTGCGCACGCTCCCCGGCATGCTGGACCGGACCATTACCCTCAACAGCTTCTCCAAGAACTTCCTCATGACCGGCTGGCGCGTGGGCGTGATCATCGCGGAGCCGACCTTGATCGCCACCATGAACCAGATCAACGGCTCGCTCATCTACTCTGCCCCCTCCATCTCGCAAAGAGCCGCAATTGCGGCGTTAGACAACCGGGCGCGCATCCGCGAGCGCTACATCAAAGCCTACCGCGAGCGCATTTTCTACTCCGCCGATCGGCTGGAAAAAATCCCGTACCTGAGCCTCGTCCGGCCGAAGGGCACGTTCTATCTTTTCCCGGGCGTGGAAAAGACGGGACTTTCGGCAGGCGAATTTTGCAAAGAGCTGCTCGAGCGCGCGCATATTCTCGTCTCCCCGGGCGATGTGTTCGGTCTTGCCGGCAAGCAGCACTTCCGCATTGCATGCACTGTGGATATTAAAAAGCTCCGCGAGGCCTACGACCGCATGGAAGCGCTCCGGTTCTGAAAAAATTCCGCCCCACAAGGACGAATTTGGCGATTATACAGAAAGTTTCACAATTATTCATCGATATGCAGTCGATTGTTGTATAACTTTGCGGCTTTACAAATTCTGAATTTTCTGTATAATCATACACATAAATTACATTACATTGCATGTATGACATGCACAGGAGGGTATTATGAAAAAGAATTCACTGACCAAACTTCTTGCGCTGATGCTCTGCGCAGTGCTGGCGCTCGGCCTGTTTGCAGGCTGCGCCGCCAAGACCGAAGAGCCCGCTCCCGCTGCAACCACGGAAACCGCAGCGACCGAAACGACCGAAACCACCGCCGAAGAG